>Ga0209420_1000615_pt1 | contig 18125 bp, 14 predicted proteins | sample BlaSpr_A8_OM1_O1_FD_187972 | JGI IMG/M metagenome (GOLD analysis project Ga0209420, IMG submission 187972) | Forest soil microbial communities from Thunder Bay, Ontario, Canada - Black Spruce, Ontario site 2_A8_OM1_O1 (SPAdes) (version 2) | ecosystem: Environmental > Terrestrial > Soil > Boreal... | reverse complement strand
AACGGGACGAGCAGACAATGCGAACTGCAGCCATCCTCACACAAATCCTGGGGGGTCGCAATGGCCCGGCCGTGCCGGTGTGGAGGTGACCTACCGCTGGTTACCTTAGCTCTTTGTTCTCAGCAGCTTGGCTGCCGCGGCACTAGTGCTTAGGGAAAATCCCGACTGTGGCTGACTCAGAGGCTTCGCCTTCGGGAACCGCGGCCAGCAAGCCGCCTTGACAAAGTAGTTCAGTGGCATTGTTGATCGTCGGGAAAGGTAAACCACAACGCTCTGCAATATCCAGCAACGAGTTCTCTCCATCGGACAAATTCAGCAGCCACAATCGCGCGTTGATCTCCGATCCGATCGACTCGCCGCCAGTGGAGCGATAAAGGTTTCGCTTTCCCAGTTGGGGTTCACAGTATGGGCTCAAATTGCGATACCTGCGGTTGTTCTCCAGTACGTCCACGATACCCACGCAGACCCGAAGTGATCTCGCCAGCTGCATGGGGTGAATGAAGTCCAGATTGTCGGCGGACGTGTGGTATTCGGGGAATGTTCCCCAAACACTTCGCATGAGACAGCCGACGGGCAAGTTGAAACCGGGTGAACAATACTGCCGCTCGTCATAACCGTAAGGCGAGAAATCAAGAACTTCCGACGGTTCGCCACAGTGCTTCATAACGTGCGCTGCTGCTCGGTCGATCTCGGTATTTCCGCGGCGGCTCTTCTTGTAGTGAAAGCCACCGTTGTCGCCAATTCCCGTTAAGACCAAACCGTGGCGGATGCTCGCAACCCTTTCCTGGTTTCGTGCAAGCCAGGTGATGGCGCCAATCGTGCCCGGGACAAACACAAAACGGTATGAGTAGCGAAGCTTCCTTCCAGATAATAGTTGCGCCAGGGAGGTGGCCACACTTAAACCAGACAGATTGTCATTGGCCAAAGATGGGTGACAGGCGTGGCAAGAAATGAAAACTTCGTCTGTCGAGCGTCCCGGAAAATAGCACTCACCATACGTCAGATGCCCATCAGCCAGAGTGGAGTCTACACAAACATCGTACTCGCCATCTCCCAATGACAGCATCTGGTTATGGGACAAGCAAAAACCCCAGTTCTCTTGATAATAGGAGGTACGGTAAGGAATCCAATCAGGTTGTTCGGGAATTGAGAATAAGTGGGGTCTGAGATCCTTCAACGGCATTTTTTTACGAATGGGCGCACTATAATTCAGTACGTGCAGGTTGCACTGCCGATAATCCACAACTCGTTTCCCAAGACCATCCTTTATATATGCGTCCCGGATGTTCCACTCCTTCGGGACTGTCCAGTCAAACACTTCGGTTCCGGTTGCCACTTCGGAGATCTGCAGCGGAATTCGGTTCTGGATGGCGGCTAATGTCTGCCGAATTCCATTGCCGGTAATGCTACGGCAGACCGGGTAAAGCTCCGTTGCAAAGCGATACAACTCCTTGCCTATTGCCGTCAGGTCTTTTTGGTCGAAATCCTTCAGCAAGCGCATTGTACTGGATCAAAATTTGAGTAAGTCCGGTCGCGCTCGGAGATGACTTCAACCCTGGCCGGCCAGACTATCTGAAATGTCGGATCATCCCAGCGTATTCCGCGAGCCGATTCCGCGTTGTAGACCTCCGACATTTGATAGTGAACTTCGGTTTCGTCCTCCAGTGTTAGGAATCCGTGCGCGCAGCCCTCGGGCACATAGACCATGTTCCGCTTCGTTTCCGTCAAAACCACGGCGATCCAATGTTTGAAGGTCGGAGACTGCGGCCTCAGATCGACGACGACATCGTAGATTCCTCCCGTAGTGCAGCGCACGATCTTGGTCTCTGCATAGGGAACTGCTTGGTAATGAACCCCACGCAGGGTTCCCTTGCGTGCGTTGAACGAAACGCTGCACTGCACTATCTTGGAGTTCAATCCTCGATCTTCGAATTCCTTTTGGCACCAGCTGCGTGCAAAAAAACCGCGCTCGTCAGACTTGCGCTCAAGGTTAATTTCGAAAACCCCGGGTATCTTGGTTTCGTGGAAAGTCATAACGAACCTGACTCGGTTACGGATCTACGCCGTCGCGGCTCTATCTGGCAGTTCGTAGACTAACTTACCGTTAACAGTCTTCGCGTAGGCTAATACCGCACGTTCGGAACCCTCACCCACAACCCTCCACGTGCTGCCGTCTGGCTCAACTGTCATCGCGCTGCGTGCCCGCCACCAGGTATCAACTTCATGTGGAAGTGCAGCCCAGACTTTCGTCCGCAAACGCAGGTCTTGCAAGTAGCCTAGCAAATCCAGGTAGACCGATCTGCTCGCGTGTTCCCTGACGTAGTCAGGATGAACGATGAAGCTCACCAAGCCATTCTTCCCCATAATAATCTCGACTTGGTGTTTCCAAAGGTCGATCGAACGCTGATTCAAAATATGGAACAGCATGTAGTCCTGCGTGGTGGTGACGGGGAGTTCCAGGATTTTGTCGATAAAATAAGGCATCACGGTGCAACAGCCACCCCGCTGGGGGTCAAGGTGCGCCACGTTGGGCATCGACATATCGAAGGAAAAATCAAAAGCCTCGTACCACAGTGGGTTTCGGTAAAGCACTGCGGAACGAAATCCCTTTGCCTTGTAATCGGTGACGTAGCGATTGATGAGTGCAGCCCGTCGTTGAAATTCTTTCCTATCGTCAAACAGCCGACCATCGTGGTTGAGGTCCTGGATGCCAACCTCGAATCCGCGACCGCGGATCAGCTCAAGAAGTTTGGCCGGGACCCGGTAACGGCGCTCGGGAACGACCTGAAAAGACGCCTTAATTCCAAAAGAATCATCCAGATCCATGAGATCTGCACAGAAATCCCTCCCCGCTTCGGTTTCGACATCATGAGTCATCATCACACAGCCGGGAGCGCCTCGGGGCCAAAACCAGACAAATGGAATCCGATCGATGTTTTTGGCCCGTAACGACAATACCAACAGTGTTTCGCAGAGATTCTCTACGGTCGTATCTACAGGCCAATGAGGGAAAAGCTGCTTTTGCCAATTTCGCGCATGAAACCGCTGAACTTGTCTCCGCAGAGAAAGATTGGTGAACGGACGAACGAGGTAATATGCTCTCCTGAGCAGTCTCTCAAGACTGCTAGCGCGACTGATCGGGTAGCGCTCTAGCCGCAGGTTATTAATAATCTCGGTAGCATCGAACGGAAGGGTTACCTTGCCATCATCGAGTACGGTGGCGTTGAAGGTATCATGCAAAGAAGACTCGCCCTGTCGTTCGTTGCTATTTCGGACTGATCGCCCGTAGCAGATTATATGGGGGCCGAAACGAAAGAACCCCTCATTGAAGGCTAGTTCCCCACTCAGGCCAAAATCTAAGAAGTCCTTTGGACAGCGAAAATGATCAAGCACACTTAGACTGAGCATGTCAGAAGCTTCCGCGGCCCTTTTGGAAGCGAACTCCTCCAAACTCAGTTGCGAGTCGAAGTTTTCCTGCAGGTCGACGCCACCCATGGATAATAGCTCAGTGATCATTTTTTTTATCGCATGAAATGCAAGAAAATGAAAGTATCTTTGGTACTGCTTCTATTAGGGAAGACGCAATCACATCGGCGCTGCCATCCGGGGGTTTGTCAAACCGGGTCAGTCGAGCTGTCTTGCATCCCGCCTTTTTGCCGGCCGCAACATCGACCTCGGAATCTCCAATCATCCAAGAGGCAGCCAGATCAAGCTGATGATGGCGTGCTGCAGACAAAAGCATGCCCGGTTTGGGCTTACGACAGTCGCAGGGAGGCTGTATTTCATGCGGGCAGTAGTACACTCCGTCGATAATGGCTCCAACGGCGGCTAACTCTGTACAGAGTCGCCGATGGATTGCCTCCACCTCGGCGGTTGTGACAAGACCCTTGGCGACACAACGCTGGTTGCTCACAACGATGACCTTAAACTGGGCGTTGTTGAGCAGAGAAACCGCCTCAGCAACTCGAGGAAGGAGGTCCATTTCCTCCCAGCAGGTCACGTAACCGTCTCCTGGGGCTTTCCGGTTGATTACGCCATCACGATCTAGAAATGCCGCCCTGTTCATAAAAAATTGTCTGCTCCACGAGCTCTGAAATAACATGACCAATCAAGATGTGGCATTCCTGAACGCGTGGGGTTTCGTTCGACGGCGCACAGACACAGTAGTCCACGGCATCCTTGAGCTTTCCGCCGGTGCAACTAGTCAATGCAACTGTATGCATTCCCATTTCCTTGGCCACCAAAAGAGCTCGAAGTACATTCGGCGAATTGCCGCTGGTGGAGATGCCGATCGCGACATCGCCGGAGCGGCCCAAAGCTTCAATCTGGCGTGAAAAAATCAGATCAAATCCATAGTCATTACCAATTGCCGTCACACACGAGGAGTTCACCGACAATGCCATCGCCGGTAAAGCGGGCCGATCAAAGGCAAAGCGTCCCACAAATTCGGCGGCAATATGCTGAGCGTCCGCTGCGCTCCCGCCATTCCCAAACAGAATCAGCTTGTTGCCTTGCTTGAGAGCCGAGACCACAACTTCGATCACCTTCGAAATCGTCGACACTACTTCTGCGTCATGAAGGAGCTTTTCCTTCGCAGCAATCGATGCTTGGATCGACTTGCTTATACGATGTTCGAAATTGTCATTCTGTCGCACTAGCGTATTCTCTCCCTGAATAGTTCACCGTTAGACTGAACTACCGTTTTCGGCCGCACGGGAAGCGGACGGCCGAGCTTGGGCTGCTTCATGAAGACGATCGCAAAGTCGCTGGGCGCGCACGTAGTCTTCCGGTGTACCTATGTCGATGAACATTCCGTTCTGCTCCAGCGCGTAAATATTTTGGCCGAGTATTTGAGGAAACACGTCTCTTTCCAGACTGGCCGCCCCTTGCGGAATGTACTCAAAAACAGCCCGGTTGAAGACGTACACGCCTCCGTTCACAAGCCCCGGCGAGTCGCCTCCGCTCTTTTCTAAAAAGGCCGTCACTCGGTCCCCAGCGTCCACCTGCACTCTCCCGTATCGGTTTGCATTGTCTACCTGCCGAACCGCCACCGTCGCTAGTCCTCCGTGCACCCGGTGAAATTGCGTCAGTCGGCTGAAGTCGACTTCAATAAATGAGTCGCCGTTCATCACCAGAAAATCAGGTGTGTCTGTAAGAAAGGGTTGGGCCAGCTTCAAGGCACCGGCAGTGCCAAGCGGATGACGTTCCTGTGAGTACTCAATCGCGACATCCCAGGCATCGCCATTCCCGAATTCTCTTTCAATCTGTTCGGCCAGGTAACCGGTGCACATTACTAGATGCCGGACGCCCTGGGACCGAAGCTGTCGGACCAACAACTCTAGGAACGACTTCTTGCCGATCGACGCCAACGGTTTGGGTGTGGATGGTAAAACCGCTCGCAGCCGTGTTCCCATCCCGCCGACCAGCAGAACGGCAGGAATATCAAGTAGCGGGCTGATTGGAATGGTTGGGTGCTTCATTACATCACACGATCCCAGTACTTCAGCATGGAACCTAGAGTCTGTTCGATCTGCCGCAACGGCTTCCAACCGGTGTGCTTCCTGATTTTTTCGGTACTGCCAAAGATGATCTTTTCATCAGAGGGCCGCATTAGGCGGGCGGCTGGCCGAATCTCTACCTTCACTCCAGCTAGGCGAATAGCGATCTTTAACAGTTCGCCAACCTCGTGTGTCGTGGTCGCGCAAAGATTGTAAGCCTCACCGCGCTTCCCTTTCATGGCGGCCAAATAGAAACCCCGTACAGTGTCGTTCACGTTCAGATATGCACGACGAGGCTTCAGGTTCCCAACTTCGATTACGGGAGGTTGCGTCCCTTTCTTGATGCGACTCAACTGTCGCACGAAATCCGAGGGCGCGTCATTGGTTTTTCCTGGTCCGGTAGTGTTGAAGAGTCGCACGTTAACTGCGGGAATGTTGTAATCCAAGAAATACTCTCGTGCCAGCAGGTCTAGACACACTTTGCTGATGCCGTAGGGATGTAAAGGACGAAGTGGTTGTTCTTCCGTTACCGGTATCGCAGAAGCGGGCACATTCCCGTACTCCGCACTCGAGCAAGCCGAAACTATTATCGGACGCCGTTTCATGTGACGTACTGCTTCGAACACATGTAGCGAGCCCATGATGTTCGATTCGAAAGTCGAAACCGGATCCGCCCAGGACAACATAGGCAAGCTTTGTGCACCCAAATGGAAAACGTGCGTCGGTTCGCATTCTTTGAAGATTTGCTCCACCCGCTGTCCGTTACTCAGATCACACTGGACAAACCTTAAACGCGGCAACTTCGGAAAAGAATCGGAACTCGTGTCGTACGAGCGGTACCCGCCAATTACATTCCAGCCTTTTGCCTGCAAGAACCTAACTAGATGAGATCCGATAAACCCTTCAGCGCCAGTTACCAGTGCGATTTTTCTCATTCTTCCTCGAGGCCGTTAGCTCCTGCTCAATAATTGCACTCTATCCGCGCGCTTGCCATCCAACACTTGACGTGACCATTCCGGTGTGCGCCGCATTAACCCATGTGCCGATACAGAATCCGGCCCGCCGTCGCTGAAACAACGTCTGGCAGAACCGAGATGACGTGTCGGATCCCGCGCTTGTCCCAGCAACGCGACTTCCTTTCCGGTGTGCTTGGGTATCGATAGTACTTCAGCAATCTCTTGCTTGTGCCGAATTTATCTTTAAAATTAATCAGACTCTCCTGGTCGAGATCGGAACGACCAAAATCGATCTTTAGGGCACCCGACGCCTTACTTTCCTCAATGAGCTTCCAGAACAGGAAAGGCACACCGCCGAGATTGTGGAGCTTGTCATTCGAGCATCCGTACTTGTAAATGACGGTCGAGCGGTGCCGCAGAGTTAGCATCGCCGCGATCGGCACGTCGTGGGTTCGAGCTACCCTAAGCTCTACATTAGCACCCATACATTCCACCAGATTCTTAAGCCAAAGTCGAGGTTGAGGGAGCAAGTGATGCCGCTTCCTGGTGATCAATAGAAGGCGGTAGAATTCTTTCACCAGCGTGTCAGATCGCCCGACTTCGTATGAAAGCCCTCCCCGTTCTGCCCGCCGTATTCTTCGCTGGACGGAATCCTTATCGAATCCCCGAAAAATCTGCTCCAACCTAGGCGTCAAATCGAGTTCGTGAAAGCAATACGAATGACTCGATTGCAGCCCGTAATTTCCTTCTTGAACTCGCGACAACGGCCTGATCTCGACGTACCCCCATCGGTGACGGTCGCGCTCTGCTCGGAGCCATTCCGCAAATTCGCAAAAGTCTTCCGAGCTATTCAGCAGAGGATCACAATGGTCTGAGAATGGTAGGGATACCAAACGAGTTCCAGTGATCCAACTGGAGACCTGGCAGAAAACAAGACCGTCGCTTAATGGCTGATTGGCTGATGATCTCGTCATCATTAGGGGCTGGTAACCGTATGTGTGAGACAACGCTTCGAGCCAACCTCGCTGATGAAATGCAGAAGCGTGCGGGTGACGAGCAACCAAGTCATCCCAACGGGGATCGAAAAGGGGGTTTGTGATGTGGATGGTCACATGTCGACGCGCTCATGCCTGCTCCGCATACACCTCGGAACGCTCCGTGGTCAGCGATTTGTCATACACTTCCTCAGGCTCGTACACCACGACATGACTGCCTCTGTTGGAGAAGTTGAACGGAACACACAACAACTTCTTCAACCGGATCCTCAGCGCCTCACGCCGTTCCGGTGGCACGAAGAATAACATGAAGCCGCCACCCCCAGCACCTAGCAACTTGCCTCCTAAAGCTCCAGCACTAAGCCCAGCTTGGTAGATTTCGTCAATGCTGGCATTCGATATTTTCTGCGTCAGTGATCTCTTGATTTGCCAACTTTCGTGCAGAAGCCGGCCAAAATCATGCAAAGAGCAGTTCGAGTTAGTAACCACCGCCTCCGCCTCTTTAACCAGTTGGAGCATAGTGTCCAACTCCTGTTTCTTGTGCGGCGTCATTCTAAGCTGCTCTTGGGCAATCTCTGAAGCGGTTCGCGAGAACCCGGTAAAGTAAAGTGCCAGGTGTTGCTGCAGTTCCCCCAGTCTGCTTGGCGCGGCGAGTATTCGATTTACTTCGATTGACCCGTCGGTGTGAAAGTTGATGCGATTAAAGCCTCCGTATGCCGCACTGACCTGGTCCTGGGACCCAACTGCTTCCTGAAGCAGATCTCGCTCTACGTGTATCGCTTCAGCCGCAAGTGCGCGCTTATCGCGCATCTGATTCTTGAGCGCGTAAAGCCCAAGTAGTAAGCCAACCGTAAAAGCCGAACTCGTCCCCAAGCCGGTGCGCGCAGGCAAATCAGCAACGTGCTGGATCTCGACGCCATAGTCCACATCGAGGTGCTGCAGGCAAGCCCGCACTGATGGGTGCTGGATCGTATCGTTAGTTCTTACATTTTCAACTTTGGAATACGAGATCCGGCTGTGGTACTCGAAAAAGGGGGGTAATTGCCGACAGGTGATATAGCAGCATTTGTTGATGGTCGTGGACAATACCGCCCCCCCGTACTGGCGATACCAGACAGGGTAATCGGTTCCCCCTCCGAAAAATGAAATCCGCAGCGGAGTACTAGTGATAACCATTGTTTCTTAACCTTCCTTCCGGAGGACAACTAGATCGAGTGCGATGCGCTGGACCGCTCTTGGCCAGAGCGAACCTCACCGACTTCGGGCTGTCCTGGGTTCCGCACCTCCGCCTCCCGCCCCAAAAGATTGGATGGCCTTCGGCGTTTTTGGCAGTCGCTACTAGAATCCGTACTCATGTCAACCCGTCCGCACTCGCCCGGACCGCCTGCAGCCGGTACATTGCCTTGTCCCACCTTCTGAGGTAGGAAGACTTGAGCAGTGGAAGCGCTGTCTGCGCCCATTTTGCAGTCTTCCATCCGAATACCGGCTTCATCCAAGCATATTTCCAGCGCAGGCGAGGCACCTCAAGTCGGCCTTGAAGCTGTGTGGCCAGGGTTTGCAGCTCCGCGACAAGATCCGGCCGTTCAGGATAGAACGTCAGATACCAGTTCTGCAGGTAGGTTAGGCAAGCCTGTCGAACACGGTCGCTATCCTCAAGTGATCGGAGGTACTGAACATACAATTTCATTCCCATCACCATCGCATTCTTCTTTCGGTCCGAGGCGCCAATGTTGCTCAATCGGCCGGCCGGAGTCACGCGGTAATAAACCTTGGATTCGCGAACGAAGCGCGTGCCCTCCGATGCCATGAGGATACGGAAGAAGTATTCGCCGTCGTCATCGCTCAGCAGGCGGATGTCCCACGGTCCCGCTGCTTCGGCCAACTCGCGGCTGGTCAGCCAGGTGGCGGTTTGCATGTGCAGATTCTCGTTCATTTTCCTCAAGGCCCATTCGACCGGAGAAAGATCCTGCCATAAACTTGTCGGGACGAATTTGGCCCGCTCCGTCCGATAGTTGAAGTAACCCCAGGCCGCAGAAAGCAGAGTTCGCCGGCTGTCAGTTTCTCGCAGCGCGGCGATTTGTCGCTCGATCTTGTCGGGTCGCAGCAGATCATCGGCATCCAGCCACTGGATATAGTCACCCTTGCTCAACTGCAAAGCATGATTCCTTGCTGCTGCGGCACCACGGTTCGTCTGGGTGAACACGCGAACACAATCGGACTCGAACAGCCGGGCAATCGGCAGGGTCTCGTCGCTGGAACCATCATCCACAACGATGATTTCCTTGCGTTCCCAGGTCTGCGCTAGAGCTGAGCGGAGAGTATCCGCCAACCATTCGCCGGCGTTGTATGCCGGAATCAATATCGACACCAACGGCTTCATCACCTTTCGGCCTCCAGCAAACGTGTATAAACTTGGCGTATTTTCTCGCCCATGGCTCTCTACGAGTTGCGCTCGTTCGCGACGTCTTGAATTTGCTGATGCCGCCTATCCAGCGCTAGAAACAACGAGTTTTCTTCGCCTCTCTTTATCAGGCTGCTTCAACACAACTAATGTGGCCGATTTAGGTGAGATTCTGGCTCTGGCTTTCGTGAAAAATATCCGAGGTCACGTTTGCTACCTTTTGCGACTCTCGCATATGCCGCAATCAGATTCTCGACCGAGTGCTCCCACGCCAGTTCTTTCTCCACTCGCCGGCGTCCGAACTCGCCCATTCTCTTTCTTTCCTCGGGATGGTCAAGCAACCATAAAATATTGTCAGCGAAATCCGCGACTTGGTTGTGATTACTGCTGTATAGCGAAGCTTCCTGCGCGCTGACCCTGCCTTCCTTTAGGTCAAACTGAACAATCGGCTTTCCTAGCGCCATGTATTCCATGATCTTGATCATGGTCGAAATGTCATTCATTTCGCATGGTTTGTCCGGATTCACGCACACGTCCGCGGTGGAAAGAACGTCTAACAATTCCACTTCCGAGACCCGGCCAGTAAACTTGACGGTATCAGAGAGCTTCTTATCCTTGACCATTTCCCGAAGTGTTCCCAGCCCCGGTCCCCCACCTACACAAGTGAAATGAACATCGGTGCGACCCATTCTCTTGATGTGGTCGGCCACATCCAGCAGGATATCCAGACCTTCCTGAGTACTCATGGTACCGACGTACCCGACGAGGTAACGCTTGCCATGCTTGAGATCCGGTTTAGGCGGAACAAGCTTAAAGGTTTCCAAGTTAGGGCCATTTCGTACGACGAATACATCTTCTGGAGCCAAGCCACCACGCCGAACTGCAATATCCTTATAACTGTTGTTCGTGGACATCACAACATCACTAAAGTGAAAGGTAAGCTTTTCCAGCCAAATTTGTGCCTTGTAAAAGAAATCCTCCCGTCCATATTTGGAGAAATACAGTTCAGGATTTGTATCGTGATGGTCAAAGATGTACTTGACGCCAAAGAGCTTGAAGGGGAGCGCTACGAGGAAGATATCGTCGGGAGGATTACACCCTTGGATCACATGAAATCCGCGCCGAAGATAAATCCACCAGGAGTATAAAAACTCCCAGAATAAGGCACATCCGTACTCCCAAAGATAGCCCAGCTGACTATTCCCTTCCTTGGGCATCGGATGTCGGTAAATTTGGATACCTTCCAAGCGCTCGTAGCCTTGCTCGTACCCTTTACCTTTCGGACACAGCACGGTCACCTCATAGCCAGCTTTGCGAAGCGAACATGCCTCTTTCCACACACGTCCGTCGAAGGGAACGGGCAGGTTCTCCACAATGATCAGAACTTTCTTTTTCACGAAAGGTAGCTCCTAAAGCAATTCGTACAGACCGGCGAGCCTGCAAACCAAAGTTGACCTGTCCCCAATGAAGGGTGTGGTTTTGTTCACCAGTTATGAGGAAAGACGACCTGCAACAGACTCAAATCCATGTCCCGGTACGTGGGTATCCACGTGCGAAACGAATGTTTGGACATACCCACCTCGCGCGCCACTCCTCCACCGCTCGCCCTTGCCCGACTATATGCGCTTCCATGTGCCTGTTTCGAGATAATTGTTCCTCTGTTTCGCAGAAATCATACTCAGATTGTGTGCCGAATTAGGGGAGCAGCTCAAATCGTCGACGTGTCATAGCCTTGTAATCATTTCGAACAAACGATGGATCGATTTGGTATGGCCGATCCTGGAGGAGACGGTTCTTACTCTGGCTGTTGAATATCTTTACCAGCAAAAGCCGTCGTATTTACCATTGAGGTTCTTATAATTTGAAATTCGGATAAAATCAACGACGGATTGCCCGTCATGCAACTTGTCGGGTACTGTCGCAAACTCCGGGTCTCGGTTTCCGATCACGATCGTTTGCGCGAAATCCAGTACAGCATCGACATGATCCACCATCAGACGCGAGATATGCGGAATTCGGTTGAGGATGAAATCCCGGTTAGCGCCGACAAGACTGGCGATCCTTACATTCTTGTCATAAATACGCAGCTCGTACCCTTTACCTAGAAGACGCTCAATAACTTCGATCACCGGGCTCTCTCGCAAGTCGTCGGTTCCGGCCTTGAAGCTGAAGCCCAAAATCCCAACCTTTTTATTTCCTCTCTCCATGATCAACTGCAGGCCACGACTCACCTGCATTTCATTGCTACGCAAAATGGAGGTTAGAATCGGAAGCTCCAAATCGTTCATCTTGGCCTTGTACGACAGAGCCCGAAGGTCCTTGGGCAGACACGAGCCGCCGAACGCAAACCCGGGCAGTAGGTAGGCCGTAGAAATATTGAGCTTTTGATCTTGGCAGAAGATGTTCATGACCTCGTGCGCATCAAGTCTCAGAGACTTGCAGAGATTGCCAATCTCATTGGCAAAACCGATCTTGAGCGCATGCCAGCTGTTGTCCACGTATTTGACCATCTCAGCAGTCTCTAAGTCCTTCCTGATCAACGGAGCGTCAAGCTTTTCGTAGAGCGTCGCCAGCATGTCCCCACTGGCTGTATCCAGCTCACCGATGACAGTCTTCGGCGGACTGCGGAAATCCTTCACGGCCGAACCTTCGCGCAGAAACTCAGGATTATTGCAGACTCCGAAGTCCATCCCGGCCTTTTTCCCCGAAAACTCCTCCAGGACAGGAATCACGATCGCGCGCATCGTGCCTGGCAAGATTGTGCTGCGAATGACAACCGTGTGGCGCTCATTCTTAGTCTTGAGTGCTTCGCCGATCTGTTCGCAGATTCGTTGAATATATCGCAGATCGAGATTGCCGTTGGCCAGGCTTGGTGTTCCGACGCAAACGAAGGACAGTTCCGTTTCCCGGATCGCTTGCATTGGATCGCTGGTGGCGCGCAGTCGGCCGACCTTGGCAGCTGATGCGATGATTTCCCCGACATCTGTTTCAACGATGGGAGATTGCCCGCGGTTGATCAGATCGACCTTTGTCGCAACAGGGTCGACCCCAACGACGTAATGTCCCTCAGAAGCGAGGCAGCCCGCCGAAACTGCACCGACATAACCCAATCCAAATACACTGATTCTCAAGATGCGTACCTTTCCGCCGCTATCAGACTATAGGCGACCGACGGCTGTAACCGCCGGTACGTCCACGGCGCATGCATAAACTAACACGGTCGGGTATTCCATGAAACGACGGAGGGCAAATCCCGATTATTGCGTCGGTATAACTAGTTCTTGCCCCTGATTCATCCACCTGATATGTTTCGGGAAAGGAGGCACCTTTTTGATCTCGAGCTCCCAAGTATTCGGGTGCGATTCACGAAACCCTGTTCGCACAAGAAACTCCTTCAACAACCGATTCCGGGGACCCTCGACAAACGATGCCCGCAGCAACAGCGCACCCTGCGCCGACGCTGCCTTCGCGATGCCGTAAAGAAATCCATCTTCCGCACCTCGCCCCAGAGCACGGCAGCTCATTAACAAAGTATCAATTTCGCAGACGTCCAATCCAACATTCCTAATGACGCTGACGCCCACTATACCATAATCGCCAAATCGATCACACGCTTTGACGATCAACACCGCGCAATCCACTGCAAGAGAACTAACCTCCTCCACACTGCGCCGCCTAAGAGAGAGGTTGAACTGGTTTGTGCGTTGAGTTAATTGGGCTATCCGAGGCCATTCGCTTTCCGACGCTTCTCTAATGTCAAGCCTTAGTTCCAAAGCAGCCAAATAGTCAGCTAAGTTAGCCGCACCCTTACGCTCCTGCTGCCGCCGACTCTCCTCCTGCAACATTCGTGTCCGCCTTACATCGACCTCGGTGACATGCGCTTCATCGAATAGCCACAAACGCTCCAACGTCTCACAGTAACGGGTAGGGTCCAGCGGCAGAGGTACCACGTGCACGACGGGTAATTGCATTGAAACTTCCATCCTCACTGCCATGTCGTCATCTAGAAAGACGAATGAGTCAAGCCCCACGTTCAGCTCATCCGCCAACTCCTTAAGGTTTTCTGACTTGTGTTTCCAATTGACTCGCCATGCCGCGATATCATCGGTCCGCAAGACCATTTCTGGATGATTCTTAAACACGTTGCGCACGTCTGTCTCCTCGTTTCGGCTCACAACCGCCAGTAACAGACCGCGTTCCTTTAGTTGCTTAAGATAGCGCTGGAATAGTTGAAAGCTCCGGCCCGGACCATCGGACCCGAGCTCAATACTTCCTAGTCCCACTTCCCCAACTACGCCACCCCATAAAGTGTTATCACAATCAACCGCAATTACTTTAGCTGGGCTGCGGAGCGTGCCGAGACTGCGGCGTACTAATTGAATCGCCAGCGATTGATATAAACGCGAGGAGTACGGCATGCGCGCGAAAACCTCGCCTTCACTGTTGCGGGCCTTAGTAATACCAACCTCTTCTATGACCCGCGCAAAATCGAACAATCGCACACCCGACATCGTTCGCAAACGGGTGCGCCAACTATGGCAAAGTTCTTCGTACCTCTCCGAATCTATTGTCGCAAATGCAGACACCAACGGAGGCAAATTGCCCACAAGCATCGGCCCTGCCTGCGGATGCCTGCGTCTCCAGACTTCTATAGCTCCCGATAGCTCTTCGACCAGCGTCGCAGCCGATTCCGCCGAATAGAACGCGCGGTCCGTCGGATCCACAAGGACAAGATTGATGCCAGCCTCATTAGCTGAAAATGCACTATGCTCGTCGAGAAGAGCTCGCACGGTCTGATCGAATCCTACAAACTCGCAGCTGAGCTCGAATCCGAATGCCCTTCCCCAGACCTTCATCGTCGTCGCCAACGGCTCTGCGACAAAGCTGGAGGCAACGACAATCTTAAGCCGTCGACTGTTCGCTGACTCTTCGCAGAAACGACTTGCCAATATTTGCGTTGCCTCTGCCGGATCGATCAGCGGCAACATTTCGGCATCAGCCAAGACCGACTGGAGATCAACCTCGGACGAAGACCCTTCGACCGACCTGGAGTAGGTGTCCCGTTGAGGAGTGCTGCCGTGGTTCGCAGCAGGACTGTATTCCTTGATCGCATTTTTGACGGCCTCCAGAGTTTGCAAGTGCGATGCCTTTTGGTCGTTAATCGTAACACCGTATCGATCGAACAGGGCCGATGCAATGGCAACTTGACCGAGCGAATCCCACAATGTGCAAGAGTCAGCGGACCGGTCTTCTGGAATTTCCGCGGCATTGATCCCCAACGCAAAAGCAACCAGTTGCCGCGCCCTCTCGTATTCCGCACCCAATTCTTCAGCCTCGCCGTGCGCGATTGACTTCTCAGAACGGCGTGCTGTCGAAACCTCTCTATTTGCTACCTGCATCGCATCATGAGCGCTCCTACCAGCATTTGGGATAGATGAATGAATACTGTCGCCATTCGAAGCGCTGTTTTGCGGCGTCGCCCGCAGAGGAGTGAGTCCTCCAAGAAAATCATGATACGAGGTATCCATTGTTAGAGGGACAGTCACTATGCCGAGAGGTTTGCCCTTCTCGTTGCCGAACAACGTCCGAGGAGGCACATCGGACGCCACAACAGAGCTCGCCGCAATCACAGCGCCATCCCCAATTGTGAGCGTCGCCCCCGGTGCTGCAGTCACTACACAGCCCGCTCCTAAGAACACGTCCCTCCCAATTACGATGCGGCCAGGTCCCCTGGTATGCGCGATGAGAATTGAGCGAAGGCTAATTTGCGTTCCTTCCCGCAATTCGATGAGTTCCGGGTACTCGTTCTCGAGGTAAACATCGTCCCCTATAAAGACTCGACCCCCGATTCGAACTCCTCTGAGCTTGTGGAGAAAAGGTCGCAATGTCGTTGATCCCGGTACAAACCTTGCAGTAAGTCCCAAAATACGGTTGACAATCCGCCTAAGAATAGACTTTTTCACTTCACTCCCCCGTCAGTTTCAGTCGCTTAAGCAACCGTTTCGCAGCTTTTAATAAACGGGGATACCTGACGAGACGGTTGTCTCTGAACTCTGAAAGCTCCCTGCGTAGTCGCACGCGAGCATTGTACTGTAATGAACAGTAGCTATTAGTCGGTCGAGGTGCCTCTGGATTATCTACTATCTCAATGCGTATTGATTGACCGGCAGTAGTGTTGACCTCGAGATGTAGGTAGTCCTTTTCAACATAGAAAGGTACGCTAATGCCATCCAGAAGCACAGTGCGAACAACCGACGAATCAGGCTCGTATTTTGTAAGTAACAAGTGGTCGCAACCTTCAATGCCGTTTTGAAACTGAAACTGTGACGTAAAGAACTGCACCTCAGCTGAATTCCCCGAAACCTGCCGCGTCACGCAACTCTTCATCAATTGTGAAGAAAGTGTCGGCCAAGACAAAGCCGGTTCGAGATTACGCAACTCACGCACAAATCTTTCAAGGACTTCATACCCATGCTGGAAGTATTGATGATGCTCGACCAACAGCGTAGGTTTACCTAAGAAAATGTCGAATGCACAGTCGACCAGGCGCTTGGGATAGCGCCTCTGAAAAAGGGGAAACCCATGAAAGCGTGTTATCGCCGGGCGCAAGAAATCTGCAATAGTGAGCACGTTCTGTTCGTCAGTGGGGAAGCAGGTAGTATTCACCGCCGCCAGGTAATTGTTCGTGCGCAGCGCAAGTAAGGCAGACGAAGAAAACTGACCCTGGGGAAACACCATTACCGGCTCAAATGGCACATCTGTCCGCGTCTCATGTGTTTTCATTCTCTGCAAGCCTAGATTCCCTTTCCAATCAAGTACGCCCTTCTCTGAAGTGGCAAATTCCTTGTTTGTGTGGTCGCAGCCGTGAATGCAGATAGAAAGGTTTGGTCTTCCCTCAAATAGATCAGCTGCCGCTCTTCTGGTTGTGCGTCGGTAGTTCCATGGAATGAATGCGATTGAGGTTCCATAATCTGCAGAACGCATCGAACTCAACAATTCTTTGTAGGTAAGAAAGCCGTATTTCCGAGTAAGCAAGGGATCGTCAATGATAAACCGTGCTGTTCTGTGAGGGGAGTGCCAGCAGAAGCTTCCGAAACAATGGTGAAGAACAATTAGTATGGGAATGATCTGATCGTAACGATCTTCTACCGCCCTGTCGCCGTTCACTGGCTCATGGATGTCGACTATCTCGGCTCCCGACAGTAGAAACATCTGACATGAATTCTGCTTTGTAGCCACAAACATTGGTCGACCATCCCCTGATATAATCGGTAGAACCTCGCTTGTGCTCGAATCTAACTCAAAAGTGGGCGTCGATACAGTATGCGCCGTAGAGAAAGTGAGGCTCGCTAGCTGTCTGCTAAAAGCTTGACCCGTATACGGCAATTGAAATACCTCAATCGCCTTCGGTGCGGTTATTCCGGAAATCGCGCCCGCGGTCAGCCACGAGAGTACCGTACTATGTCGGAGGTGATCGGTACAGCCGAACACTAACAGCTCCTCGCATTGTTCTTCGATGAAGATCTTCAGCAGGGCAGGCTGTGTGCTCTGGTACAACCTTCTAAGACTGTCGGCGCTTATCGCCAAACAACATTTGGACGGTTGGGATTTTTCGACGAAACACCCTGTTGAGACGATTGTCTCAATCGCGATCCTCTGCGTTGGCACCCCCATCCACTCCGCCACTTTCAGTAGACGGTCTTCCTGAGTTGTCCATTCGAGCCCCGTCATCAGAATCAAATGCTTCACGTTAATAGGCGTATCGCTGTTCAATGGCTGCAATCGACAAAGTCATCAAAAGTAGTAGAGTCGCAGCGCCCCAATGGATATCGTGGTCCCCTGCCATCTGCGGCTAGGCCACGTATCTGTACTCACCGCTTAGAGCAGGGCGATTCGACAACGGGAAGGCGTCTGATGTGACGAGTCACTTCGAAGAGGTGTAGCGAACTAATGTTCGATTCGAACGTCGAAACCGGATCTTGCGCCCCAAACGAAAGACGGGGCCGAAGGCAGACCTTTCAGGTCGAGCAGATCACATTCAACGAAGCGTCCGGTAGGCAATTTCTTGGGTTGATTATTGTCGAGTGCACCATACGTGCCGACCACATTCCACCCCTCGGTCTAAAGAGAAATCTTACCAAGTGAGTTCGGTTACGCCAATCACCAGCACAGTTTTGTTCACCATTGCCCTAGGAGTCCGTCCGAGAATTGCTTTTTGAAAGCTGGCTCAGCAGCCGAGAACCGAATTGTGACACAGCCCGTCAAGGTTCACCCC
>Ga0209420_1000614_pt1 | contig 18149 bp, 16 predicted proteins | sample BlaSpr_A8_OM1_O1_FD_187972 | JGI IMG/M metagenome (GOLD analysis project Ga0209420, IMG submission 187972) | Forest soil microbial communities from Thunder Bay, Ontario, Canada - Black Spruce, Ontario site 2_A8_OM1_O1 (SPAdes) (version 2) | ecosystem: Environmental > Terrestrial > Soil > Boreal... | reverse complement strand
GGGGCCTGTGAACATGGTGGGTTCGGCCCGCTACGGGAGGATCCCGAGGTCGGCCTTGATGACGAGATCCCAGAGCATGCAGTAGGTGTAGAAGGCCGTCCGCCCCTGCAGCACCAGCAGCGCGTTCACGCCGCGGTGGTGATCGTACAGGAAGTACGTCCACCCGGTCCCACGGAACCGGTAGACGGCCGTGCCGTCCCAGAACGCGACGAGCTGGGCGCCTTGGTTGACGTACTGGTTGTACTCCACCCGGGCGGGCGTGCCGCGTTCTTCGAGCAGGAAGCCGACGGTGCGTCCGAAGATGAAACCGGCGCCGACGTGCTGCGGCCGGGTTGGCGTGCCAACAGTGATGTTGTACGCCACCGGCGCGACTGCACCATTCCTCAACAGGGCGATGTCCGCCCTGTTGAGATCGTGGACGATCGTGGTCTCGGTGGCGGCCGGCGACAAATGTCGGGCCGCAACGATGCTCGCCAGGGGACTGTCCTGCGCGGCGGCCGAGAGGGCCGTCGTGGCCAGCAGGCCGGCGACCAGTGCGAGCACGGCGCTCAGGGCTGTGAGCAGGCGGGTGGCCCTCTTCGATTTCCTCATGATGCCTCCTATAGGCTCAGTCGAGGTTCAAATTTCCATGTTCGAGATGAGTGACAACTTGTTCGTTAGTTCTCTATCTTAAGACCATTTTATCATATATGTACTGAAAAGTCAATAAGGCTTATGCTTGTTTGTAGAATAATAGTCGGCGCTTCGAGTGCATCGAGCACGCGTAAATAAGAGGGCGCCTCACACGGGCGCCCTCTTATGGTTAATATTTTGTTGTCGTGCTGAGCAGAGTTCCTACTGTGAGCTGTCAGTAGTGTCTGGTGTGGCGGTAGTGGTAGCCGGAGTAGCGGTTGTTGTACTCGGCTGTCCGCTTGTGATGACGTAAGCGTGGTGGCCAGTCCAGTAAGACCATGCATTACAAGGGGTGCCATAGGTTCCCTTGATATATCCTAAGCCCCATTTTATCTGTGTGACCGGATTGGTTAGCCAGTCGGATCCAGCGGAGGCCATTTTGCTGCCCGGGTTAGACTGCGGGATGCCGTACGCTGCAGTGTAGGGACCGCCGGCGGGATTTTGAGCCCGCGGGTTCCAGCCACTTTCGTGGTCATAGATGTTGCTGAGGCAGGTAAGTTGGGTCTGGTTGTCCCAGCCGTAGCCGGCCATGAGGTTTTGAGCATCCTGGCATTCGCCCGGGTAGTGATTGACTGAGCCATAGCCTCCGTTAGATCCGGTTGCGTCGGGGTTCTGCCCATTGCAGCTCAGCCCACTTGTGCCGCCGCCGCCACCGGTGCCACCACCACCGCCGGTGCTAGTGTACGTAGCTGCAATCCATTGCTGGCTGGCAGCGCCGGTGTCGCAGGCGGCGACAGTAACTGAGCTGCCGGCCGTAGCGTGCAGGCATTCGCCTGCGTGATTGTTCCTGTATACCCGGTTGCCGTCACCGGCGCTCTCGAGCGTCCAAAGGCCGCCCCAGCCAGCGAGATTACCCGAGCCAACGCACTGGCTGGCGACAACAGAGGGGCCGCCTTTGCTCGAGGCACTAGCGTTTTGGGGTACCAGACAGTGTCCGCCGAGGGCGATTTGAGTGCCGTTTGCGGCGCTGGGGGTGCTGAAGTCCTGGCTGGCCCCTCCGCTGCACAAATAGGCTGAGATATATGATCCCGGACCACCGTCGTTATCGTCGGTGAGGCAGTAGCTGCCACCTGATACGTCGGATTTGAGCTCAGGCTGGGACGCGGCATGGGTGGCGGTATAGAGCAAATAGCCGCCGACAGCCACGAAAAGCAACGCGAAGACGGCGGTCATCGCTGAAGTAAATGGACTGCGGTTCGTAATGAGCCAGGAACGGCTGGACGAAGAAACTTTAACTTTGGAGCGCGAGGGCCGGCGCCTTGGTTTTTTGGTTGATTGGGACGGCATAGATTGTCCTTGTTTTTATACTTTGGTTTTTATAATACTGCTTATGCTTCTAAAGTAAAGCTTTTTCAACTCTCAATTGAAGAGACTGGGATTGTAGGGGAAGGTGTGGGCAGCCCGGAACGAGGCTGCTCGCGCGTTCTGGTATTCATGATAGCTCCAGACGCTGCCCCAAAACCCGGCGATGAGCGCGACGGCGATGAGCTCCTGATAGTACTTGCGGATGAATTTGTGCATTATTGTATTCTCCCCGTTCTTCCTTAAAAGCTGCCCCAGCCGGTGACGGCGCTACCGCTCTTCCAGCTATAAGTGGTGTCGTAGCTAACGCTGTTGGCGTAGTTGCCGTCGATGGTGGTGAGGTTTGTGCCCTCTGAGTAGACGATGCCGCCATGCGCACCACTATCGTAGTCAACGAAGTCGCCGGACTGCGGTGGATGGTCGGCACGGTTGGTGGCGTTATTCGAGTACCAGTGGCCGTGAGACCCGAACCAGGCGTCAATCGAGCTGACGCCGAGCGTTGGGACATAGGAACCGCGACTGGCCAGGCCATCGCCGGCTTTCCAGTAAACCCACGAGGCGAAGGCAGCACACCAGCCGGCCGCATAACCGGGATTAGTACGTTGCGGCAGGCCCTGGAACGTGTCGATATTGGCGCCGTCAATGATAGCGCCGCCGCAGTTACAGCCGTTTGGCGTTTCGTACTCTTTGCCAACGAATTGCTGAGCAATGCTCACGATGCTGCCGTTGTTGCCACTGCCTCCGCCTCCACCTCCGCCGCCCCCGCCGGTGGGCGCGGGGGTAACGCTGGTAATAATCCACTGCTGGCTGGCAGCACCAGTGTCACAAGCGGCGACGGTGACCGAGCTACCGGCAGTAGCGTGCAGACACTCGCCGGCGTGGTTGTTCTCGAAGACCTCATTGCCGTCTCCGGCCTGACGAACCGTCCAGGCGGCGCCCCACGGCAGGGTATTATTGGACTCCAAGCACGGGCTGATGACGACAAAAGGGCCACCTTTGACCCCGTTACCAGCACCTTGAGGGATTATACAGCCTGCTCCAACGGCCATTTCGCCGTTGGACCTATAGCTAAAGTACTGGGCCGCTGCACCGCTGCACTGATAGGCTGAAATATATGAGCCGACACCACCATTGTTATCATCCGTGAGGCAGTAATTTCCGACGTCGGATTTGAGCACGGGCTGTGCGGCGGCGTGGGTGTTGGCGACGAGGAATAAGCCGATCGTGGAGGTCACTACTAAAATGCCCAGAACGATGGGTCGGCTGAGCCCGGCCAGTGGCCACAGTGCCCGGCCGCCCGGGTGGCGGGAGGTAGTTTTTTTGTTTTTTCGTGTTTTTGACGGCATAGCCAATCCTCGCTTAGCCAATGTAAACACATCATACTGCTTACGCTTGAAAAGTAAAGCTGTCGAATTATTGCCCGATTATTTGGCGAATTCGATGGCGCGGGTTTCGCGGATAACGTTGACTTTGATGACGCCCGGATACTTGAGTGTGGCTTCAACCTTGGTGGCAATGTCGCGGGCCATTTTGATAGCCTGGAGGTCGTCGATGCGCTCGGGTTCGACGATGATGCGGATTTCGCGGCCGGCCGAGATGGCGTAACTTTTTTCGACGCCGGGGAAGGCGTTGGCCAGGTTTTCGAGCTCGGTCATGCGTTTGGCGTAATTTTCGAGGGTGTCGCCACGGGCGCCGGGACGGCCCGCCGAGAGAGCATCGCACACGCGCACGATGAGGGCCTCGGCTGTGGTGGCTTCGGTGTCGTCGTGATGGGCGTCGATGGCGTGCACGATGGCTTCTTCCATGCCGTACTTTTGAGCGAGCTCGGCGCCGATGTGGTGGTGACCGCCTTCGATTTCGTGGGTAACGGCTTTGCCGATGTCGTGCAGGAGCGTGGCGGTTTTGGCGATGCGGACGTCGGCGCCGATGTCGGAGGCGATCATGCCGGCCAGGTGAGCCATTTCAACCGAGTGCTTGAGCACGTTTTGCGAGTAGCTGGTACGGAATTTGAGCTGCCCGAGGAGGCGCACCAGCTCAGGCGGAACGCCAACGACGCCGGTTTCTTTAAGGGCTTGCTCGCCGGCGTCTTTGACCATTTTGTCGACTTCGGATTGGGCTTTGGCCACGACTTCTTCAATGCGAGCGGGATGAATGCGACCGTCGGAGAGCAATTTTTCGAGCGCGACGCGGGCGACTTGCCGGCGCATGGGATCGAAGCTGGAGAGCACGATGGCGCCGGGCGTTTCATCAATAATGACGTCAACGCCGGTGGCGCGTTCGAGGGCCTGGATGTTGCGGCCTTCTTTGCCAATGACACGGCCCTTGAGTTCGTCGTTGGGTAGCGGCACGGCGGTAATGGTGCGCTCGGCGGTTTGATCGGAGGCGATGCGTTCCATGGCGGAAACGATGACGAGCTGCGCGCGCTCTTCGGCGTCTTCGGCGGCGTCGACCTGGAGTTTTTCAACCAGTTTCACGAGGTCGGCTTTAATATCGCGCTCAGTCATTTTCAGGAGCTTGTCTTTGGCCTCATCTTTGGAGAGGCTGGCGATTTTTTCGAGATTCTCCTGCTGCTTGGTGCGGATCGAGCGCAGATCCTCTTTGAGCATGTCCAGGTCGGCTTCGTGTTTGCGCAGCTTTTCCGACCGTTTGTCGAGCTCCTCGAGTTTCTGGTCGAGGCTGGATTGGCGGCTGAGCAGTTGCTGCTCGGTTTGATCCAGCGCGCGGCGGCGATCTTTTTCTTCGCGCTTGACTTCTTCGGCCAGCTTCAGAGCCTCACTCTTGGCATCAAGAGTGATTTTCCTGGCTTCGGACCTGGCTTGATCAACGACTTTGGTAGCCTGATCAGCAGCAGTCTGGCCGCGGCGCCGGGCAATAACAATGTTGTATGAGAAACCAGCCGCTCCACCAGCGAGGAGGGCGATGATCACAGGAAGAAACATGAAAAGTGACCTTCCAGCGCCGGCCGATGAGAACGAAAGCAGGAGGAACAATTACCAGGATCGGCGCGACGACTGTTTTTGAAACCAGTTATGGAAATATAGGGGTTTGAGACAGTTTAATTAAACGTGAGAATAACATGCGGGTCAAGCATTGGAATATTACCCCTGATTCGACGCCTGGTTTGGCCGGGTAATATGGGCCTCGCTGCCGTAATCGGGCAGCACGGGACGACCGGACGGTTGCGTGGACAGCTCGTGGCAGGCTTCGGCGATCCAATTTTCTCCACCGGCGGCGGCCACCGGGAGGTTGAGACTGTCGGCGAGTGCATTGGCGACGCTATGCCCAATGCGCAGAGAAGTAAAAGAGCCGGGGCCGCTAAAGATCACGATGCCGGTGAGATCAGTGAGACCGGCATCGTGCGCGCCAAGGAAGTCGGTGAGGCGCGCGAGCAGCCGGCCGGCCAGCTCACGGCCCGATTCCCAGACGAGAGTGGCCGGGGTTTCTGATGGAGCCGGAGCGGTTTGATCCGGCGCCAGCAATTGCAGCTCGGTGGTGGGACCGGCGGTTTTTATAGCCAGGATCACGCTGAGACCTCCAGGTTTGACCAGCGCCCGCGCAGCGCGCTTACCAGTTGCTCTGATCTTTGGCCGCCGCTTATAAAGCGCAGGCTGCGGGTATTATCGGCCGTGGGAGTGAATTCTATGCGCACGTGATCAGCGGGCAGGCCGGATTCGGCCACGTCCGGCCATTCAATGACCGTGATAACGTGTGGATCCTGTAAATCTTCGGCCAGCTCATCACCAAGCACACCGGCGGCGGCAAGGCGGTAGAGGTCATAGTGGTGGAGTTCGAGCCCGGCGTTGATGCGATAGACCTGACTGAGCGCAAATGTCGGGCTGGTGACCGGTCCCATATAGCCGAGCCCGCGAGCCAGCCCTTGTACAAACGTGGTTTTACCTCCCCCCAGGTCACTCACCAGCTCGAGCACGTCGCCGCCTTTCAGGGCTGGTGCCAGCTCCCGGCCGGCCGCCTGCGTGGCCCCGGAGCTTGAAGTAGTAATTTCGTAGGTCATGGCGGAATTCATAAATAACATAGGCAATGGTAAGGCCGCCAAGGGTAAAGAGCAACCAGCGTCCCCCGGTGGTTGAAGCAGCAGCGGCCGCAGGAGCAGCGGCACTGGCCACCGTGGCCTGGGCGGCTTTGAGCGCTTTGGCGGCTTTGGCCTTCGTGGAGGTTGCCTTGGAAGCCTTGTTTTTCGTTGAGCTTGAGCCGGAGCCCGGCGCACCGGCAGCCGGCGTTGTGATGAGATTGGGCGCTCCCGGCGTGGGCGTGGTGGTCCAGGACCAGATGTCGCTGTTCAGCGCCCAGGCGTCGCCGGTTGGTGCTTTTGGATAGATAACCGTGGCTCCCAACTGCGTGCCGTCCGGGTCAAACAGAGCCACTGAGCTGCCGGCATTGGCCAGTTGAATTTTGGTGACGCCGGAGATGAGGGCCACATAACCGCCGGCTCCAACCACTGTGTCGGGCAGCGTGTGTTTGGTGGACAGACTGGCGCCGGTTTTTACGACATAGCCGGCAAGATCCACCGGGGCATCATTGGGGTTGTAGATTTCGATGAATTCATCGTGGGCATCGGTAAGTGGAGCGGCCGGGTCGGGTAACAGCTCATTAAGCTCAACCACGGCCGGGTCGCCTGAACTCGCACCAGCAACCGTACCACCACTCGCGCCGCCGGTACTGCCGGTGCCAACGGGAGCCTGAGGTGTGTAACCGGCAACCGGGTCTTCGGTGGCTGAAGCACTGGATTGAGGATTGGGTACGGCCCGCAGCTGGAAGTCTGAGTAATCGTCGCCGGTGTTATAAGCATTGCCACCATTCTCAACGTCGCTGCCGGGGCGGCGCTCAAGGCTTGACCCCGCCGGTGGCACGGCGGCCGGATTGCCGTTGCCGCAGGCGGCTTTCCCCCAGGCCAGCGCGGCCTCGGTGCCACCATTGGTGTTTTGTAGACGAATCGCTCCGGCGGCGGCCAGGCCCGGACTGAAGGACGCGTCAGCCGAATTCAGATAGCCCGTGGAACTGAAAAGGTAGAAGCCGTGAGAAACGATGGTGGCGCCGGTGAGTTTGGTTTTGGTGGTCCAGTCCTTGCTGCAGTCGGTGTTGCTGCCGGCGTGATACTGCAATACCCAGCCGGTCATGTCAATATCGGCCGGTGTGGGATTATACAGCTCCACAAATTCGTCACCGGCTTGCGCGTTGGAAGCGACTTGCAGCTCCGACACCAGTACTCCGGCGGGGTCAGCCAGAACCGGCACCGGTATTAGCAGCAACGCCAGCAGTTGACTGAACAGGACGCAGATCAGGGCGGAAACAAATGTTCGCATGTGAGGGCTCCATTTTTAATTCGTCGTGCACCCTCTCTCAACTGATTTTCAGGATAAAGCGAACAAAACTCGAAAGCAAGCACAAGCATAAATGAACCGCTAATCGTGGGGTGGAGCGCCGTCGCCGGCTGCCAGCAGATCAAGCGTGAGCGCGGCGGTCCAGGAAAACTCCCGGGCGCCCAGGCCTTCGCCGGAGCGCGGATTATAGTATTCACGAAAGCCGCTTTTGGCAATTAATCCCAATGTGTGGAGCCGCAGCCAGCCGGCCTCGTCGTTAAAGCCGTAGCGTTTCAGACCCTCAATAATGAACCAGTTGAGATTGATCCAGGTGGGACCACGCCAGTAGCGGCGAGCGTTGAAGTCGGGGCTTGAGGTGGGCACCGACGGCACGGGGAACGGCACATTATAGCCGGTGTCGCCGACGAGCTGGCGGCGCAGGGCATCGGCATGCACGGGCGTGGCAGTGCCGGCAAACAGGGGCATAAAGTTGGCGGCCGTGGGCTCGCGAAGCCGGCGACCGGTGCGATAATCGTGCGAATAGTAGGTTTCGGTGTGGTGATCCCAAAGCGTTTCGAGCGCTTGGCGGGTGGCTCGGAAATGGCGAGGCAGGGCGGCTGGGAGCGGATGGTTACAGGTTTCGGACAGGCGTTCAAGGGCTTCGTTCGCGGTCGCCAGGATCGAGTTAAAAGCCAGGTCGACGATGACGACGCTTGAGTGTTCAATGAGGGCTCGCGAATCATACCGGTAACGCTTGAGGATCTGAGCAAGCGCGAGCATGTGCTGCAGATCAATGGTGCGGGCCCGTTCGGCCGGGTTGACCGGGCGGAGTTCGCGTACCCAGCGCCAACGCAGCGGCGGACGCGGCAGTCGACCCATGGCGGCTGACCAGTACGGAGCGTCGTCCATACCTGATTCCCAGGAGTGCAAACAAACCACAAGACCAACGTCTTCGGGGTCACGCTCGCGGTAGAGCCAGTCGTGGTATCTAATGAGTGCCGGCAGCATGGTGGCCACGAAAGTGCGGGCGGTATCCGGCGGCAGGGCGTGCGCCACCCGCTCAACCGCGACGGCCAGTAATGGTGGCTGCGTGATGCCGGAGGTATGAATGTGGGCCGGCCCGTTTGTGTCCGAATTCCACAGCAGTTGTGATTCGATTCTTGAGCGCAGGCCGGGACTGTAGATCATGTGCGGCAACATGCCGTTTGGCCACTGGCCTTCTACCAGACGCCAGAGTTCGGCGGCGGCCCGGGGCGGATCAACGTGGCTCAATCCGATGGCGATGAAGCACGAATCCCACAGCCATTGGTGTGGAAAGAGGCCGGCCGCCGGACGGGTCCAGCCGCCGAGGTCGTTGCTTTTCAGGACGGCAACGGCACGAGTTTTGAGTTCTTGCGGATCGATCAGACAGCCCTCGTTTCCCCTTAAGCCTAGCGCACTTTTCCTTCTATGCGAAACAGATGCATGCAACCTGTAGGCCGGGTTTGCGACCTGGCTGATATCAACTCGCCTAATATATCAGCAAAACAGGCGGAGCGGGCGGTGTCGATTGTGGCGAGCCGTTAATCGATCAGGTTTTGGGCTTTTAATTTGGGCACGATCTCGTGGGCAAAGATGCTGCCGAGCGTAACGTTTGTGGGCAGATTGGAGGTGAGCCACATAATTTCTTCGATTTCAGCGGCCGGGCGGATGTCGCCGGACCATCTGGATACAATGAAGACTTCCATATGGACCTGCTGGCCGGGATGATTGGCGGCTTCGGCTGAGAAGGTGCCGAAAGATTTAAGGTCGGATTCGGCGACGCCGATTTGGAATTCTTCTTTCAATTCGCGCACGAGGGCCTGGAGAGCGGTTTCGCCCGCTTCGATACGGCCACCGGGCCCGATAAAGGCCGGCTTGCCCTGAGAGCGTTCGACGAGCATTTTGCGGTCCTTCAGAATAATGCCGGCAGCTTTGTAAATGTCACCACGGCCTTGAGCCTGGGCGTCGAGGGCCGTGGCCACGAGGTGCTCGCAAAACCGGCCGGAATCCGGCGAACAACTGCAGCTCCAGTACAGGCCGTCGGGACGGAGTTCGAGCAGGGTATGGAAGACTGTGCCGGATTCATCCGGGACCTGCGCGTCAATTTTATCAGCCCGAAAGGTGCGGATGAATTCACGTCCGGCCCAGAGCTGGTGGCCGGCCACAATGGTGGCTTTGCCGGTGAGGACGCGGACATCGTCGTCTCGAACCAAATCGATGATTTTTTGGGCCATGAGACCATGATAGCAGGTCCGATAATGTGCTTATGCTACAATTAGCATAGCTATGCGTATATCTGACGGTGAGCTCAAGAAGCTGTTGGCCGACTCGGGCAAGGTCAAGGCGGCCGATATTGATGCCGCCATGCCCAAAGAGGGCGAGAAAGAGACCCTGCTCAGCAATGTGCTCAAGAAAAAGCTGATCAACGAAAAAGATCTCACCAGGCTGTTTGCCGGCAGCATTGATGTTCCATTTGTAGAGCTGGGTGAGCTTAAGATTCCACGCGAGATTTTGCTGAAAATTCCGGAGCGGATTGCGCGCAAATATCAGGCCGTGTTGTTTGGTGTGGAAGAGGATCAGTTGCAGTTGGCGCTGGCGGACCCGGAAGATTTCCAGGCGGTGGATTTCATTTCCAAGCAGGTCGGCGGGAAAGTGAAGACCTACCTGGCCACGAGCCAGGATATTTTGGGCGCGATCGATCAATACAAGGGCGAGATTTCGAGCGAGATCACACAGGCGATTAAAGATTCGAGCGCGGATGCTGACGAGCAGGCGCAGCAAGTGTCGGCCAAAGACCTGGCGGAGGATGCGCCGATCGCCAAGACCGTGAACGTAATTTTGGAGTACGCGGTGAAGAGCCGCGCCTCGGACGTTCACATCGAGCCGCGCGAAAATCTGGTGCAGGTGCGCTACCGGGTGGACGGCGTGCTGCATGAGACCATGACGTTGCCGAAGCCGATTCTGGCTGCGGTGGTGTCGCGCATTAAGATTCTTTCCAACCTGAAAATCGACGAGCACCGGGTGCCCCAGGACGGGCGGTTTAAGTTTACGATCGGCTCGAAAACGGTGGCGCTGCGAGTGTCGACGTTGCCGATCATGGACGGCGAAAAGGTGGTGATGCGGATTTTGGACGAATCATCGCGTGCGCTAACACTGGAAGAGCTGGGCTTTACCGGCCACGCTTTGGAGACGATTGTGCGCAACCTGCACAAGCCGCACGGCATGACGCTCGTGACCGGGCCGACCGGCTCGGGTAAATCAACCACGCTGTACTCGGTGCTTTCCATGTTGAACACCCCGGGCGTGAACATTTCGACCGTTGAGGATCCGGTGGAATACCGGGTGCAGGGTGTGAACCAGACGCAAGTGAATCCCAAGGCCGGCATGACATTTGCTTCGGGTTTGCGGGCCCTGTTGCGGCAGGATCCCAATATCATCATGGTGGGTGAGGTTCGCGACGGCGAAACGGCCGATCTGGCGGTGCAGGCCGCGCTGACCGGGCACGTCGTGCTGTCCACGCTCCACACCAACAACGCCGCCACCACGCTCCCGCGCTTGCTTGACATGGGCATTGAGCCGTTTCTGATTGCCACGACCGTGAATACGGTAATTGGGCAGCGGCTGGTGCGGCGGCTTTGCCAGGTGTGCCGCGTGAGCTACGTGCCCGAAGGGGTTGAGCTCACCAATATTAAACACGACTTCCAGTTGGAGGCGGCTTTGAAGCGGTTTAACCAGTTGAAGGGCACGCCGGAAGCGCAAGCCGTGGCGCCGGAGATTGAACCGGTGGCTCAAGAAACGGCCGAGCACAAAAAAGGCCTGGTGCTCAAGCCCGAGCACGATATTGAGACCACCAAGAGCATTTTGGACAAAATTGCGACCGACCCGAACATTATCAACCGCAGCGCCGATGACGCCAGGAAGGCGCTCGGAGGCGCCGCGGTCGGGCCGGTTCTGCCGCCGGCTCCCCCACCGGCTGCGACCGCGGAGGCGCCGAAGGAGCCGGGCCCCAACCCGGACAAGCTGAAGGCGGGCCAGTTTATTCTGTACCGGCCGGGTCCGGGCTGTGAGAATTGTGGCGGCGTGGGCTATATCGGCCGTATGGGCATTTATGAAGTGCTTGAGGTGGATGGGGACGTCCAGAAAATGATTGTGTCGCGGGCGACGTCGGACGATATTCAGGCGTCGGCGATCCGCAACGGTATGCTCACGATGCAACAGGATGGCTTTGTGAAAGCACTTATGGGCAAGACCACGATTGAGGAGATTTTGCGGGTGACAAGAGAGTAACATGGGTCAATTCAGCTACACGGCACATAATAAGAGCGGGGCAATTGAGAAAGGCACCGTGTTTGCAGGCGACCGCGCCGGCGCCACGGCCAGTCTGACCGAAAAAGGCCTGACCCCGATTCTCGTAAAAGAGCTTCCGGCCGGCAAACAGAGCGGCGGCCTGCTGAGCCGCTTTACCGGCAAGGTGTCGCTGCAGGATAAGGTGATTTTCAGCCGCCAGTTTGCCACCATGATTAATGCCGGTGTGCCGATCGTGCAGTCACTCAATATTCTGCGCCAGCAATCAACTTCAAAGCGGCTGCAAAAGGTGGTCGCTGAGGTGGCCAAGCAGGTGGAGGGCGGCGGCACGCTGGCGGCGGCATTGGCCGAGCACCAGGACGTGTTTTCGCCGATCTATGTGAATATGGTGAAGGCCGGGGAGACGGGTGGTATTTTGGATCAGGTTTTGGACCGCCTGGCGACGCAGCAGGAAAAAGACGCGGAGATTATTGCCAAAGTGAAGAGCGCCATGATCTATCCGGGCGTGGTGACGACGGCCACGATTGCCGCGTTCTTCTTTCTTATGACCGTGATCGTGCCAAAGCTGGGCAGTATTTTTGCGAACGTGGGCGGCACGCTGCCAGTGTACACGGAGGTGATGCTTAAGATTTCGAACTTTATGACGCACGAATGGTACGTGCTTATCGGTGGCGCGGTGGTGGCGGTGGTGGTATTTCTCCGCTGGCACAAAACGCCTGCGGGCAAGCACACGGTGGACCGGCTGCTCTTGAAGTCGCCGATTTTCGGGCCGATTCTGGTAAAGATGAGCGTGGCGCGGTTTGCGCGCACGTTTGGCTCGCTGATGGCGTCGGGCATTTCAGTGCTGGAGGCGATTAATGCCACGCGCCTGGCCATGAATAATTCAGTGTACCAGGACGAGCTGGCGGCGGTGGCGCAAAAGGTGAAGAACGGCCGCACCATGAGCGAGCAGCTGCGGGAATCGAAGAATTTCCCCGCGATTGTCGGCCAGATGCTGGCGGTGGGGGAAGAGACCGGCCAGATGGATGTGATTTTGTTGAAGCTGGCGGAGTTCTACGAGAAAGAGGTGGACACGACCGTGGCCGGACTGACTTCCGTGATCGAGCCGATTTTGATTGTGGTGCTCGGGACCATGGTGGGGTTTGTCGTGATTTCGGTGTTTGGGCCGCTCTCGAATATTGATAGCCAGGTGGGCAACGGGTAGGCATTATTTTCAGTCGATCTGGCTAACTTTACAAACTGGTAATAACCATATAAAAAGTGTTGACAATTTCTGTGAAGTGTGTTAGTATTCAAAAGTTCGTTGAAATTAGCCATGTGACGGTATGTGGGCTCAGATACTGAACCTAGATATCGTCGCATGACGAATCAGCCCCAGCGGCTGCTCCCCAAAGCACAGCTCCGCGTAAACCTCACGGTCGATGCGCGTAAGCACCGGTGCAATTGGAGAAGCAATCGCTGGCTAATGTCCGCCCGTGCCCCCGTGAGGGTAGCGGTCGGCGATTGGCCGCCTGGCGCCAGGATATTGCGGTCACGTACCGTAGTCTTGGAACTGCCGTTTTGAAGGCGGCTACCGGCTTCGTGCCTGCCGGCGCGAATGTCGGAGCAACCGAGAAGAGAGTCAGAGCTCAACTCGGCGGGTAGCGCACCCGAATCGTCTCTGATCCCGGCCCGGGGCCACGGGTCTTGGAACAGGCCTCTAGAGAGGAGAAGACGTTCGCGGCAGCGGATGTCTCGCCAGCCACCTTGATGACCGGGCCAAGCCGATTGCCGCATCAGTACTCCAGGCATGGAGAGCGGTACCGCGACGGCGGCATCTAGTGTGGTTCTCCCTGCCCCCCTGCATCCGCGAGAGTGGATGCAGGGGGGCCTCACCTTTTTTGACCCAGTATGTCACCGCTTTAAATTAGCGGTTTTTTGTTGCCCTTTTGCAAATGCATCAGCTTTGAGTTGACACATAAACGTAAGCGCTTTATGCTGAGCGTAAAGAGGGCCTTGCGGCTGCATCTTTCAACCAATTTAAGGAGGTGAGCACTCGTGCTTAAAAACATCATTAAAAAGGAAGGCGGTTTCACGCTCCTTGAGCTCTTGATCGTAATCGTGATCATCGGCATTTTGGCGCTCCTGATTCTGCCGAACATTACTTCAGCGCCCAAAAAGGCCCGTGACACCAAGCGCAAGACTGACTTGACCGCGATGCAAAAGGGTCTGGAAGAGTACTTTGTTGACAACAACTCGTACCCGACCGCCTTGAGTGCTCTCACCAATGGTTCAGCACCAATTATGAAGACGATCCCGACTGACCCGAAGAATGTCAGCCCGTATGTCTACACTTACACTCCCGCCAACTCGAACACGACCTACACCCTGACCGCCTGCCTCGAAAACGATCAGGACAACGGCACCGACGTGATTGCACCGGTGTCACCGTGCACCACCAAGACGTTTGAGCTCGTAAACAGCAACTAGTTCGCGACTCACAAACCTGGCTTGACCGAAAGCCGCCCGCGGGCGGCTTTCGGGTTTCGGAGCACAAGCGCTATAATACCGGTATGAAGCGTCGGAATGAGGCTGGGTTTACGCTGATCGAAGTGGTGGTGAGCGCCGTGATTATGACGCTTATGGTGTCCGCGGTGGGCAGTTTGTTTTTGGCCAATTTGAATGAGGTAACGCTCGACAAAGCGCGGGCGATCGCGTTGGGACTCGCTAATCAGCAGATGGAGTACCTGCGCGACCTGCCCTACAATTCGCTGGCAACGCAATTTGGCACGATCTATCCGCCGGGAACGATTCCGGACAACCAGACGCAGACCGAGGATAAGTATAATTTCCGCGTCCACACCACGATTGAGTACATCGACGATCCTTACGACGGCAATGCGGCCGGGACAATTCAGGGCAAACCGGTGGATTTGTACCCGTATGATTACAAGCGGGCGCAAGTGGATGTGTATCTGGTAACGAGCGGCCAGCTGGTGGCCACGCTTACCACCGACATCGCGGCCAAGGCGGCTGAAACCGCCTCCAATACCGGCATTCTGGATATTACGGTGCTGAACGCGAGCGGCCAGCCGGTGCCGCAGGCTAATGTGACGATCACCAACACCAATCAGAGCCCGGCCGTTAATATTACGACCACGACCGATAACGACGGTGTGGTGGTGGTGCCGAAGCTGCCGCCGGATTCGGGTAATAATTATCAGGTGATCGCGAGCCTGCCCGGGTATTCAACCGACGGCACCAAGCCGAACCCGGGCGGGAGTCAGAAAGCGGTGGAGCTGAACCCGAACGTGATCGCACAACAGATTACACCGGTGACGCTTTCGATTGACCAGGTGTCGACGCTGTATTTGCACGTTACCAACACGAGCGGTCAGCCCGTATCGAACTTGAGCGTAACAACGGCCGGCGCCAAGGAGACCTACACGAATCCAACGGTCTATAAATATTCGCAAGCCACCACCACGGACTCGAGCGGCAACATTACGCTTTCGGGTATGGAGTGGGATTCGTACAGCTTTGCCGTGCCAGGCGGATATTACCTGGTGTCGAGTTCGCCGGCGGCGCCGGCGGCTTTAAGTCCGAACTCGCAGCTCACAGTGAATCTGGTGGTGAGCACCTCCGCCGGCTGGCCCACAATTTCGAAACTTTCACCAGCCGCGAGCTCAACCGGCACGACCAGCCAGACGCTCACGATTACCGGCACGAATTTGAGTACGGCCAGCGTGCAGCTCGCCCTGAGCGGCCAGACCGCAATCCCGTGCACCGGCGTGAGCGGCAGCGGTACCCAGATTACCTGCACCCTGAACCTAACCGGCGCCGCTACCGGCAATTGGGACGTGGACGTCACCAACAGCACGGGCACGGCGGTGGAGAGTGGAGGCTTCAGTGTTACGCCTTAATCTCGCGAGCGGCCAGGGTGGTTATACCCTGATTGAGCTTCTGGTGGTGGTTGTACTGGTGGGAATTCTCACGATTCCGCTGGCTATTTTTACCTTTCAGGGCCTGGCGTCGTATCAGTACCTGCAGGATGAATCAAACACCTCGATTGAGCTTTCGACGCTCTCGGAGCGGATCGCCAAAGTGGTGCGCGGCACTACCGGCGTGGTGACAGCGCAAAATAATACGCTGACGATTTACGGTTATTTTTCGCCGGCGGACAGCGTGGTGGATGAAATCAGTTATTTTGTAAGCGGCAATAATCTGGAGATCGGCGTAACGACGCCCACGGGCACGGCGCCGAATTATACCTACAATCCGGCCAACGAGACGATCACCGTGGCGCGGGACGATCTGGCGCTTGGCTCGACGCCGATGTTTACTTACTACGACAGCTCGGGCAACCAGTTACCGAACGGCTTTGCGACCAGCCAGATTTATCAGATCGGGATTTACGTGGCCGCGAATCCGAACATCAACCGGCTCAACGTGCCGATTTCGATCGCGACCCGGGTAACCTTACGGAATTTTAAGACCAATCTATGAGGGCACGAGCGATGACGCACCACATGCAACAACCAGGTATGAAGGCCGGTGAAGGCGGGTTCATTATGCTCACGGTGCTCGTGATGGCGGTGATTCTGTCGGCGCTCGGCGTGATCGGCGCGCAGGTGCTGACCTCAAACGAGCGGTTTGGATTGTACGAGAGCCGCAGCGCCGAGGCGCTTAATATCGCTGAGGCGGGCGTGAATTATTACCTGTGGCATCTGGCGCATAATTCCACCGACTACACCGACGGCAACGCCACTACCCCGCCGTCCACGCCATACGGGCCGTACACCCACAATTACTACGACGTGAACGGCAAGTTTCTTGGTACCTATACGCTCTGGATAACGCCGCCGACCAACGGCTCGACGATTACCACGGTGAAATCGATTGGCCAGGTGCCGAACTTTCCGGGCACGCGGACGATTCTGGCTCAGCTCGGGCAGCCCAGTTTTGCCAATTACGCACTGCTCACCGGCACTGAAGTCTGGTTTGGCCCGGATGAGAGCTCGAACGGCCCGGTGATGAGTGACGTGGGCGTGCACATGGACGGCACCAACAACGGGCCGGTGTACGCAGCCAATGCCACTTACACACCATCGGCCGAGTTTGGCGGGGACGGCCATGTACACAACGGCGTGTGGGGCAATGGCGGGCCGTCGTCGGAGTGGCAATTTCCGGTGCCGAGCATACCGTTCTCAAATGTGACGGCCGATTACAGTTCCTGCGGCACGCAGGCCAAGTCGAGCGGGACGTATTTAGCCTCGAGCGGCAAGCTGGGCTATTACCTGCAGCTACTGAGTAACGGCAAAATCAATGAGTACATCGTGAAGAGCGAGAATTCGAGTGGTATCACCACAACCACGGTCAACCCGATTACGACGTTATCGGCGCCAAGCAACGGCATTTTGTACGTGGCCGATAATGTTTGGGTGCAGGGTACCGGCTGGCCGGGGCGGATTGATATCATCAGCGGGGTGCTGCCGGCAAATTCATCGACCAACACGAATATCACCATTATCGGCAACCTGACGTACGCGGCCAAAAACGGCTCGGATGTAATTGGCCTGATTGCACAAAATAATGTGCAGGTGGCGCCGTATGCGGCCAGCACGATTGAGATCGACGGCGCCCTGCTGGCGCAAAACGGCAGCATCCTGGCTGAAGAATCGGGCTCGGCCAAGAACGCGCTGACGTTTTACGGAGCGCTCGACAGCTACAACTTCTGGACCTGGAGCTGGGTTGACGGTAACGGCAATGTGGTTTACGGATATAAAACCGACTCGAACACATTTGACACCAACCTAACGTACGGGCCGCCGGCCTGCTACCCCACCACCGGCACGTATGCGGTACTGAACTGGCGGGAGCAATTGTACAGCCCATAAGCAAAAACCACCCGGGTATCCGAGTGGCGTGGAGGGGACCAGAGCCGCCCCTCCTCGGCTGGTTACTGATCATGGACCAGCGATACGGGCAACATAGCTTGGTAGCAGGTAAGTGAACTGCTCGAAACCGAACCCAACCGGTTCGTCTTCCCACCTGATACGTGGCGATGTGTTGGTTTGAATGGCGGTCACGATTTCGCCGGGCGTAAATGCAAAGCGAACGGTGGTGGCCACGACGCCTAGTGTGGATAGCTTCAAGACGACGTTCTGCCCAAGCAGACCTCGCGCATAGCTGCTGAAAATGAGCGCCAGGGCGCCGGTCTTCCCGGGTTTCTCTCTGGGCTCCTCCCAGGTCGTAGGCGGTCCGACTTGGAAGAGGATCCCGCGAGTCCATGCTCACCGTCGATCGGGGTCCGCCGGCTACCGGGCTCATGCCATGGATTGGGGCCGACCATGATGGTGCTGGCTTCCTGGTGGCGGATGCCGAGCTCGACCGCTGCCACATGGTCGTCGACGTGCACGGTCCAGTGGTCGCCGCCGGGCGCCCACTGCTCGCCCCGGGAAATAAGGGCGGCGGCGATGTCGGGCATGGCGGCCCTGATCGCGCTCCTGGCGGGATCATTACCCTTGATGCCGGAAGGCCACCGGATGTCCT
>Ga0209420_1000613_pt1 | contig 18158 bp, 17 predicted proteins | sample BlaSpr_A8_OM1_O1_FD_187972 | JGI IMG/M metagenome (GOLD analysis project Ga0209420, IMG submission 187972) | Forest soil microbial communities from Thunder Bay, Ontario, Canada - Black Spruce, Ontario site 2_A8_OM1_O1 (SPAdes) (version 2) | ecosystem: Environmental > Terrestrial > Soil > Boreal... | reverse complement strand
TCTGGCCAGCAACAGTGCCGGTGGCGGTTGTCGTCATATCGCTCCTGTGGTCGGTTGTCCCTGCGACATAGTCATGTGGAATCGCTCTACGAGAGCCCGAGAACTCTGAGAGCGTTGGTACGAAGGAATTTCGGCCATACCTCGTCCTTGAATCCGACATTGGTCATCTCGGTCATGATCCGTTCCAGGGACAGCCCCATCGGGAAATAACCGGCGTAGATGATTTTGTCGCCGCCGCGGCTGTTTGCGTAGTTGATGATGTCTTGCGGGTAGTACTTGGGAGCGAAGGCGCTCGTCGAATAATGCAGACCGGGCCATTTCAGCATGAGTTTCACTGCCAGTTCGGTCCATGGCTCGCAGCCATGGCGGGTGACGAAGATCAAGTCAGGAAAGTCGTACATGACCTCATCTATGAGCTCGACGTGCTGGCAGGCTGCCTTCAAGCGAGGGCCCGGAATGCCGGCACAACAGAAGATCGGGATGCCAAGTTCGACGCACTTTGCATAAATCGGGTACATCTTCTTGTCGTTGATCGGGACCTGGGGGAACGTTCCCGCCGGAAACACGCCAACGGCCCTGGTGCCGAAGGTCTCATGTTCACGGACGAGCCGGTCGATTCCCTTCATGCCTTCGTTGGGATCGGCACTTGACGACGGGATGAACCGATCGGGGAAGCGCTTCATCGCTTCGGCTCCCGTTCCGGCGGGGTCACCGACGCCGATCAACCCTTTCTCAATGCCCCAGAGGTCCATCTCCCGCAGCGTCACGGCAATCGGATCGTCGACGTCTTGGAGTGCCTTCTCTGGAACGTCCTTGAACATGTACTCGACCGGGAAGTCGAACTCTTCGCTGGACTGGGTGTCTTTGGTTTGTCGGGTGATGAACCGATAGACCTCCTTCATGTCCCGGTGGGGGAATCCCAACATCGTGTCGATCGCACCTATGTCCTTGGGCATGACCATGCGAGAGAGGCCTCCTGCGTCCGAGCGTTCGCGATCTACCGGGCCGGGGCCGCGGTGCCAGGCATACTAGAACCAGGTTTCATTTACCTCCAATTCCACGGTACCGCCGTTCGGTCTTGGGGGACGAGTTCCAGACGACGCTCACCGTCTTCGGATCTCCGTCTAAATAGAATCAGATTGTAGAGATCGGTGTCGCAGGCTCCGGCAAATGTGCTCCCTCCCAGTGGGAAGTGAGGTTCCGGGAGCTCGTGTTGATCCGGTCGAACGTCTGAGTGATATGGGAATCGATGGGTGTGGGACGTCTGCAACACCGATCGGAATCAGACCACTTCGATTTTCTGCAGCGCAGACGTGATGTCGTGTAACTCGCGACATCGGCGGTCAGCCGTTTGGGGCCCTCACGAAAAGACCACTCCTCGATCACGGGGTTCAAAACGATAAGCCCGCCACTGGTGCGGTTTAGCTTTTCGCGTCGATCGGTTTGGACGTCATCAGGTTGGCTTCGAGAAGGTACTCAGGGTGGCTGCGGTCGATTTGCGACGCGGCGCGGTCGCGGATCTTTTGCTGCTGCTGAGCGTGGGGTACGGTGATCCAGAATGTGTCGTTGAGGATCCCCTCGAAGCAGATGTCAGCCACCTCTGACAAGGGTGCGAACTGCACCTCCATGCCAGCGTCTTTCATGCGCTGCAGGTAGGCGCCCAGCGCGTCCCGCCCTTCCTTCGGGGGTGCATTCGGCCGCGCGTAGCGTTCCGGACGATTGGCACCTGGGCGCCAGATGCCGGTGTTGAGCATGCCCGGCGTGGACGTCGACGGGTAGAGTAACGACGCGCTGACCAGCGCTCCGACTTCCCGTAGTTGTCCCCAGAGACACTCGGTGATCGTGGTGACCGCGGCTTTGGTCGTCGCGTACACCGCGCTGTTGATAAGCGGGGTGAATCCGCCATTGCTGGACGTGGTGTTCACGACGTGGCCCTCCTCACCCTGCGCCAGCATTGTGGGCACGAACGCGTTGATGCCGTTGACGACTCCCATCACGTTGACGTCGAGGGACCAGCGCCAGTCGTTGACGTGGTGTTCCCATATCTGACCCTCAGAGCCCGAGCCGATCCCCGCGTTGTTGCAAACCAGATGGATTGCCCCGTACCGCTCGAGCGTCGCATCACGCAATGCCTCAACCGATTCGAGTGACGTGACGTCGGTCACCACGCCTGTGACATCGAGACCCTGGTCTACCAACTCGCCGGTTGTCGTCTCCACCAGGCCGGGGACGACGTCCGCCAACACGACCTTCATCCCCTCTGCCCCGAACCGCTCCACTAGCGCCCGCCCGATGCCCTGACCCCCACCGGTGACCACCGCGACCTTGCCGACGACGTCTCTCACGACGACCTCCCTTTGTCTGACGTGCCGGCTTGCGGGCCGGGCACGTCTAGGCCGGAACTGACGTTCCCTGCCCCCGGACAAGGGGCGGAGAACGGGTGATTGCATATCATGTGTGATTGCACTATAACGCTGTAATAGGCCCAGGGGGGTACGACATGAAGCCACTCGCCGATGATCGATACATCGTGATCTCCTCCGATGGGCACGCCGGTGCCGAGATGCTCGATTACAGGGACTACCTCGAAAGCCGCTACCTCGAGGAGTTCGATGACTGGGCGAAGTCCTATGTAAACCCGTACGCCGACCTCCGGGGGGAGACGGCATATCGCAATTGGGACTCTGCGGCCCGACTACGCGAGCTCGAGGATGATGGCGTCGTGGCGGAGGTCCTCTTCCCGAACACCATTCCGCCGTTCTTCCCGTCCGGCAACTTGCTGGCGCGGCCCCCGACCCCGGACACCTACGAGCTCCGCTGGGCCGGCCTGCGGGCGCACAATCGTTGGTTGGCCGACTTCTGTGCCGAGGCTCCGGGCCGACGTGCGGGCATGGCACAGATCTTCCTGAACGACGTTGATGACGCCGTCTCGGAGATCACCTGGGCGCGTGAACACGATCTCTTCGGCGGGATCCTGCTGCCCGGTGTGCCGCCGGACTCGGGACTCCCAATGCTCTGCGCTCCGGACTACGACCCGATCTGGGCCGCTTGCCAGGATCTCGACATGCCGGTCAACAATCACTCCGGAGCCGCCGGCCCCGAGATGGGCGAACACCTGGCTTCCATGGCGATCTTCATGGTGGAGCTGGGCTGGTTCTCCCATCGGGTCTTCTGGCACATGGCCTTCGGGGGTGCCTTTGCCCGCTATCCCCGCCTAAAACTGGTGCTCACCGAGCAGTCATCGGGTTGGGTGCCCGCTACGCTCAGCATGCTCGACTATCAATACAGCCGTTTCACCGACACCGGTAACGCCGAGGCGCACTTCGGTGCCGAGCTCATCAAGGAGATTCCCGAACCACCGAGCTACTACTGGAGAAACAACTGCTTCGTCGGCGCCAGCTTCCTCCGTCCGAACGAAGCACCGCTCCGCTACGACATCGGTCTTGACAAAATCATGTGGGGCCAGGACTATCCGCACATCGAAGGGACGTACCCCTACACCACCGAAGCCCTGCGCTACACCTTTGCCGGGATCGACCCCGATGAAGTCGGACCCATGCTCGGAGGCAATGCCGCCCGCGTCTACGGGTTCGATCTCCAGCAGCTTGAAGCTATCGCCGCTCGCGTTGGCCCTCAGATCGATGAGGTCAATCTGCCGCTGGAACACGTCCCTGCTGACTCCCATTCGCTCGCCTTCGCCGGAGGAGACCTCAAACCGTGGTGACCGACAGCTACCTGATCATCTCGTCCGACACCCATGCCGGACTTCCCGACACTCAGTACAAGGAGTACCTCGAACCACGTTACCGAGAGGCCTTCGACGAAGACCTGGTGCAGCGTGCTGCTCTTCGAGCCCCGATGAACGCCCAAGTGGAAAAGCTCGAGTTCGTCAAGGACTGGTACGAAGAGAACGAGGAGGGACTCCGGGGGGGATGGGATGCGGCTCGTCGTGACGCTGAGCTGGACGCAGACGGCGTCGTCGGTGAGGTCATCTTCCCCGACGCCGACGCAGTGTTGGGAGGAGCATCGGCCCCGTTCGGAGCCGGCCTCGGCGCCAGCGGAGAGTACGACCCGACGCTGTTGATGGCAGGCGCCCAGGCCCACAACCGTTGGCTGGCCGAACTGTGCAGCGACAGTCCCGATCGCCGCTGCGGCCTGGCCATCGTACCGATCCTTCACGACATCGACGCAGCCGTCGCGGAGATCCGGAGGGCCAAGTCCTCGGGCCTTGGTGGCATTCTCATCCCTGCGATGTGGCGCCCGTACCCTCCTTACAACGATCTCCGGTACGAGCCCATCTGGGCCGTGTGCGAGGAGCTCGACATGGTCGTCCACACCCACACGGGTCCGGCACCACGCGAAGAGATCGGCGCCGACCTCGGTATCTACGCCAACGAGACCATCTTTTGGACGATGCGGCCGATGTGGTTCCTGCTGTGGTCCGGTGCTTTCGAACGCCACCCAGGCCTCAAATTCGCAATCACCGAAGGGGGGTCGTGGTGGGCAGCCGACCTCTTGTGGAGATCCGACATCGCGTACATGAACGAGCACGCCACCAAGAAGATGGGGAACATCGCCCCCAAATTGAAGATGCTTCCGAGCGAGTACTTTGATCGCAATGTCTTCATCGGCTCGTCCAACACTCGGCGACGCGAGATCGCGCGTCGCTTCGAGATCGGCGTCGGTAACATCATGTGGGGCAATGACTTTCCCCATCCAGAAGGAACGTGGCCTCATACTCGACAGTGGCTCCGCGATACCTTCTGGGATTGTCCGATCGAAGACGCGCGGCGGATCCTTGGGCTCAACGCTGCTGCCGTGTACAACTTCGACCTCGAGAAGTTGCAACCCTTAGCTGATCGCTTTGGGCCCACCCCAGCGGATCTCGGACAGTCCGGCGATGTGGACCTCGAGAAGTGGAAGGACGTCGAAGCGGCCGGTCGGCCGTGGTTGTCGGGAGCGGAAGCTCTGCCCGTGACGGTCTCGGAATAGCGGTGTCCACTGGGTCAGCCGAATCCGCCAAGGAGTCATCGGGCAGCGCTGCTCACGCCAACGAGCAGATCTCATGGCTTCGCTTCGAAGGCACCCGGACCGAGTCCCATTAACGATTGGAGAGCGATGGTATCGATCCTTTCTCAGTACTGCATCAACGTCAGCGATCTCGATCGGGCCATCGAGTTCTGGGAGGGAGTGGTCGGCATCCCTGTGCAGAGCCGTACCGACATTCCCAACGTCAAGGAAGCGGTGCTGCAGTCCCCAGCGGGGGGGAGTCGGATGCAGCTCGCGCAGCACCTCGACCAGCAGGGTCCGATCGACATGGGGACCGCTTTGTGGAAGCTGTACGTCAACACTGACGACTGCGTCGCCCTGTATGACAAGGCGATCGACGCAGGATGTGAGTCCGTGTCGCCGCCGAGCCGTCTTGAGCGCTGGCCGGTGACGATGGCCTATATCAAGGATTTCGACGGCTATCTGGTGGAGTTCGTGGAGTACCACGAGGGCACGCCCGTCGGCGTACCAGATCCACGAGACTACCGTTGAGCCTGCGGAGGATGGCATAGAGAACGGGCTAAATGGCGGACTGCAGACCGATCTGACGCGATCATGGGTCCGAGTAGAGGTGCGGCTACGCGGACGGGATGAGTGTGTAGGAACCGAGGTATGGAGTAGTGGCCCAGAAGGCGAAGGTGGCCCCAACCGGAACAGTCGCCGCCGGTACGCCTGTCACTGTGGACAAGGTGTTAGCGACCGCGATGAGGATGATAGAGAACGACGGAGTTGACGCGTTCAGCATGCGTAAGCTCGCGTCCGAGCTCGGAGTGGGAACACCGACCGTGTATTGGCACGTCGGCAATCGGGACGAACTCTTCAACAGGTTGATCGAGGAGATCACCGACCAACTTGGCAGGATCACCCCCGTCGGCCACACGCCGGCCGAGCGCATCGCATCGATCTCGAACACGCTCCTACGTGAAGTGCGGGCCCGCCCCCAACTCATCGCCCTCTCGTCGACTCAGGGCCGAGGGGAGGCCATCTTCACAAAGGCCCAGGCGGTGCTGGCCCACGAGGTGACCGCCAGCGGCCTGCACGGTGAAGAAGCAGCTTTTGCGGTCGCGACGATCCTCTTCCATCTTGGCGGATTTATCGTGCTGGAGGATGCGCTATCACCCGACTACCGAGTGCGCGGAGCAGAGGTTTGGGCCCAACGCGACACTGACATAGACGAGGCCATGAGCACCAAGCTGCATCAAGAGGTCGACCTCGACCGGATCTTCCGATTCACGCTCGATGCGATCCTCCAGTCCATCCTCGGGAACGGCAAGGGCCGGTGACGGCCGTGGCGAGTGACACAGCACCGGCAGAGCGGCCTGCTGCGCAATGTGGTGCGATGGCCACGGATCTTCGTCTGTCATGACCCGGAGACGGCTACATCGCTCCGACGGCATGTGTGCCTAATCGAGCTATGAACAGCAGAGTAGGCGCCTCAGCTATCGCCGTCACGGCACATGGACCACACGATCCCGCCGTTTCCGAGGTTGTGCTCGTCCACGGCGCCATGGATCGCGCCAAGAGCTTCCGGCGCGTAGTGGAGCATCTGCCCGACGTCAGGGTCATCGAATATGACCGTCGGGGCTATGGCGAGTCGATCCCGGCGGTGCCGCCCGCCACCTTGGCCCAGCATGTGGACGATCTGCTGGACGTCATGGACGATCGACCCACCACCGTCGTCGCCCACAGCTTTGGGTGCGTGGTCGTTGTCTCGGCAGCGATCTCGCACCCCGACCGATTCCAGGGGCTCGGCCTGTGGGAGCCGCAGGTTCCCTGGATGGAGTTCTGGCCACGGTCGGTCAGGCAGGGGCTCGAGGCAATGGCGGCTGAGGCAGACACTGATGCTCTTGCAGAGCGAGTGTACGCATCGCTGGTGGGCGAGGCCGCTTGGCGGGGCCTGCCCGAGGATCTGAAGGCGCGTCGGCGCGCCGAGGGTGCGGCCTTTCAGTCCGACGTCATATCTGGCCTGACGGCACCCTTTCGCTGGGAGGATCTCGAGGTGCCCAGCCTGTTCGGCGTCGGGCTTCAGACGTGGCCCTTTGCCCAGGAAGCGGCCACCAGACTGGCCGAGTCGCAGGGGGCCGACTTGTTCACCATCGCGGGCGCCGCCCACAGCGCACATGTCAGCCATCCGGAGCAATTTGCCCAATTCGTGCGCCGCAGCGTGAAGAGCCCAAAATGACGGATCACAGTGCCGCAGCTGGAGTCGAGGGGCTCACCCATACGCCAGAGGAGCTCCTCGCTCGCTACCACAAGGCCATGGGGCGTCACCCCGCGGTCACGCTGGAGATCGACGAGTACTCCGCGCAACGCATCGTCGCGAGCGCCCGATTCGAAGACGGGCACACTCGCCCAGGGGGGATGGTCGCAGGCCCCATCTTGTTCACGCTCGTTGACACCATGGCCTATTTCGTCACGATCGCCCACTCTCCGAAGGGCTCCGAGGCATTCACTGCCTCCATCTCGATGGAGTTTTTGAGAGCCGCGCCGGTCGGGGTCTTGGTCGTGGAGGGCAGACTCCTACGGTTCGGAAAGCGATCGTGTGTGGTCGACGCGGCAATTCGGCGCGCCGGGCGGGAGGAGCTCATCGCTCATGCAGTGGTGACCTACGCGCCGGTATTCCCCAGATGACGCTGGACCCCTGACGAATCCACCGCATCGCCGACGCTCGTAACACCGGTCGAAGTAAGGGAGCTGGATCAGCGGGCAGGTCCTCCCACTTAGAGGACTCAGGGGAACTCATGGCTCCCTGCGTCGGCGTCCCACGTGTCGAGCGTCACGCACTCTTCGCGGAGTTCACGCTTGACGATCCGCAGAATCGGGGCGTTCTTCTGCGCCCAGCCAGGACCGGGCCGCGAACTTTGCGATACCTGGGTTCAGCCGTTTGTTTCTCGTCCCGCCTGATGCAGAAGCGACATAGTAGGTGCTATGGTGATCGAAGACGAGAATGTAAAGGGGTGGAGTCGGATGGCCGGAGCATTCCGGGACCTGCGCGTCCTTGACCTGTCGTGGGGCATTGCGGGGCCCATGACGACCATGTTCCTGGCGGACAACGGTGCCGAGGTCATCCGGATCGAACCCCCAACAGGGGATCCCTTTGCCCAGCAGACCGGCTACCGGGTCTGGAACAGGGGTAAGCGCAGCGTCCGCCTCGATCTGCAGAGCGACGAAGGCAGAGGGCAGTTCGACAGACTGGCGCAGACAGCTGATGTAGTCGTTGACAGCTTCTCGTTGGGGACAACGGAGAGGTTGGGTATCGACCACGAAGCCCTCAGCGCACTCAACCCCAGAATCATCACCTGTTCGATAACCGCCTACGGAGAGCACAATGTTCACCGTGATCGCCCCGGCTATGACGGGCTAGTCGCAGCTCGGACCGGCCTGCTGTTCGACCAGAAAGGGCGACGGGGGACGGCCATGGAGTTCATTGGTGGCCGTCCCGGCCCTCTCCCGGAATTCGACGCTCCCGACGGTCTCGTCAGAGGGGCGGATCGGGAGGGGCCAATTTTCCCCCGCACCCCGTGGCCAAGCGTCGGTGCGACCTACCTCGCGACGCTCGGAATTGCTGCGGCGCTGCGAGCTCGTCAGGAATCCGGTCTCGGCCAGCGTGTCACCACATCTCTCCTTCAAGGCGTACTCGCCGCGGCGTGTCTCAACTGGCAGCGGGTGGAGAACCCAGATGCTCCCTTGTACTGGATGTGGCCGATTGACTCGAGGTCAATTGAAGGCCTCTATGAATGTGCGGACGGCAAGTGGGTGCATCACTGGACATTGCGTCCCCAATGGGTCCTGGCCGCAGCCGAAGGACAGAAGCTCTCTCCGAGAGAGCTCGGTGCTGGATATCGGAACGACCCAGATCGCGTCTCGATGGAGCCGGACGGGATGCTGACAGGTATCTTCCTGCACCCACAATTGGTGGACGCATTCAAAAAGTTCCCGTCAGATGAATGGGTCCGTGCGGCAGAAGAGGCAGGACTCGGTATCACCACCGTCCGATCGCCCGGTGAGGCGCTGGCTGACAAGTCGTTCCTTGCCGATGGCTGCGTGGTCGAGGTCGACGACCCGGAGGTCGGAGTAATTCATCATGCCGGACCGCTGCTCGAATTCTCCGCAACGCCTGGCTCCGTGTCTGGGCCGTCACCTCGGTCCGGGCAGCACACCGAGGAGGTTCTCGCTGGAACCAACTCGAGCACGCAACCTTCCGGTGTCAGGGAAGGGGCCAATCAGTCACTCGCCCATCCTTTGGAGGGAATTCGCGTCCTCGACCTCGGACTTGGCGTTGCTGGGCCGTTCACTGGGCGGGCTCTCGCTGACCTCGGCGCGGACGTCATCAAGATCAACGCACTGCACGACACGTATTGGAACGGCACGCACATGGGCCTGGGCACGAACCGCGGGAAGCGCAGCATCGCGCTGAACCTCAAGAAGCCAGCTGGCCGGGAGGCGCTCGAGAAGCTTCTTCAGCAATCGGATGTGCTCACGCTCAACTGGAGGCCAGGAGCTGCGGCGCGTCTGGGTCTCGACTACGAGACCCTTCGAGAGCGCTACCCCAGATTGGTGTACTGCAATACCCGAGGCTACGAAAAGGGTCCGCGGTCAGATCTGCCCGGTACCGACCAAAATGCCGCGGCAATGACCGGGACCGAATGGGAGGACGGAGCTTGCGACGCCGGAAACCCTCCTCTCTGGAGCCGGTCCAACATGGGCGATACAGGCAATGCCTTACTGGCCGCCATCGCCATTGTGATCGCCCTCTACCATCGAGACAAGACCGGTGAAGCTCAGGCCGTAAGCACCTCGATCGTGAACGCCGGACTTCTGCACACGTCTTACGCATGGATCCATGCGGACGGCAAAGAACCTGAATGGGGGCATGTCGATGGCGATCAGTTCGGGCTCTCTCCTTTCTACCGCCTCTATCGATGCGCCACGGGAGAATGGATCTTCCTGGCGGCCTTGACGACGGAACAGCGGGAAAGGCTTCGGACCATTGTTCCCGGAGCGCCCGCCGGGGACGATGCCGAGTCACTGGCCGCATGGCTCAGCTCGTACTTCGAGAGCGCGGTGGCAGCAGACGCGTTCAGGGTCCTTGACGATGGGGGAATCCCAATCGAGATCGTCGACGAGCACTTTTGCCGCGACCTGTTCGATGATCCGGAGGCTAGACGGCTGAACCTGGTCAGCGAGACGTGGTCGAGCAGCGTCGGTCGATTCGAAGACCCGGGTCTCTTGGTTAACGTCGCACCCGCTCGGACCGTGGTCCAACGGGGACCTTGTGCCTGCGGTGAACAGACCAGAGACATCTTGCTGGGATTGGGATATTCCGATGCGGATATTGATGCCATGGTCGACGACCGTGTCATATTTGACGGGGTGCCGTGATGGCCGAGACCGAAGAAGCCAGACGCCCAGCTCCCATTCTCACGGACGACAACCACTTCTATTGGGACGCGGCACTTGAAGGTCGGCTCGTTACGCAGAGATGCCAACAGTGTGGGCGGTTGCGTCATCCTCCGCGACCGATGTGTCCTGAGTGCCACTCGCTCGAGTTCGAAATCATCGACCTGGTTGGAGAAGGCGTGGTCTACAGCTACGCCATACTCCATCATCCCCAAAATCCTGCCTTTGAGTATCCCGTGATGGCCGCGCTCATCGATCTCGCGGAAGGCGTGAGAGTTCTGTCGAACCTGGTCGACATCGATCCCGCGGACATCACCATTGGCATGTCGGTGACGGTTGATTTTCGGCCGACCCGTCACGACGGAGCTGTCCCTGTCTTCAAGCCCAAGGCTGGAGCCGATGGATAGCCGGCTCGGAGACGCAACCGCGATTGTCGGGATCGGACAGACCGAGTTCTCGAAGGCTGCTGGTCGCAGCGAGACGCAGCTCGCCGCCGAAGCGATAGTGGCAGCTCTCGCCGATGCGGGACTCACCGCGGCGGACGTGGACGGATTGGTCAGCTACACGATCGATCCGGTCGAGGAGACTGAACTGGTCCGGACGTTGGGGATCCCCGAGATCCATTTCTCTAGTCGAGTTCCTTATGGGGGTGGCGGCTCCCAGGGCGTGCTCCTGCACGCGGCGTCGGCCGTTACATCAGGCATCGCTGACGTGGTCGTCACCTACAGAGCAGTCAAGGCACGGTCGGGCGAACGTTTTGGCCGAGCGGCCGTCGGCACGAGAGGGACTGCGTCACACTCCGGTTCGACGGCGATGCAGTGGTGCACACCTTACGGCGTGCTCACTCCAGCATCGTGGATGTCCCTCAATGCGGTCCGCTATATGCACACCTACGGTGTGTCAAACGAGGATTTTGGTCGCGCGGTGGTGCAATTCAGGGAGTACGCCGCGAATAATCCGAACGCTCACTTTTATGAGAAGCCCATCACACTGGAAGATCATCAGTCGTCGCGATGGATAGCCGAACCAGCCATTCGGCTCTTTGATTGCTGCCAGGAGACGGATGGCTCGGTCGCAATGGTGATCACATCCGCTAAGCGTTCCTCCGCCAGCAACGAGCCGATACTCATTGCGGCGGCCGCCAATGCCGGCTTATTCGAAGAGGAGATCGCCAGCAACCATTACGTGACGAATATCGCGGTCATGGAGGGCTGTTCGGCAATGGCCCAGCGATTGTTCGAAGGCTATGGGATCAGGCGCTCAGACATCGACGTCGCGATGATCTACGACGCGTTTTCCCCGATCTTTCTGATGCAGCTCGAAGCGCTGGGGTTTTGTGGCCCCGGCGAGGCGAAGGACTTCATTGCAGAAGGCAACCTGGGTCCAGACGGCAGCCTGCCATGCAATACAAATGGAGGGTTGATCGGTGAGGGTTATATCCACGGTCTGAATCTGACCACCGAGGCCGTGCAGCAACTCAGGGGCAAGTCGTCCAATCAGCTTGTTGATCCCACGGCGGCCCTCGTCTGCGCGAGCAGAACAGGCGTCATTCTCAGGCGACCCTGAGGTCGTGTCTCAATGAACGTCCGAGATGTTTGTGTTACCACGTTCGTAGTTGTCATGGCGAGCGCGCAGGCCGTCCGATCAGGACCTACTCCGACGTCGCCGAGTCGCTGCCTGAGATGCGCATGGGAACAAACTCGACGAAACCACAGCAGTCAATCGAAATGAGGGAGAAGCAATGACAACTCTGGACGCACGAGAAGGCTCGATGAACGATGAGCTTCTTGTCTCAGCCGACAGCCACGTCGCCATCACCCACAACCAGGTGAGGGCGCATTTGGCATCGGGGTTTCACGAGGATTACGACGAGGCAGTCGCAGCCTTTGCACAGCGGATGGCGCGCGGCACGGCGGCGGCCAACCAAGCGGGCATGAGGATGAAGCGCAGCGACGACTCGCACATCGGAGCCAATGCCGTTTTCAAGCGAGCTGGATATGGCGATCCCCGGGAGCGCCTGAGGGACATGGATCAGGACGGCGTCGAAGTTGAGGTCCTGTACTCAGAGGTCAGTGCCTTCAGGTATATCCCGAACCTGAAGACTGGTGCCGACGAGGCAACTCGCGCGTTCAACGACGCACTCGACGAATTCGCATCGGCTGATCGTCAGCGACTTTGCGTGTCGTACCAGATACCGATCCATGACATCGATTTCGCCGTGTCCGAGGTGGCAAGGATCGCCGGACGGGGCGGAAAGTCGTTGCAGCTGCCGGTGTTTCCAGCTGAATTCGGGCTGCCCGACTACTACGACGGTCGCTACGACCCGCTTTTTTCGGCGATCGAGGAGACCGGTTTGCCCGTGTGCTGCCACATAGGACTCAATACCAGTCTGGACGACCTGAGCCGAAGAGATCCCACGCCTCAGAAGGGTGTCATGGTGCTGATGACGCCCTTGTCGACGGCGGAGGCGTTCGGCATGTGGATTCTGACCGGGCTGCTGGCTCGGCATCCGAAGCTCAAGCTCGTCTTCGTAGAACCGGGACTGGCATGGGTGGCCTGGTGGCTCCATAGCGCCGACGACATGGTGCGCCGTCAGGGCTATGAGTTCCCAGGATTGACCGAGCTTCCGAGTTACTACTTCCAGAAAAATGTTCACTTGACCTTCATTGAGGAGGACTTCTCGTTGGAGTTCCTGCGACACAAGATTGGAGTGCACAACATCCTGTGGTCATCCGACTACCCCCATCCGGTGACGTCGTGGCCCAGGTCGAGAGAGGTAGTGGAGAAGCAGTTCCACTCGATTCCACCGGACGAGCGAGAGCTCATTCTGTCCGGCAATGCCATCCGAGTCTGGAATCTGTCGAACTAGCCAGATGCTCAGCCGAGATCTCGAAGGGCGGCTGAGATTACAGCCCGAATGGCGGCAGTCGGCGTCCAGAGTCCGAACGTGGTGCGGCCTCCAACGGTCGTTCGACGCCCGCGTCGTCCTGTTCTCGCTACCGTGAGCGTAACGAAGTGGGCCCTTCGCCTCGACGTGAGTGAGGTGGCCCCGGCCGGTTGCAATCGGATATCGATCGATCTGTTTGTGCCAGACGACCTTGTTCCGAGGCCTCTTCTTTGGGTCTGCGTTCCGGGTGGGGGAATGAGTCGTCGGTACTTCGACCTGGCTGTGTCCGGTCAGAACGGGGCCTTCAGCATGGCTCGGCATTTGGCGTCCGGAGGAGACCTCGTGGTCGCCGTCGATCCTCCCGGAGTCGGCGAGAGCGACTCGCCAGACGACGGCTACACACTGTCGGCACAAGTAGTCGCCGACGTTGTGGCCGCCGCCGTCCAGAGTCTCGAGACCAAGCTTGGGTCCAAGGGCGTAGAGGGCGTTGAACTCGGCAGCGCCGTGGTCAGGGCCAAGATCGGATTGGGTCACTCCGCCGGGGCGCTGCTCGTCGCCTGCCAGCAGGCCCGTCATGGCTCCTACGATGCCTTGGCCTTGCTCGGATTCTCCGCCTCGGGTCTTCCCGAGGTCCTCAATGAGGTAGAGCTCCGATTTGTGAACAGACCCAAAGCGCTAGCCGCAGTCGTCGCGGACCTGTCCCGAGAGCGATTTGGTGACCCACTACCTCAATGGTCGAACAGCGCAGGTGACGAACATGAGCTCGACTCCGCCTCAGCTGAGGTCGATGTTGCGCTAGCGGATGCAAGTTCCAAGTTGTTGGCCCTCGTTGGGATGACGGCGATCGTCCCGGGATCAGTGCAGCCCGAGCTCGACGTACTTCGGCTTCCCATTTTCGCCGCCTTGGGCGAGCACGATCTTGCCGGCAAGTTGGACGTCCTCCCTGGGCAGCTTCCGGCATGTCCTGATCTGACGCTCTTTCTCCTCGTGGGGGCAGGACATAACCACAGCGTGGCACCTAATCGCCAGATCCTCTGGAAGCGCGTCATGCGCTGGGCGGCATCCGTCTCACCTGAGTAGGCCGAAGGGAGTTCGAGCTCGGGTTCGACAAACGATGCGGGAGGATGCGGCTCGGGATCGAGTGCCGCAATCTCCACATACATAGTAATTACAATGTCGACAAACCAGAGCGGCACTGAGTGCCGACAAGAGGAGCCCTGGAGCCGCCATCGTGACCATCAAGCCTGGCCCAACGACCACGGAGGGTGGCCATCGTCGCGAGCGCACCAGCGGAAACGGGGAGGTAGACACCCGCGATCGGGTGATCAACGCGGCGATCGAATGCATCATTGATCTGGGGTTCTACCGGGGCTCGAGTACGAACGAAATAGCTCGAAGAGCCGGGGTGACTTGGGGGGTCATCCAGCACTACTTCGGTAATCGAGAAGGCCTCATGCTCGCCGTCCTGGAAGACGGAGCGAGTCACATGGTTGAGACGGTCGAAGCAGCTCGCATCGACGGGGTAACCACCGTGGAACGGATGGCCCAGCTCATCGACGTATTCTCCGCTCACTATGCGAGGCCTGACTACCTCGCAAGCCTGCAGGTCCTGCTGAACATGGACCATGACCCGCGCACGAGTACCGAAGTTCGGAAGACAATGTTGGAGGTTGCTGAGCGATCCCATGCTCATGTGCGGAGATTGCTACGGGAAGCCTTGGGGCCGGCTATGAACAGGCCGGAATTGGCGACGACAATCTTTCTCGTTATAAGGGGGTTCGGCTTCAGCCAACAGCTCCTCGATTCGATGGCGTACGACACCGTGACTCCCAAGCGAGACCGCGCCGCACGACATCGCCAACTGCTGGCCGACATCCTGGCTCCGTATGTCGAGATGATGGCAGCAACGGATTCCTAACCCGAGGGCCGTGAACCGCCGCCACTCAGAAAGTGCAGGTTGGGCGGTTCTTCACGTCGGCGGCGGCCGTGACCATCTCCTCCGTCCCGAGGTCGAGAGCGGCGGAGCTCATAGCACCATGATCATCTTGCCCATGACCGACCGGTCCGCCAGGCGCTGCAGAGCGAAGGGGAGGTCGGCGAACGGAACCTGGGTGGTGACGGCGTTCTGCAGCCGACCCGATGAGACGAGGCTGGAGAGCTCGGAATGGATGGAATCGAGCTCGTCCCGGCTGTAGCCACCGGCGAATACGCCGACCAGCGACGTGTTGGTGACGACCAGGTTGTGGGTTTCGATCCGAGGCCAGGTCCCGCTGGCGAACCCGACGGCCAGCAACCGACCGTGACGAGCCAGGGCTGTCGCCGCCTCCTCCGCCAAGGAGCCGCCAACCGGGTCATAGACGATGTCCACCCCGCGGCCGTCGGTCATCTGCCGCAGGCGGCCGGGCAGGTCGCCGTCTCGATGGTTGATGGTGTCGTCCGCGCCGAGGCCTCGGCAAAACTCGGCCCGGGCCTCGTCGCTCACGACCGCGATCACCCGGGCCCCGAGGGCCCGGCCGAGCTGCACGGCGGCGATCCCGCTACTGCCGGCCGCTCCGAGCACGGCGAGCCACTGGCCCGGTTCGATATGAGCGCGGTCGACCAGACCGATCCACGCGGTGAGGTGGGGTATCCAGAAGCCGGCGGCGTCGACGTCGGCCAGGCCGGATGGAACGCTGAACGACGACTGTGCGGGAGCCAGGCATTCCTCGGCGAAGGAGCCGTGGCCCTCAATGAAGCTGGTGACCGACATGACCGTCGTCCCGAGGGCCAGGTCGACATCTGGACCCACGGCACTGACGACGCCGGTGACCTCTTGGCCCGGAGTGAAGGCCCCGGACGGCGTGAGCGGGTAGGTGCGACGGCACATGAGCACGTCGGGCAGGCCGATGCCCGCCGCGGTTACCCGGACACGGATCTGGCCCGGGCCGGGCTCAGGAATGGGGACGTCGGCGAGGATCAGAACCTCCAACGGCTCCCCAGGCCGGTCGACTCGCCACGCTCGCATTAGGCCCTCCACTCCTTGTCCGATGATCTCCTCGAGCCGAATCCGATGGGGACCAGGGCCTCCAGTGGCAAGATCCGCTCCGGCGTGTCCGACAAGAACGTCATTGTGCCTCCGAGGGGATCCGGTCACAGCCGTTTGGAGTTGCAGCCACCACGGCATGGGCACAGCAGCCCGTTGCATAGCCCATCCGATTGCCCAATTATCGGTCAACATTTGGTGTTGCTGAACAGACGGCCTGGACGCGGTCACTGACCTGAACAGGAAAAACGATACGGATCGTGGACGTCCTTGCCCGCTCGCTCAAGGCAGCGGTCACGGATACTGATCAAGACAGCGCATCGGTGCCGGCCCGGGCGAAGCGAATCACTCCGTCAACGAGCTCGAGCAGCTCCGCGGCGCTGGGTGGAGCCTCGAGAGCCAGGGCCTCATCGCTCTCGTAGAGCTCGCGCAAGCCGGCGACAGCGGACAACGCGGCGAGGCGCGGGATCAGGCTGTTTCCGGACTGGCCGACGTCTTTGCCAATGGCCTCGGCGAGGACGCGTTCGAAGGGGTAGTAGCTGGCGCGGGAGCGGCCACGAAGATCAGGCTCATTGTTGATGATGTGCGCTCGCAAGGCGCGACGTTCCCAGAAGCGTCGGTCCACGTCGGACCCATTTGTCTCAGCTTCCCTCATCGTGGTCCCCATCCAGTCGCGCAGCGCTTCAAGCGCGGATTCTTTTGCTGGTCTGGCGGTCAGACGTTCGCTCAGGCTGTCGAGGGTGAACGGTTCGGCATCAAGGAGCAGTTCTTCCTTGGCGGGGAAGTGCACCGTCACGGTTCTGGGTGCGACTTCGGCTCGTTCGGCGATGTCGTTGATGGTGGTGTCTCGGTAGCCACGCTCGGCAAAGAGTTCGAAAGCAGCCTTCTGGATTGCCTCTCGCGTCCGCCTCTTTCGTCGCTCCTGTCGATCAACAACTTCTGGGGTCATGGGCCTATCCTACTTGACAAGCATTATTACTAGCATAGTATTAATGCTGCTCTAGCACCCGGGAGGTAACCAGTGCCAGGCTTCATCTCTGACAGTCCACTTGCCCGTGACCTGATCCGCATCGGCAACGACGCGATCGCTCGTGAGGACGACGCCGCGCTCCGCGCCTATTTTGCGCAGGACTACGTCTTCCACGCGCCCGGGGGAGAACTGAGTTTCGATGTCTTCCACGCGCCCGGGGGAGAACTGAGTTTCGATCAACTGGACGCTTACTTCGCGTCCCTGCGCGCCGCATTCAGCGGCCTGCGACTCGTCCGTGAGCAGATCATCGTGGAGGGCAACTTCTTGGCGGCGCGCACCACGTTCTCCGGAGACTTCACCGGGGTCTTTACCTATTCGCCCATCGGTCCAGTCGAGCCCACCGGGCAACACCTCGAGTGGGAAGCGATCGGTATCTTCCGGTACAACGACGAGGGCCGACTGGCCGAGGAATGGGTGCAGACGGACTACCGCAGCTTCTTGACCAAGCTGGGCGTGACGGCGACGGAGTCGGCTCAACAGAAAGCGCATACGTAAATCGTCTGGTGCTTCATCCATGGCAGGGACAAGAGTCGCGAGACGTTCTTGGAATCCCTCGGGAATCAAACGCCACATACTCCCTGGAACGGATCTTACGGCCCGGAATCGGCACCTATCCTGAGCAGCACCAACGCGACAGCAGCGACGGCGACTGGGACCGCCGAGCGCGTGAGCGCCGGGTGTAGGGGTCGGACCGGAGCGCCCTGCCAACGTTTCCGTTGGTGGGTTTCTCCGGCCCGCCCTCCGAACCGGACGTGCGACTTCCGCCGCAT
>Ga0209420_1000612_pt1 | contig 18163 bp, 13 predicted proteins | sample BlaSpr_A8_OM1_O1_FD_187972 | JGI IMG/M metagenome (GOLD analysis project Ga0209420, IMG submission 187972) | Forest soil microbial communities from Thunder Bay, Ontario, Canada - Black Spruce, Ontario site 2_A8_OM1_O1 (SPAdes) (version 2) | ecosystem: Environmental > Terrestrial > Soil > Boreal... | reverse complement strand
CCCCCCGCCACCCCCGGCAACGCCGCCGCCTGACCCGCCGCACGAGGCCAGGCCGTACCGCCCCGCCCCAGCGCCCCGCCCCAGCCGCGCCGCTTGCTGTGTACGCCAAGCATTCCGCTTGACATCTCAATCATGCTTGGTATAGTTAGCAACAGAAGCTAAAGGAGGCAATAATCATGGCTAGCACTGCCACCAAGGAACTCCAGGACGGGTTCCTGTCCACCACCCGCCAGGGCCAGGAGATCGTGCTCGAGGCGATCAGGACCTGGGTCGACACCGTTCAGGCGTTCACCCCCAAGATGCCCGCCATCAGCATCCCGCTCGCCGACCAGCTGCCCAGGCCGCAGGACGTCGTGGCCAACGCCTACGACTTCGCCGGCCAGGTACTCGCCGGCCAGCGGAAGTTCGCCGAAGAGGTGCTGAAGACCACGGCCTCGCTGCTGCCCGGCTCCGGCCAGGGCACCCCGGCCGCCAAGTAAGACCGCCGAGCAAGGCCACGGACACCGCCTCGCGGAGCCCTCGAGGCCAGCGAGGCGGGAACGGTACGCGGCAGCCCCGGATGGGAGGGGATCCCTGGGGCTGTCGCGTACTTTAGTTCGCGAAGCACCGCGGGATGCCGGCTGGGTCGCGGCCCGCGGCCCGCTGGTCCATAGTCGAAGCATGCGGGTCGTCGAGCTGTCCAACCACCCGGGCGACATGCTGCACGACGCGACCCGGCAGCGGCTGGCCGCCGGGAAACGGGCGCAGGAAGGCTACGAGGACGCGCTCATCCGGCACCAGGCCCGGGTCCAGACGATGAAGGTCGACCGGGAACGGGCCCGTCACCGGCACCACTGGTGGACCTGGCTGCGGCTGGCCTTCGGCGGCTGGGCGCTGCGGCGGCGCCGGCCCCGGCCGGTGCCCACCCCGGCCGCGGCCACCGACGCCGAGGAGAAGATCAAGGCCGGCATCGCTGGGGAGCGGCAGGTCGCGGCCGAGCTCGGCCGGGCCCTGGATGATGACTGGACGCTGCTGCACGGGTACCGCAACCGGCGCGGCGAGATTGACCACCTGCTGCTCGGCCCGCGAGGCCTGTTCGCCATCGAGGTGAAGAACCTCAACGCCACCGTGACCATCGACGGCGACCGCTGGCGGGCCGACAAGTACGACAACTACGGGAACCTGGTCGAGCAGCGGCCCATCGCCGACCGCAAGGGCCGCTCACCGAGCCAGCAGCTCAACGAGCCAGCCGACGAGCTGGAACGGTTCCTGCACCAGCGCGGCCAGCCGGTCACCGTCCAGCGCGTGGTGGTCCTGACCCACCGCCGCTCCCGGCTCGGCGACCGCCGGGCCGAAACCGTCCACGCGGGGACCTCGGCGAGTTACGTGCTGAGCCTGCTGGCCGGCTCGGCCGATCACCTGAGCGACCATCAGCGAGCCGAGCTCCAGCGGCTCATCCGCCGCGACCACGACTTCCACACCAGGAGCGCGAGGAGCGCGAGGAGCGCGGGAAGCGCGAGAACCCCGAGAAGCCGGCGCCGGTAGCCTAAGGAACCGTGACGAACGGTCATCAGCTGCGGTTCTACAACTCGCTGGGCCGGCAGATCGAGGATTTCGTCCCGTCGGCCGCCGTAACCGGCATGTACACCTGCGGCCCGACCGTGTACGCCTACCCGCACCTGGGCAACATGCGCGCCTACGTGTTCTCCGACACCGTCCGCCGCGCCCTGCGGTGGAAGGGCATCACGGTCAGGCACGTCATCAACATCACCGACGTGGGCCACGTGGTGGCGGACACCGACACCGGCGAGGACAAGCTCGAGCTGGCCGCCGCCGCCGAACGGCGGTCGGTGGCGGAGATCGCCGCCTTCTACACCGGGGCGTTCTTCGACGACCTGGCCGCGCTGAACATCCTGCCGGCCGCCGAGTACCCGCGGGCCAGCGCCTACGTGCCGCAGATGATCGAGTTCGCCGCCACGCTGGAGAAACGGGGCTACACCTACCGCCTCCCGTCCGGCCTGTACTTCGACACGGCCCGGGATCCCCGCTACGGCCAGCTGGCCCAGCTGCACGCCGAAGGCCAGCGCGAAGCCGCCCGGGTCGAGCAGGTCGCGGGGCGCCGCCGCAAGACCGACTTCGCGCTGTGGCGCACCGAAGACCCCGGCCGCCGCCGGGTCATGCGCTGGGACTCACCCTGGGGCTGGGGCGCGCCGGGCTGGCACCTGGAGTGCTCGGTGATGAGCATCGCCCTGCTCGGCCCGCACTTCGACATCCACACCGGCGGCATCGACCACCGCGAGCTGCACCATGTCAACGAGATCGCGCAGAGCGAGGCCAAGTCGGCGGGCGGCGCGCCCCGGCTGGCCGACCTGACCGCCGCCGGGTACCACCCGATGGCCTTCCGGCTGTTCCTGCTCGGCGGCCACTACCGCAGCCAGCTCGACTTCACCCTCACCGCCCTGGACGCGGCCCAGGCCACCCTGCGCCGGCTGGCGGCCCGGATCGGGCCGCTGCACCCGCTGCCCGCCGCCGAGACGCTGGCGGCCGCGGCGACCCTGCAGACCGCGCAAGCCGCCCGGCCAGGCGCCCGGGCCGCGGCCGCGTTGCTGGACGGCATCGACGCCGCCATCGCCGCCGACCTGAGCACCCCGCGGATCCTGGCCCTGCTCCAGGACGCCCTGCGCGACCCGGTGCTGACCCCGGACGGCCTGCGCACCGTGACCGCCGCCGCCGACGCCCTGCTCGGCCTGGGCCTGGCCACCCTCGACCCGGCTGACCTGGAACAGCGCCGCTCCGCCGCGGACCTGACCGCCGGCGAACGTGACCAGATCGAGCAGCTCGTCGCCGACCGCATCCAGGCCCGCCAGCAGCGCGACTGGGCCCGCGCCGACCAGATCCGCGCCGCACTGGACGACCGAGGCGTCCAGGTCACCGACACCGCAGAAGGTCCCGTCTGGCAGCTCCGCTGACCTCTCTATCCGGCCGACGGCTCCACCCGGCCGGCCGCGCCTCAGAGCCGGCTGGCGCCTAGCGCCCGGACCGCCTGGGCACGGCCCTTGACCTGGATGGCCGAGGCCGAGGTGAAGGCGAAGCCGGCCGGGGTCGCACGCTGCACGGCGTCGGTGACCAGGACGTCCGGTCGGCCTTCCCGGCCCGCCAGAGCGGAGAGCCGGAACGTCACGTTCGTCGCGTCGCCGAGCACCGTGACGAGCATCCCGGTCAACTGGCTTACCGCCGCCGACCCGCTGGCGACACCCCAGCCCATGCGCAGCGACCCGCCACCGGGATCGCGCAGCTCCAGGCTGGCCGCGATCCGTGGCAGGCTCTCGGCCGACTCGACCGCGAAGCTCACCGCCTCCCGGACGGCATCAGGGACGGCTTCGGTCTCCCAGGTCGCGAAGAACGCGTCGCCTACATAGTTGGACAGCGTGCCGTGATGCCGGGTCAGGATCTGCCGCAGCTCGGCGTAAAGGCGGTCGATGTTCTCCAGGAGCACGCGGTGGTCGGCGGATTCGGCGATCGTCGAGTAGGAGACGATGTCGCCGACCACCATGACCATGTCGGTCACGGTCACCTCCCGCTCCGTCTGCATCGCGATGAGAGCGGCCGCCGCTGTGAACCGTCGCGACCAGAACTGCGCTTCCGCGTGGCCCAGCCGCACTCGGTCGCCCGACTTGATCCTGACGGGTATGGATCGCTCGATCCGCTTCCCGTTGAGCCTGGTCCCGTTGGTGCTGTGGTCGGTCAGCCAAGCCTGATCGTTGTCGAAGTCCAGCCTCAGCTCCAGGTGCACCCGGGAGATGGCCGGGCCGTCGATCAGCAGCCGGTGCCGGTCGTCGATGCCGGCACACTCCCGGCCGATCACGAGCCAGTCGTGGACCGGCGTCGACCTCTCCTCGGCCTGATCCGGGGAGATGACGAGCAGGGCCGGTGCGGTGCTGGCTTCGTCGGCTGCGGGCTGACCGGAACCAGTGTCACCGGGCATCATGTGGCCCGGTCACCCGGCCAGAACGCTGAGTCCGGCGCGCATAGGGCATTTTACCCGGCTGCGGAAGGGCCCCGTCTGGCCGCTCCGCCAACCCGGCTGTTCATCCAGAGCGGAACCCCTATGGCCACGCGGGCGCGTCATCCGTGGACACAATAGCCACCAGGAGGCCCTAATCGACATGAGCGAAAACAAAACCGGGGGACGGCTGGCTCAGGTGATCGCGACGCGCGGCGGGCTGGCCCCGCCCGAGGCGCCGTTCGTGATCGAGCACCGCGAGGCCCTGATCTACATGCTGTGCGAGGCGGCCGAACTCGAGCACGGCATCATGTGCCAGTACCTGTACGCCGCGTTCTCCCTGAAGCAGTCCGAAGCCGAAGACCTCACCGCCGCAGAAGCCGAGGCCGTCCAGCGCTGGCGCACCCACATCAACCGCATCGCCGCCCAGGAGATGCTGCACCTGGCCCTGGTGCAGAACCTGCTGTCCGCCGTGGGCGCCGCGCCGCACGTGTCCCGGCCGAACTTCCCGCAGCCCGCCAGCCACTACCCGGCGGGCGTGCACCTGGTCCTGCTGCCGTTCGGCGAGGCGGCGCTGCGCCACTTCATGTTCCTCGAGCGCCCGGAGGGCATGGACATCAGGGACGCTGACGGGCTGGCCGCCTACCGCCGGGCCGCGCCCGCCATGCAGCAGGGCGACATCGTCCCGCGCGGCCAGGACTTCGCCACGGTCGGGCACCTGTACCGGTCCATCGAGGCCGGGATCGCGCGCCTGACCGAGAAGTTCGGCGAGCAGTGGCTGTTCGTCGGCCCGCCGCGGGCCCAGGCCACCCAGCAGTACTTCGGCTGGTCCGAGCTGGTCGCGGTGACCGACGCGGCCAGCGCGCAGAAAGCCATCGACGAGATCCTGGAGCAGGGCGAGGGGCCGCGCGGGCACTGGCAGGACGCTCACTTCGGCCAGTTCGTCGACATCCTCGACGAGTTCATGCAGCTGCGCGAGGCCAACCCGCTGTTCGAACCGGTCCGGCCGGTGGTCCCGGTCAACGTCCGCCCGGCCGAACGCGAGACCGACATTCCGCTGGCCACCGACCCGCTGGCCGTGCAGGTCATGGACCTGTTCAACGTCAGCTACGAGATCCTGCTGCTCATGCTGCAGCGCTTCTTCGCCCACACCGAGGAGACGGACGCTCAGCTCAAGGCGCTGGCCGACGCCACCGTCGCGCTCATGCTGCGGGCCATCAAGCCGCTCGGCGACCTGGTCACCACGCTCCCGGCGGGCCCGGAGTACCCCGGCCGCACGGCCGGCCCCAGCTTCGAGCTGTTCTACGAGTCCGACTACGTGCTGCCGCACCGCGAGGCGGCCTGGATCCTGCTCAGCGAGCGCGTGCGCCAGGCCGCCGACTTCTGCCAGCCCGGCGTCCCGTGCGCCCCGCCCGTGGCCGCTGGCCTGGCCGCCGTCCAGGCCAGCCTGATCGACATCGCCCGGTCCCTCGAGGCTCACCTGCCGGCCCGCGACGTACAGGCCGAACCGCCGGTTCCGGCCGAGGCCGTAGCCGACCTCCTGTCCCGAGCCGAAGATTTTGGCCGAACGGGCCGTGCTTTCACTTCTCACCCCGACGACCTGCTGTCCAGCGTGGCCGACCTGATGGGAGCCGCGGACCGGTTCCTGCAAGCGCACCAGACGGACGCCCCCACCGTGGCCCGCCTGGTCAACAGCGTCCTGCGCCCCCTGGCCGCGACACTGCCCGCCCCATCCGCCCCTGTCGCCAACGCCCCACCAGCCCCTAGCGGCCCATCGGCCCCGGCTACCTCATCCGCCCCGATTACCTCACCCGCAACAACAACGCTGTGGGACACCACGCTGCTGGCCACCCGGCTGCGCGCGCAGTTCGGCCCCTCCGCTCCGGCCGGCCTGCTCGAGGCGACCGCGGCCCTGCAGGACCTGGCCATCGGTCAGGCCACGGCGGGGGAGCGACCCGGCCGGATCGCGGCCCTGGCCGGCCTGCAGGTCGGCCTGCCGCCGGGCATCGTGACCGCCAAGAACGGCCCTTACCTGGTGACCAACGCCGCTGCGGTCCGCGACCACCTCGGCGAGCGGCTGAGGTTGCCGCCGCAGCTCGCGCTGTGCCGGTGCGGCGCCTCGGCCATGAAGCCGTTCTGCGACGGGTCGCACGCGACCAGCGGTTTCACCGACGCCAAGGATCCCAACCGGGTGCCCGACCAGCGCGACACCTATCCGGGCCAGCAGGTCACGATCTTCGACAACCGGGGCATCTGCCAGCACTCGGGCCTGTGCACCGACCGGCTGGCCACCGCGTTCCGCACTAGCCAGGAGCCGTTCGTGGCGCCCAGCGGTGCCCGCATGGACGAACTGGTGCGGGCCGTCCGCGACTGCCCGTCCGGGGCGCTGAGCCTGGCCTTCGACGACGCCGAAGCCCGTGACCTGGTCGACTGGCACGGCACCAGGGAGCCGGCCGTCGAGGTCACCCAGGACGGCCCGTACCGGGTGACCGGCGGCCTCCCGCTGACCGACGCCGCGGGCGCCGACGTGCCGCGCGCCGCGGGCTCCTCCCGCGAGCACTACGCCCTGTGCCGCTGCGGTCACTCGCAGAACAAGCCGTTCTGCAGCGGCATGCACTGGTACGTCGAGTTCCGCGACCCGGCGCCGCGCGCCGACCCGACCCTGTTCGAGTGGGCCGGCGGGCTGCCCGCGCTGACCCGGATGACCCGCCTGCTGTACGAACGGCACGTGCCCGCCGACGACCTGCTCGCGCCGCTGTTCGCCACCATGCCGCCCGGGTACCCGCAGGACGAGGCGGCCATCATGGCCGGCGCGTTCGGCGGGCCCGGCCCCGTGGTCCCGGGTCCCGCGGCCCCGCGGCCGGATCTGGCCGAGCCGCAGCGGGCCCGCTGGGTGGTGCTGGCCTTGCAGGCCGCCGACGAGGCCATGCTGCCCGCCGACCCGCAGTTCCGCGCCGCGCTCACGTCCTACCTGGAATGGAGCTCCCGGGCGGCAGGCATGGCCCCGCCCCCCTGGGACTGGGGTCCGGCCGGCCCGCCCGCCCCGGCGCCCGCCCCCGCCGCCACGCAGCGGCCGCCGGTCACGCTGCCCGGCCCCGATGAGAGCGTGACCTTCGAGGCGCACATCAAGCCGCTGTTCCGCGAGCATGACCGCAAATCCATGACGTTCGCGTTCGACCTGTGGTCCCGCGACGACGTCCGGGCCCACGCCGCCGGCATCCTGGCCCGGCTCCGCGACGGCACGATGCCCTGCGACGGCGCCTGGCCGCCTGAGCAGATCGAGGTGTTCCAGCGCTGGACAGAAACTGGCTGCTCCTGAGTTGACATCGCCGGCGTGGCCACCTGCAATGATGAGGTGGCGGCCGACGGCCCCGGTGCAGCCCGCACCGATGTCATTACCTCCGGACGCGAACCGCGCCGACGTTTCCTGCGGCCGGTCCGCCCGGTCTGGCTGCTGGTCATTGCGCAGGCCGCGGCCCTGGCCGTACTGGCCACGGTGCTGGTTACGGTGCTGGCTACTGGCACCCCGCACCATGGTGCCGGGGCCGGGCTCCCGCGCGCCGCCCCGTCGGCGCCCACCGGGGCCGCCCTGCCCCAGCTGTCGGCCGTGGTGCTCCGGCTGCCCGCGAGCGGAGGAGTGGCCGGGACGGTGGTGATCACCGCCGCCGCCCTGCCCGGCGCCGGCCGGGCGCAGTTCACCGTGTCCGCCTTCGTCACCGGCGGCGCACCGGGCACGTTCTACGACCTGATCGGCAGCGACTGCTCGGCCGCGGACCCGCCGCCGGACGATGTGTGGGCCACCGGGCTGGCGGGCGCGGACGGCACGGCCGACCTGGCCGGCTATACCTGGACCGGAGCGGTCGCGGACATCTACTGGCTGAGCCTGGACCCGTCGCCTGCCGGTGCTCCGCCGGGCCTGCACGGGCGGTTCGGCCAGGGTCAGGCGACGCCGTTTCCCGCAGGTCAGGCACCCTGCGCGACCGCCTCATGAACCCGCGGGACCGCACCCGAGGCCGGGGCGGAGCCGGAGCGTTGTCTATCCTGGGCTACCGTGACTGTCGCAATCGCTCCCCTCGATGACCTGGATCAGTGGGCGCGCGGCGACCTGCTGGAGATCGTGCTCCTGGTGCTGGGGGCGCTCTTGCTCACCCGGCTGGCCGAGTGGATCCGCAACTTGACCGTGGCGCGCATCGACGCGAACGCCCGCGAGACCGACGAGCTGGTGCGCTCCGAGTCGGCCAAGCACCGCCACGTCGTCGCCGACGTGGTGACGTGGACGTTCCTGGCCGTGGTGTACGTGGTCACCGCTGTCCTGGCAGTGCAGCGTCTCGGCGTGCCCCTGGCGGGCCTGGTAGCGCCCGCCGCCCTGCTCAGCGCGGCGCTCGGCTTCGGCCTGCAGCGCTTTGTCCAGGACATCGGGGCCGGGTTCTTCATTACCGGCGAACGCCAGTACGGCTTCGGCGACGTGATCCGGATCTCCGTGGCCGGGGTTACGGAGCCGGCCGTCGGCACGGTCGAGGATGTCACGCTCCGGGTCACCCGCATCCGGTCCGACCGCGGCGAGGTCATCACCACGCCCAACGGCCAGATCATCCAGGTGACCAACCTGTCCAGGGACTGGGCGCGCGCCGTCATCGACGTGCCCGTCCCCGCCGCCGTCGACGTCAGCCGGGTGACCGACATCCTCAAGCGCGTGGGCCAGGAAGTATGGGCGGACGACCGGCTGCGCAAGATGATGCTCGACCCGCCCACCGTGATGGGCGTCGAGCGCATCGAGGTCGATACGTTCTCGGTGCGGATGGTGGCCCGGACGCTGCCCGGCATGCAGTTCGACGTCGGCCGGGAAATCCGCGCCCGGGTCGCGTCCGCCTTCCGTTCCGAGGGCATCAGCGTCTCCGCCGATCTCGACACCGGCCGCGCCACCGGTGGCGCTTCATGAGCGGCTCCCGGCGAACCCCGCGCCGCCTGGCCATCAGCTGGCCGCGGATCTCGACCGTCGTACTGACCGTGCTGTTCCTGGCCGTGTTCGCGCTGTACCTCCTGGTGCGTCCGCCGCCGCCGCCGTCGTCGGCCGGATCGGGCCAGTCCTCCGGCAGTTCCAGCACGGCGCCTGCGCCGACGACGACGCCCACCGCGACCCGCACCGCGTCGCCTAGCTCGAGTCCGAGCCGGTCCGCCTCACCGTCCCCGTCCGGCACGTCGTCGGCCTCGGCCACCCCGAGCCAGGTCGGATCGCCGGTGCCCGGCACGCCCAGCCCATCACTGTCACCATCGCCTGCGTCGACCCTGCCCTGACCGATGGGAGCCGGAACATGCCAGCCTCAGTTCCCGTGATCGACCTCGCGCCATGGTTCAGCGGCGACGAGGCGGCCCGCGCCGCGGTCGCCGCCGAGGTGGACGCCACGCTGCAGAGCGTCGGCTTCTTCCTCATCACCGGCCACGGCGTGCCGGGTGACCTGCGCGCGCAGGTCCGGGCCGCGGCCCGGGCGTTCTTCGCGCTGCCGTCCGAGACCAAGCAGCGCTACGCCGTCACGGTCGGCGGCCGCGGCTGGCTGCCGCCCGGCGCGGAGGCGAACGGCTACGCCGAGGGCACCGAGACGCCGCCGGACCTGAAGGAGTCCTACGCGGTCGGTGCCGACCAGCCGACCGGCGACCCCGAGGTCGACGGGTACTGGTTCCAGCCCAACGTCTACCCGGCCGAGGTGCCGGCCCTCGAGCCCGCCGCCGTCGCCTACCTGGCCCAGATGCGCACGCTGGCCGACGAGCTGCTCGTGCTGTGCGCGACCGCCCTGGGCCTGGAACGCGACTTCTTCACCCGCCACACCGATCACGCCACCCACACGATGAACATCAACTGGTACCCGCCGATGACGGTAGCCGGGGCGCCGGAACCCGGCCAGTTCCGGATCGGCCCGCACACCGACTTCGGCACGGTCACCATCCTGGACCGCGAGCCCGGCCGCGGCGGCCTGCAGGTCTGGACCTCAGAAGACGGCTGGGAGGACGCGCCCTACCAGCCCGGTGCCTTCACTATTAATACCGGTGACCTGCTGGCCCGCTGGAGCGGCGGCCGGTGGAAGTCCAACCGGCACCGCGTCCTGCCGCCCCAGGCCGAGGCGCCCGACGAGGACCTGGTCTCGCTGGTCTACTTCTACGAGGCCAACCACGACACGGTCGTGGAGTCGCTGCAGCCGCCGTTCGGCAAGCCGAACGACTACGCCCCCGTCGTGGCCGCGCAGTTCCTGAAGAAGCTGCTGGACGCCATCACCGTCGGCTGACCCCGTCCCGTTCCGCCCGGCCGCCCCGCGGCCGGGCGGCTTCGTCCTGCCTGTGTCCCCGGACGCAAAGTTATCGGATAGTAACCTAGCGATATGTCCGAAGCGCACACGTTCGCCCAGGTCAAACTGCCATAATCGTGCGGATTCATGGCTAACCCCGCTGGCCGTAACAAATGCGCTCATAGGGACGGTGCACAGGACATGATCCGCTCGAGAAGGGCCCGGTGGTCGGCCGGGATAGTGCTGGGGGCAGCGACGCTGGTGACGCCCCTCATCGCACTGTCAGGCCCGGCATCCGCCGCGGCCGGCGACACAGCCGGCTTCTTCGCGCTCACCAACAGCGTGAACCCGACGACAGACGTCATTACCGGCAGCTACAGCAGCTCGAACATGCAGGTCGAGGTGGCGGTCACGCCCCGCGACGAGGCCGGGCTGAACAGCCTGCTCGCCGCCCTGTACACCAAGGGCAGCCCGCAGTACCACAAGTGGCTGACCTCGGGTGTGTTCGACGCCCGCTACGCGCCGCTCCCGGCCACGATCAAGTCGGTCGACAACTACCTGGCCTCGACCGGCCTGAAGGTGGAGCCGTCGGATTCGCCGTTCCTGGTCCGCGCGTCTGGCGCCAGCTCGCTGGTGTCCAATGCCTTCCGGACCACGCTGAACACCTTCAAGGACCCGCAGGGCAAGACCTACTTCGCCAACTCCACGCCGGTGTGGATGCCTAACTCGCTGTCCGGCGTCACGACCGGCGTGATCGGCCTGACCAACACAGTGCGCCAGGTCACGAACGCCACGCCGATAAAGGTGAAGAAGGGCTGGCAGGACGAAATCAAGCGCCCGGCCGGGGCGAAGAAGTCGACGGTGAGCTCGGCGTCGCCCAGCTGCGAGGCACCGTACCCGACGGTCCAGCAGCTCTTCAGCTTGGTCAACGACGGCACCAGCTTCCCGGTCGGTTACGGAGCCGGCCCGGGCTGCAGCGGCCTGAGCCCGTCGCAGACCAACTCGATCTACAACGCCCCGAGCATCGGCGCGAGAGGCAAGGGCCAGGGCGTCACGCTGGGCCTGTTCGAGCTCTCCGCCTACCAGGCGTCGGACATCGCCACCTGGGCGCACCACTGGTATGGGCCGAACTACACCCCGCCGCTGAGCAACGTCAACGTCGACGGCGGTCCGCTGGCCCCTCAGTGCCCGGTCAGCGACACCTGCCCGCCGGACATCAACGGCTACGCCGGTGACATCGAGGTCGACGCGGACATCGAAGCGGACCTGCAGGTCGCGCCTGACGCGCGCAACCTCATCGTCTACAACGCGCCCAACGACTTCACCGGACAGACCGAGCTGGACGAGTACACCGCGATCGCCGCGGCCGACAAGGCCGCCGTGGTCAGCTCGAGCTGGGCCGTCTGCGAGCAGGACGTCGACGCGTCCTACGTGCAGGCCGAGAATGTGGTCTTCGAGAAGATGGCCTCGCAGGGGCAGAGCATGTTCGGAGCCGAGGGTGACACCGGTGCTTTCTCCTGCATCCGGTCCGATGGCACCACCGGCCTCGCCGTGCTCGACCCGCCGTCGCAGCCCTGGGTGACCAGCGTCGGCGGCACCTCGCTCGAGTCCTTCAACCCTGGCACCAACCCGAGCCCGCGGTACCCGACCGGCACCGAGACCGTCTGGAACGTCGACAACCTGTGCAGCAACGCGGCACCCGCCGCGTCCAACGACAACCTGGGCGGCTTCTTCTGGTGCGCCGAGACCGGCGCCGGCGGCGGCGGATCCAGCATGTACTGGGGCATGCCGTCTTACCAGCGTGGTCCCGGGGTCATCAGCTCTTACACCACGCACAGCACCGGCCCGAACGGGACCACTTGCAGCCTCGCCAAGGCCGGCACGGCCTGCCGTGAGGATCCCGACGTCTCGATGAACGCCGACCCGTACACGGGTTACGCCGAGTACTGCACCGGCAATGCCAACACGCCGTTCAGTGTCTGCGGAACCTTCAGCGGCGGCCAGCCGGTGCCCGGCTGGTTCGCCATCGGCGGCACCAGCCTGTCCTCGCCGCTGTGGTCGGCCATCATCGCCGACCGCGACAGCTACGCCGGCGGGAGGCGCAGCGGCAACGTCAACTCGCTGCTGTACAGCCTGTTCAACTTCCTGGCGCCGCTTTACTACCACGACATCACCGGCGCGGGACAGACCACGAACTTCAACGGCTACTTCCCGACCACTCCGGGCTATGACGAGGCGACCGGCATCGGCACGCCTAACATGTCTTACATCATTACTCAGAGCACCTACTAACCCTTTATGCCGAAGGCGGGGGACGGACTGTCCCCCGCCTTCGGCATGTCCGGGGGAAGGCAGTTACCGGAACGCAACCGAGTCATCAAGCCAAGTGAGCCTGTCCGGCCTGCTCAAACTGCAATAATCCTTTGCGAATCCCGCCCAATCATGACAGATCGTAGCAAGCTGCTCACAAGGATGGTGACATGATCGGTAGGAGAAGGGCTCGGCTAACGGCCGGGATACTGCTTGGGGTGGGTGCCGTCGTCGCTCCTCTGGCTGGCGCCGCGGGCGCGGCCGCTTCCTCTCCGGGTCCCAACACGCCGACCCAGGTGCTGGCAGGCATCAACGCGGCCGCTCTGCCGGGCGCGACGGTCTTCGGGAATACGCCAGCGAGCACGCAGGTAACCGTGTCGTTCGTGCTCAAGGAGCAGAACATCGGCTCGCTCGAGGACCAGGTCGAGACGGGCATCCAGCCTTCGAGGTTCCTGTCCGTCAGCCAGTTCGCCGCGAAGTACGGCCAGCCGGCTTCCAACATCAACGCGCTGACCAGCTACCTGGCCGGTTTCGGCATCACCACCAGCGTCTACTCAGACGACGTGAACGTGGTGGCCAGCGGCACCGCGGGTGAGTTTAACAAGGCGCTGACCATCACCGAGGAGAACGTCCAGGTTCCCCAGCAGAAGGGCTACGGCGGGCTCGGCCCGATCCGCGCGCAGAACGTGTACAGCCCCAAGCAGGCACCGCTGCTGCCGTACCGGCTGGCCAGTTTCGTGACGGCCATCCTCGGCCTGTCGAACTACGGGCCGTTCGTCAGTGACACCGCCAAGCCGTCCAGCTACAGCAAGCCGCAGCAGGGCAGCTCCAACGCTTGCGTGGCGGAGTTCGGCCTGCCGAATGGCTGCCACCTGCCGTCCGACTTCGCCAAGATGTACAACCTGGACCCGCTATACGCCAAGGGCGCCAACGGATCCGGCCAGACTCTCGGCATCGTGACCCTGGCCGCGGTCGACCCGGGCGCTCCGCAGTATTTCTGGGCCAACATCTCGCACACCAACCGCACCGGCAGCTTCAACGTTGACAGCATCGACGGCGGAGCACCCGGCCCCAGCGGGACCGCGGGTTCGGACGAAACCGACCTTGACATCGAGCAGTCCGGGGCCCTCGCTCCTGGCGCGAACGTGATCTCCTACCAGGCGCCCAACACCGACTACGGGTTCAGCGACGGGTTCTTCACCGCCGCCAGCCAGAACGTGGCCGGCACGGTCTCCACGAGCTGGGGCGAGTCCGAGACGGTGGTGGAGTGGGCCGTGCTGTCCGGCGAGGAGTCGTCGGGTCTGCAGGCCGCAACGGACGAGGCGTTCCTGGAAATGGCGGCGCAGGGACAGTCGATGTTCATCGCCTCAGGCGACGAGGGAGCATACGCGGCCGCCCGCGACCTCGGCACCACCAACCTGTCGGTCCAGACCCCGTCGGACAGCCCTTACGCCACCGCCGCGGGCGGCAGCACGCTGCCGTGGACCGGCACCTTCACCGGACCGGACGGCTCGGCGACGGTCACCGTTCCGGCTCAGCGCATCTGGGGCTGGGACTACCTGTGGGCACCGATCGCGCAGGTCACTGGCACACCCGAGGCCACGGTTGCTGAGGCCAACGTGGTAGGCAGCACGGGAGGCTTCAGCTCGTTCGAGCCCACCCCGTTCTATCAGCAGCTGGTGTCGGGTACGCACAACTTCCATGCTGTGCAGTACCTGACCCCGACCGACTACACGCAGGTCGCACCGGGCCTGACCGAGCCGATCGCGTGGACGTTCAACGCTACGCCCAGCGTGAGCGCTGGGTTCGGTAACGGCCGGGCCGTCCCCGACGTCTCGACGGACGCGGACCCGGAGACCGGTTACCTGATCTACGGGGCCTCGGCCGGCGGACTGAACGAATACGGCGGGACCAGCTTCGTGGCCCCGCAGCTGAACGGCTCCGCCGCGGTCATCGACTCCTACCTGCACCACCGGGTCGGGTTCTGGAACCCGACCATGTACCGCGCCGCGGCGCGCTCCAACTCCCCGTTCACCCAGCTCAACCAGACTGGGACCAGCAACGACAACATCTACTACACCGGCAATCCCGGTCAGCCGTACAACCCGGGTGTCGGCCTCGGCCTCCCGGACCTGACCAACCTGGCGGGCGACTTCTTCTGACCCGCGATTAGCACAGTCCGGACCAAGGAAGCCCGGACCGCTCGTGATGCGGTCCGGGCTTCCTGCTGACCACAGCCCGCCCGGCTGCTTGTACGCTGATCCGGGCACGAGACGATGGAGGTGGCCGTCCGGTGGCTGCAGCCGAGGACTGGGTGGCGCGCACGGCCGGGCAGGTGCGCGCCGAGGGCGAGCGCAGGCATCCCGGCGAGGTCCCGACCTGTGCCTCGGGGATCAGCCCGTCCGGGCCGGTCCACCTGGGGAACCTGCGCGAGCTCATGGTCCCGCACCTGGTCGCGGACGAGGTCAGGCGCGGCGGGGCACCCTGCCGGCACATCCTGTCCTGGGACGACTACGACCGGCTGCGCCGGGTGCCGGCCGGGTTTCCCGAGGAGTTCAACGATTACGTCGGCCGCCCGCTGACCTCGGTCCCGGACCCGTGCGGCGAGCACGAGAACTGGGCCGAGCACTTCAAGCAGCCGCTGCGCGAGTCGCTGGCCCGCCTCGGCGTCCACGTCACCGAGATCAGCCAGACCCACATGTACACCTCGGGCGCCTATACGGCGCAGGTCGTGACCGCCATGCGGCGCCGGGCCGACATCGACGCGGTGCTGGCCAAGTACCGGACCAGGCGCGGCGCCGAAGCGGACGACGACGCGGACGAGGGGCCGCCAGCCGCGGTGTACTACCCGTTCCGGCCGTACTGCGCCACCTGCGACCGGGACGACACCACGGTCACCGCGTTCGACGACGAGACCACCGAGATCAGCTACACCTGCGCTTGCGGGGCGGTGCACGGCCCCACCCCGATCGCGCGGGTGGCCGGGAAGCTGGCCTGGAAGGTCGACTGGCCGATGCGCTGGGCCTACGAGCACGTCACGTTCGAGCCGGCCGGGGCGGACCATTCCTCACCCGGATCCAGCTTCACCGTGGGCGGCGAGCTGGTGTCGGCCATCTTCGGCGGCGAGATGCCGCTGCACTTCGGGTACGCGTTCGTCGGCACGTCCGGGTCGGCCAAGTTGAGCGGCTCGCGCGGCGGCGCGCCCACCCCCGCTGACGCGCTGGAGATCTTCGAGGCTCCGCTGCTGCGCTGGCTGTACGCCAGGCGCCGGCCCGAGCAGTCGATCACGCTGGCCTTCGACGCCGAGGTCGGCCGGATCTACGACGAGTGGGACGCGCTGAGCCGCCGGGTGGCGGACGGCCAGGCCGACCCGGGCGCCCGGGCGGTCTTCGCCCGCGCCGCCGGGCCGGCCGAGGGGCCGCTGCCCGTCACGCCGCGCCCGCTGCCGTTCCGCACGCTGGCCTCGATCGCGGACATCACCGCCGGCGACCAGGCTCAGATCCTGCGGATCCTGCGCGACCTCACCGTCACCGAACCGGTCGTCTCGCTGAACGAGGTCCGGCCCCGGCTGGACTGCGCCCAGGCCTGGGTCACCGGGTACGTCCGGCCCGAGGAGCGGACCCAGGTCCGCAGCGAGCCGGACCTGGCCCGGCTGGCCACGCTGACCGAGGAGGAGCACGGCGCCATCAAGCTGCTGCTCGAGGGCCTGACGGCCGACTGGTCCCTGGACGGCCTCACCACGCTGCTGTACGGCATCCCGAAGCTGCTGCGCGGGCTGCCCATCAGCGCCCCGCCCACCCCGGAGCTGAAGGTCAGCCAGCGGACCTGGTTCGTGCTGCTGTACCAGCTGCTGATCGGGAAGGACACCGGCCCGCGCCTGCCCACGCTGCTGCTGGCCCTGGGCCAGGACCGGGTGCGCTTCCTGCTGGCCCCCGGGGACCCGATTTAGCCCGCCACCGAACCCAGTTCTCAGGCCGCCGGGCGCAGCAGCGTGGTGCGGTGCCTGACGCCGGAGCGGGTCCGTGCGTGCCTGGCCCGCCGGGACATGCCGTCCTGGGCCAGCGCCGGGGCGCAGTCGGCGGCCTCGGCCGGATCGAACGGCTGGTAGGACGGCCGCTGCACCGAGTTCAGGGCGGCGGCCAGCCCGGCCGGGGTGAGCACGGACCGGGATACCCCGGGCGGGGTCAGCTGCAGGGCGTGGCAGGTGATCGCGTCCAGGACGCCGGGCACGGCCGCCCGGACCTGCCGCGGGGTGTAGACCCCGCCCCGGTGCCGGGGCGCGGGCGGCAGGGCAGTGGCTTCCTCACCGGGCCAGCACCCGGTCAGCAGGGCGTAGAGCAGCTGGGCCAGCGCCCTGGTGTCGGCCGCCGCCGGGTCGTCCGACGTCACTCCCGACAGGGCCGCGTCGATGCCGAGCCCGGTGATCTTGAGGCCGCTGCTGTTGTGCCAGCGCAGGCCGCGCGGGCTCAGGCACAGGTGGGGCCGCCCGGCCTCGTGCGCGACGGCCAGGGCGTCCGCGGCGTCCGCGATCATGGCCGCGGCCAGCGCCGGGCTGGGCAGCCCGGACAGGACCAGGTCCTCCAGGTGGGTGCCGCGGGTCCATTCGGAAACGATGTACGGGCACTCGCTGGCGTAGTCGGTGTCGTAGACCATGGCCAGCCGGGAATCGTTCACCCGGGCCGCGGCCTGCACCGCCGCCACCACGCTGCGGGGGACCTCCTGGCCGCGCGGGAGCAGGTGGACCGTGACCGGACGGCAGAGCACCTCGTCGGTGGCCTTCCACACCGATAGCCCGCCGGTGGCGCTGATCCGCTCCTCGAGCCGGAAGCGCTCGCCCAGTCGTGTCGCGGCCATGTGCCTGCCGGACAGTATCCCAGTTACCCCAGTCTCCCCAACTATGGTCACCGTTACCTCCTGCCCTTTACCCGGCAGGTGTTCTTGTGCCCCGTTTCTGCCCGGCGATACCAGCCATAGCCGGATTCGGGCCGGGATTCCGGCCCAAAGGGCCGTCCCCATGCCTTCTGAGCTGCGAAAACAGGCTAGATCAAGAATCGGGCAATATTTAGTGGATCTCTGGTCTCCGTGGTGACGTTTGTGCTAAAAGCCTCAGGCGGGCCTGGCGGTCAGAAACCGGTCCATGATGCGCACGCCGGCCTGCAACGCGGACAGCGGGACACGCTCGTCGGTGCCGTGGAACATGGCGTAGTAGTCGTAGCCCTCGGGCAGCACCAGCGGGGTGTAGCCGTAGCAGGTCATTCCCAGCCGGGCGAAGTTCTTGGCGTCGGTCGCGCCGCTCATGCAGTACGGCACCACGGTCGAGCCCGGATCCTCGGCCAGCAGGGCCCGCGCCATGCGAGCCATCACCGGCGCATCGAGCGGTGCCTCCAGCGACGCTTCCCGGACCACGTAATCCCAGGTCACATCCGGACCGGTGAGCTCGTCGAGCACGGCGCGGAACTCGTCCTCGCCGCCCGGCAGGACCCGGCCGTCCACATAACCGACCGCCTGGTCCGGGATGACGTTGAGCTTGTAGCCGGCCTGCAGCATGGTCGGGTTGGCGCTGTTGCGGATCGTCCCGGCCACCAGGGCGCCG
>Ga0209420_1000611_pt1 | contig 18163 bp, 9 predicted proteins | sample BlaSpr_A8_OM1_O1_FD_187972 | JGI IMG/M metagenome (GOLD analysis project Ga0209420, IMG submission 187972) | Forest soil microbial communities from Thunder Bay, Ontario, Canada - Black Spruce, Ontario site 2_A8_OM1_O1 (SPAdes) (version 2) | ecosystem: Environmental > Terrestrial > Soil > Boreal... | reverse complement strand
CGACGTCGCGCGGGATGCCGTGCTTGTAGCCGAAGGAGATCACCGACGTCTGCATGTGCGGGGTCTCGTCGTCGCTGAAGGACTCGAGGATGCGCATGCGGAGCTGGTTCGAGTTCAGGTCCCCCGTCTCAATGATGAGGTCGGCGCGCTCGCGCACCGGCGTCAGCAGCCGGCGCTCGTCTGCGATGGACTCCTCCACGCCCCGCGCCGCCAGCGGGTGCCGTCGCCGCGTGCCCTCGTAGCGGCGCACCAACACCTCGTCGGCCGCATCGAGGAAGACGACCCGCACGCGCTGGCGGGTGCCGCGCAGCTCGTCGAGCACGTCGGCCAGGTCGTCGAAGTACTCCGGCCCGGTGTTGCTGCCACCCCGGCCGACGACCAGGGCGACCCGCTCGATGCCCGACCGGGGGCGGTCGGCCATCTCGACCATCTTGAGGATCAGCTCCGCCGGCAGGTTGTCGATGACGAACCAGCCCACGTCCTCCAGCGCGGCGGCCGCGGTGGAGCGCCCGGCTCCCGACATCCCCGTCACCACCACGAACTCGCTCATCGCCCCCCAGCCTTGCGCACTCCCTCGTAGACCGCGAGCCCCACCTTGTCCGGCAGCCAGGACAGCGCCTGCAGCTGCTCCAGTGTGGCCGCCCGCACCGCGTTGACCCCGCCCAGCTCCTTGACGAGGCGCGCCTTGCGGGTCGGGCCCAACCCCGGGATGTCGTCGAGCCAGCCCTTGGTCATCCGCTTGCCCCGGCGCTCCCGGTGGAACGTGATGGCGAAACGGTGGGCCTCGTCGCGGATGCGCTGCAACAGGTAGAGGGCATCGGACCCGCGGCGGAGTCGGATGGGATCGGGGTGGCCGGGCCGGTAGACGTCCTCGAACTGCTTGGCCAGCGCGGCCAGCTCGATCTCGCCCTCGAGCCCCAGCGTCCGCACGACGCGTTCGGCCACGTGCAGCTGGCCCTTGCCGCCGTCGACCAGCAGGAGGTTGGGGCGGTAGGCGAAGCGCTTCGGCCGTTCCCCCACCGGCACCTCGGCCGCTGCCTGCAGCGCGCCCAGACGCCGGGTCAGCACTTCTTCCATGGCCGCGTAGTCGTCATTTCCCGGCACCGACTTGACCTTGAAGCGCCGGTAATCGGACCGCTTGGCCAGCCCGTCCTCGACCACCACCATGGAGCCGACGTAGTCCGTGCCTTGCAGGTGGCTCATGTCGTAGCACTCGATGCGCAGCGGCGCCTCGCGCAGCGCCAGGGCAACCTGCAGCTCGGTCAGCGCTTTTGAGCGTGCGTTGTGGTCGGACGCCCGGCGCAGCCGGTGCCGGGCCAGGTCCTCGCCGGCCGAGCGCGTCACCGTCTCCTGCAGCGCACGCTTGGCCCCCCGGAGCGGGACGGCGATGTCGACCGGCCCCTCGCGCACGCCCCGCAGCCAGATTTCCAGCAGCTCCCTGTCCGCCGGCTCCTCGGGCACCAGCACCCGGCGCGGCACCTCGGCCCCCTCGGCGCCGTAGACCTGCGACACGACGGTCGACATGAACTCGGGGCCCGAGAGGTCCTCGACCTTCTCGGCCACGAAGCCGCGGTGCCCGACCACCCGTCCCCGGCGCACCCGGAAGATCTGCACGGAGGCCTCCAGCGGGTCCTCCGCCAGCCCGACGACGTCGAAGTCCTCCGGCCGGTCCGACACCATCTGCTGGGTGTCCGCTGCCTTGTGGACCGCCGTGATGCGATCGCGCAGCCGAGCCGCCCGCTCGAACTGGAGCGCCTCGGACGCCGCCAGCATCTCGGCCTCCAGGCTGGCCAGCACCGGCTCGGTGTCGCCCGAGAGGAACCGCATCAGGTCCTCGACGTAGCCGTTGTAGGCCTCGTGGTCCACGGCGCCGACACAGGGTCCCGAGCAGCGCTCGATGTCGTAGAGCAGGCACGGGCGGCCCAGGCGCTCGTGGCGCGTGAACTTGGTGTCCGAGCACGTGCGCACGGGGAAGCTGCGCAGCAGCAGGTCGAGCGTCTGACGGATGGCGTAGGCGTGCCCGTAGGGGCCGAAGTAGCGCACCCCTTTGCGCTTGCGCCCGCGCACCACGGCCGGGCGCGGCCACTCCTCGTTCAGGGTGACCGCCAGCCACGGGTAGCTCTTGTCGTCCTTGAGCCTGACGTTGTAGCGGGGCAGGTGGGCCTGGATCAACGAGTGCTCGAGGATCAGCGCGTCGACCTCGCTGTCCACCACCACCCACTCCACGTGGTCGGCCTGGGCCACCATCTGGGCCGTGCGGGGCAGCAGCTTGGCCGAGTCCTGCCAGTAATTGGGCAGGCGGTGGCGCAGGGACTTGGCCTTGCCCACGTACAGCACGCGCCCTTCAGCGTCGTAGAACTGGTACGAGCCCGGTGCGTCTGGGATCGAGCCGGTCGGTGGCCGGTACTGCATCAATCCCACTCTCGCGCAGTCGCTGGCGGGGGGCGGTACACTGGCGACGCCGGCCTGGTATCCGGCGCACAACCTCGCATCGAGGCCGACATACCCGTGGATGGGCGACCAGGCTGTCCCCACCGGCCACATCGATGCTCTCCCTAAAAGGGGGCAGACAACATGCTCAGGCTCCAGGCGCCGCTCCCCGAGCGGTATTCGGCCGCGACCGACGACGAGCTGGCCACCATGATCGGTGCCGCCAAGGCTGCGCTCGGGACTCGGGTGTTCATCCTCGGCCACCACTATCAGCGCGACGACGTCATGCGCTGGGCCGACGCCCGAGGTGACTCCTTCGGCCTGTCCCGCATCGCCGCCGGCCAGGCCGAGGCGGAGTACATCGTCTTCTGCGGCGTCCACTTCATGGCCGAGTCGGCCGATGTCCTGACGGGCGACCACCGGCAGGTGCTGCTGCCGGACCTCAACGCCGGCTGCTCCATGGCCGACATGGCCGACATCGATCAGGTCGAGGACGCCTGGGACGAGTTGGCCCGGGTCGTCGACGTCGAGCGGCTGGTGCCCGTGACGTACATGAACTCGGCCGCCGCGCTCAAGGCGTTCGTGGGGCGGCACGGCGGCTCCGTGTGCACGTCGTCGAACGCCCGGGCCGTCCTCACCTGGGCCCTCGAGCGCGGCGAGCGCGTGCTGTTCTTCCCGGACCAGCACCTGGGGCGCAACACCGGCTACCAGCTCGGCTACGGCGCCGACGACATGCGGGTATGGAACCCGAGGCAGGCCCTCGGCGGCCTGACCGACCGCGAGGTCAAGGAGTCCACCCTCCTCCTGTGGAAGGGGCACTGCTCGGTGCACCAGCGCTTCCGCCCCGAGCACGTGGCGGCCTTCCGCGCCGAGCACGCTGACGGGATCGTGATGGTCCACCCGGAGTGCGCGCACGAGGTGGTCGAGCTGGGCGACGTCACCGGCTCCACCGACGCCATCATCCGCGCCGTCAACGCGGCGCCGCCCGGGTCCGTCATCGGCGTGGCCACGGAGATCCACCTCGTCAAGCGCCTCGACGACGAGTCACCCGACAAGACCGTGGTGTGCCTCGACCCGCTCGTGTGCCCGTGCTCCACCATGTCGCGCATCGACCCCCAGCACCTGGCCTGGGTGCTCGAGGGTCTGGTGGACGGCACGGTGCACAACCGCATCGCGGTCGACGCCGGGACGGCCGAGTGGGGCAAGGTCGCGCTCGAGCGGATGCTCGCCATCACCTGAGCGGCCGGATCATCGGTACCTGGGGGTAGGGTCGCTGCCAGAGCACACGATCGGACAGGAGGCCCGCGCTGTGCCCGACTATCCCGCTTCGCTCGTCGAGGCCAACCACGTCGAACCCGTTCCCCGCCGCATCCGGGCCTACCTGGCCGGACGGAAGGTGTTCGACACCACCCGGGCCCGGTACGTGTGGGAATGGCCCGCGTATCCGCAGTACTACATCCCGCTGGCCGACGTGGACGCCGACACGCTGGTCGACGAGGGGACGACCGAAGAGACGCCGCGCGGTGACGTGCGGCATCACGGGATTCGTGTGGGCGCCGCCGACCGTCCCCATTCCGCGTTCGTGCTCGGCGCCGCCAAGGTCGAGGGCCTCGACGACACGGTCCGCTTCGCCTGGTCGGCCCTGGACGCCTGGTTCGAGGAGGACGATCAGGTCTTCGTCCACCCACGCAACCCCTACACGCGCGTCGATGCCCTGCGCTCGACCCGGACGGTGCGGGTGGAGTCCGAGGGCCTCGTCCTGGCCGAGTCCTCGAGCCCGGTCCTTTGTTTCGAGACCGGGTTGCCGACCCGCTACTACCTGAACAAGACGGACGTCGACTTCACCCGTCTCGAACCGTCACCCACGGTGACGGCCTGTCCCTACAAGGGCACCACGAGCGGCTACTGGTCGGCCGTCAAGGAGGGTCACACCCATCCGGACATCGCATGGGCCTACGACTTTCCGACCCGCGAGCTCCTGCCCATCGCGGGACTCATCGCGTTCTTCAACGAGAAGATCGACATCTTCCTCGACGGCGTCGAGCTGGAGCGCCCCCGCACACACTTCTCCTGAGGCGTGACCCCGACCCAACCGGCCGCTACTTGGCCCGTGCGAGCACCGGCTTGAGCACCTCGCCGGTGTAGCTGCCCGCCGTCTTGGCCACCTGCTCGGGCGTGCCCTCGGCGATGACGGTCCCGCCCTTGTCGCCGCCCTCGGGTCCGAGGTCGATGATCCAGTCGGCCGTCTTCACCACGTCGAGGTTGTGCTCGATCACGATCACCGTGTTGCCCTGGTCCACCAGGCGTCCCAGCACCTCGAGCAGGCGTCGCGTGTCGTCGAAGTGCAGCCCCGTCGTCGGCTCGTCGAGGATGTAGAAGGTGTGCCCGGTCGGCCGCCGGCTGAGCTCGCTTGCCAGCTTCACCCGCTGGGCCTCGCCGCCCGACAGCGTGGGGGCGGGCTGGCCCAGCCGGACGTAGCCCAGGCCGACGTCGACCAGGGTCTGCATGTGGCGGGCGATGGGCGGCTGGCGTTCGAAGAAGCTCAGTGCCTCCTCGCAGCTCATGTCGAGCACGTCGGCGATCGTCTTGCCCCGGAAGGTGATCTCGAGCGTGTCGCGGTTGTAGCGGGCCCCGTGGCAGATCTCGCAGGGGACGTAGACGTCGGGCAGGAAGTGCATCTCGATCTTGATGGTCCCGTCCCCGGCGCAGGCCTCGCAGCGCCCGCCGCGCACGTTGAACGAGAAGCGCCCCGGCTGGTAGCCGCGCACCTTGGCCTCGGCCGTCTGGGCGAAGAGCTTGCGGATGTGGTCGAACACGCCGGTGTAGGTGGCCGGGTTCGAGCGCGGGGTGCGCCCGATGGGTGCCTGGTCCACGTCGACCACCTTGTCCAGGTACGCGATGCCCTCCACCTTGCGGTGCCGGCCCGGCAGCGCCTTGGCCCGGTGCAGCTGCTGGGCCAGCGAGCGCAGCAAGATGTCGTTCACCAGCGTCGACTTGCCCGAGCCCGACACGCCGGTCACGGCCACCAGGCAGCCCAGCGGGAAGGAGACGTCGATGTCGCGCAGGTTGTGCTCGCGCGCCCCGCGCACCGTCACCACGTCGCCGGTGCCCGGGCGGCGCCGGGCCGGGATGGGGATGGACCGCTTCCCGGACAGGTACTGCCCGGTGATGGAGGCCTTGTTGGACACCAGTCCGCCGCGGCCGGTGACCGGGCCGGCGTGCACGATGTTGCCGCCGTGCTCCCCCGCGCCCGGACCGATGTCCACCACGTAGTCGGCCGTGCGGATGGTCTCCTCGTCGTGCTCCACCACGATGACGGTGTTGCCCAGGTTGCGCAGGCGCTCCAGGGTGGCGATCAGGCGTTGGTTGTCGCGCTGGTGCAGGCCGATGGAGGGCTCGTCGAGCACGTAGAGCACGCCCACCAGGCCGCTGCCGATTTGGCTGGCCAGCCGGATGCGCTGGGCCTCGCCGCCCGAGAGGGTGCCGGCCGAACGGGCCAGCGACAGGTAGTCGAGCCCGACGTCGAGCAGGAACTGCATGCGCTCGCGCACTTCCTTGAACACGCGGTCGGCGATCATGTGCTCGCGGTCGCTCAGCTCCAAGGTGGCCATGGCCTCGACGGCGGCGCCGATGGAGAGGCTGCACAGCTCGAAGATGTTGCGCCCGCCCACGGTCACGGCCAGCGACTCGGGCTTCAGGCGGGCCCCACCGCACTCGGGGCAGTCCACCTCCCGCATGAACGCCTCGATCTGCTCGCGTGACCAGTCCGATTCCGCCTCGCCGTGGCGCCGCTGCAACCACGGCACGATGCCCTCGAAGTGCGCCTCGTAGGAGCGGGTGCGGTTGAAGCGGTTCTTGTAGGTCACGTGGACGGCCCGGTTGCCGGTGCCGTAGAGGATGAGCTTCTTGTCCTTGGCCTTGAGCGACTTCCAGGGCGCCTCGAAGGAGAACCCGCCGAACTCGGCCACCCCGGCCTGCAGGCCGGTGAAGTACTCGCTGCGCGCCCCGGCCCACGGCGCCAGCGCGCCCTCGGCCAGGGACAGGGAGTCGTCGGGCACCACCAGCTCGGGGTCGACCTCGAACTTGGTCCCGAGGCCCAGGCAGGTCGGGCAGGCGCCGTAGGGGGAATTGAAGGAGAAGTTGCGCGGAGCGGGCTCCTCGAAGCTGATGCCGCAGTGGGTGCAGGCGAGATGCTGGGAGAACGTGATGCCCTCGTCGCCGTCGCCCTCTGCGGACCCGTTCATGACGAGGACCTCGGCCGTGCCGCCGGTCAGCTCCAACGCGGTCTCGATCGACTCGGTCAGGCGCTGGCGGACGTTGTTGCGGCGGATGAGGCGGTCGACCACCACCTCGATCGTGTGCATTTCGTAGCGGGCCAGGGCGACGTCGGCCCGGTCGGCCAGCTCGAGCGGGGCGCCGTCGACCCGCACGCGGGCGAAGCCCTGCTTGGCCAGGTCGTCGAGCAGGGTGCTGTACTCGCCCTTGCGACCCCGCACGATGGGCGCCAGCACCTGGAAGCGGGTGCCCTCGGGCAGCTCGAGCACCCGGTCCACGATCTGCTGGGGCGTCTGGCGTGCCACCGGCCGCCCGCAGATCGGGCAGTGGGGGTGGCCGATGCGGGCGTAGAGGAGGCGCAGGTAGTCGTAGACCTCGGTGATGGTCCCGACGGTCGAGCGCGGGTTGCGCGAGGCCGACTTCTGGTCGATGGAGATGGCCGGCGACAGCCCCTCGATGAAGTCGACGTCCGGCTTGTCCATCTGGCCCAGGAACTGGCGGGCGTAGGCCGAGAGGGACTCGACGTAGCGCCGCTGGCCCTCGGCGTAGATGGTGTCGAAGGCCAGGGAGGACTTGCCCGAACCGCTGAGCCCGGTGAAGACGATCAGCCGGTCCCGGGGCAGATCGAGGCTGACGTCACGCAGATTGTGTTCGCGGGCCCCGCGAACGACGAGACGGTCGGCCATCCGGGCAGGATACCGGCGCGCTGTATCAGCTCCGGCTGGGTCCTGGTCAGGCCGCCGCGCCGGTCCGGGCAGACCCGAGGTGGCGGACCTCCAGACTCCGCCCCGGCCACCCCGACCACCGGTGCGCTGAGGTCCAGGGAGCCGGCCGAGCCCTCGGAGGGTCGAGCCGTAGAGCCCGGCATCGCCACCCCGGTCGGGCGGTCAGGCGAACGTCACGTCCTCTTCCCCCCAGTAGGCGTCCACGGCGGAGATCAGCCCGTCGTCGGTGATCGTGAAGATCTCGACGCCGCGTATGTGCATGGTGGCACCGCCCTCGAGCGTGAGGGTGATGTGGAAGCGGATGGCGGCCTTGTCCGCCACGGGGTGGCATTCCTCCACCTCGAAGGTCATCGTCTCGCAGGCGTCGAACGAGGTTTGGATGAACGCCCGGATCTCTTCGCGCCCGTTGTGCACGCCGGATGGATACGGGTCGACCTGTACGGCATCGAGGGTGAAGAGTGCGGCGTACTTGTCGGCATCCCGGGAGCTGGCGGCCTCGGCGTAGCGAGCCATGGCCTGGCGGAGTACGGCGGCGGTCGGCATGGGGGCGCACGCTACTTCCGGCCGACGCACCGACCGTCTTCCCGTAAACGCTGACTCCCCAGCCAGCGGTTTATCGTTTCCGGAACAACAGGCCGGGTCGCCCGAGTCCGACGCCGGCCGACGGGTCGGGGCACCCAAAAGGCAACCCCGGCCCCTCCTCCTTCAAGCGTCCCGGAAGAGCTCAGCCCGGAATGGACGCGCGCAGCTCGGCGATCTCGTCGCGCAGGAGGGCCGCCTCCTCGTAGCGCAGTTCGGCCGCGGCCGACTTCATCTCGGCCTCCAGCTGCGTGATGAGCTCCACGGCCTCGGCCGGCGTGGAGGCGTCGCCCTCGGCCAGCAGTTCGGGCCGGCGGTTGCCGCGCACGGCCGCGTTCTTGCGCACCTCGGCCCGGCTGCGGCCGGCCTTGGCCACTCCGCCGCTGGTGCCCCGCAGTCGCTCGAGGATGTCGGTGACCGACTTGCGGATGGTCTGGGGGTCGATGCCGTGTTCGCGGTTGTAGGCGATCTGCAGCTCGCGGCGGCGCTGCGTGACCGACACCGCCTCGCGCATGGAGTCGGTGACGGTGTCGGCGTACAGCACCACCAGGCCGTCGACGTTGCGGGCGGCGCGCCCCATGGTCTGGATGAGCGACGAGGCCGAGCGCAGGAAGCCCTCTTTGTCGGCATCGAGGATGGCGACGAGCGCCACCTCGGGCAGGTCGAGGCCCTCGCGCAGCAGGTTGATCCCGACCAGCACGTCGATCGAGCCCAGCCGGAGCTCGCGCAGGATCGTGATGCGGGTGATGGTGTCGATGTCCGAGTGCAGGTACTGCACGCGCACGCCGGCGTCGGCCAGGTAGTCGGTCAGGTCCTCGGCCATCTTCTTCGTCAGCGTGGTGACCAGGACGCGCCCGCCGGCCGCCACCGTGGCGGCGATGCGCGCCTGCAGGTCGTCCACCTGGCCCTTGGTCGGCATGATGACCACCTCGGGGTCGACCAACCCGGTGGGCCGGATGACCTGCTCGACCACCTGGTCCGAGTGCTCCAGCTCGAAGGGGCCCGGGGTGGCCGAGACGAAGACGCATTGGGGCACCCGCTTCACGAACTCGTCGAAGCGCAGCGGCCGGTTGTCCTTGGCCGAGGGCAGGCGGAACCCGTGCTCGACCAGCACGTCCTTGCGCGAGCGGTCACCGGCGTACTGGCCGTGCAACTGCGGGACGGCCACGTGGCTCTCGTCGATGACGCAGAGGTAGTCCTTGGGGAAGAAGTCGAGCAGCGTGAACGGGGTCTCTCCCGGGGCCCGGCCGTCGAGGTGCCGGCTGTAGTTCTCGATCCCCGAGCAGATGCCCGTCTCGGCCAGCATCTCGAGGTCGTGCTCGGTGCGGACCCGGAGGCGTTGGGCCTCCAGGAGCTTGCCCTGGTGCTCGAACTCCTGGAGGCACTGGCGCAGCTCCACCTCGATGGTGCCGATGGCGCGCTGGATGATCTCGTCGCCGGTGACGTAGTGCGTGGCGGCGTAGACGGCCACGTCTTCCATTTCGTCGCCCATCTCGCCCGTCAGCACGTCGAAGGGCACGATCCGCTCGATGGTGTCGCCGAACAGCTCGATCCGCAGTGCGGCCTCCTCGTAGGCCGGGTGGATCTCGACCGTGTCGCCCCGGGCCCGGAACGTACCCCGGACCAGGTTGACGTCGTTGCGGGCGTACTGCAGGTCGACCAGGCGTCGCAGGATGTCCCGCTGGTCGACCTGGTCCCCCACCCGCACTCCCAGAATGCGGTCGGCGTACTCGGAGGGCGAGCCCAGGCCGTAGATGCACGACACGGACGCCACCACGATGACGTCGCGCCGCATCAGGAGGGACGAGGTGGTGGCGTGGCGCAGCCGGTCGATCTCGTCGTTGATGGACGAGTCCTTCTCGATGTAGGTGTCGGTCGAGGGCAGGTAGGCCTCGGGCTGGTAGTAGTCGTAGTAGGAGACGAAGAACTCGACCCGGTTCTTCGGGAACAGCTCCCTCAGCTCCGACGACAGCTGGGCGGCCAGCGACTTGTTCGGCTCAATGATGAGGGTCGGCCGCTGGACCCGCTCGATCATCCAGGCGATGGTGGCCGTCTTGCCCGAGCCGGTGATGCCCTGCAGCGTCTGGTAGGCGTCTCCCCGGGTGACCCCCAGGGCCAGGCCGTCGATGGCCTGCGGCTGGTCGCCCGCCGGCCGGAATGGGGAGACGACCTCGAACTCGGGCATGGCCCTCCGAGGCTACCCGGGAGGTGTGTCGGCTCAGGCGTGCCGCCGGCGCTCGTCGCGGGCCGCCGCCAGCCAGTCCCACAACGTGGCCACCTCGGCCTCCAGCGCCGCCCGGTCTCCGGAGTTGTCGAACACGTAGTCGGCGTCCTTGACCCGCTCCTCCCGCGAGATCTGCGCGCGGATGCGTGCCTCGGCATCGGCCCGGTCGAAGCCGCGCTGGCTGATGAGGCGTTCGAGGGCGACGTCCGTGGGGCAGTCGACCACGACCACCTTGTGCAGCTTCACCGTCTCCCGGTGCACGGCGGTGAGCAGGGGGATGGCCAGGACGACGATGTCGTCGGTGTCCGCCAATGCGTCGCGCGCCGCAATCATGGCCACGCCGATGGCGGGGTGGGTGATGGCGTTGAGCTCGAGCCGCGTCGCCTCGTCGGCGAACGCCACCGCCGCCAGCGTCGGGCGGTCGATGGTGCCGTCGGGGGCCACGATGCCCGGGCCGAAGCGGTCGACGAGCGGTTGGTAGGCCGGGCCGCCGGGCGCCACGACGTCGCGCGCCACCTGGTCGGCGTCGATGAGGACGGCGCCGCGGGCCACCAGCAAGTCGGCGACGGCCGACTTGCCCGACCCGATGCCCCCCGTCAGCCCGACGGCCAGCATCAGGCCCCAGAGGCCCGCTTGGGCTTGCCCGCCACGGCGAAGAGCACGAGCGTCGTCTCGTCGAGCTGTTCGGTCACGAACCAGTCGTCCGCGGTGATGCCGGTCTGGCCGCCGGCGTCCTGCCTGGCCACCAGCCGATAGGCCAGCGGCAGGAGGCGGGTGTAGGACCACACGTACCACGAGTGGGGCATGCGGTGGCGCAGGTCGAGCACGTCGAGCTTGAGCAGCCGGTTCGCCTTGACGCGGCGCGCCGTCAGGTCGGCCTTCACGTGCGGCGCCGCGTCCACGCCCCCCAGCCAGACCTCGTCGAAGTGCCGCTCGAGGATGGCGCGCAGCTCGTCCCGGTCGAACGGGTGCAGGTGGAACGGGTTCTCGAAGTCGGCCGGCTCGTTGGGCGTCAGGACGAAGAGCGTCCCGTCGTCCTTGAGGACCCGGGCCAGCTCGGCCACGTGCGGCTCGGGGTCGACGAAGTGCTCGATGAGATGCGACGAGCAGGCGGCGTCGAAGCTGCCGGGCAGGAACGCCAAGCCGGCGGCGTCTGTCTGGGCCACGCGCAGGCCCTCGGGCCCGTAGCGGGCGGAGGCGGTCGACACGGCGTCAGCCGAGTAGTCCGCCCCCACGACGATGCGCCCGGGGGTCAGGAAACGGGCCGATTCGAAGCCCTGGCCGCAGCCGACGTCGAGGACGCACCCCTCCCCCATGCGCTCCAGCACGGCGCGGTAGCCCGCCTCGTGGAGGGCGAGGAGGGAATCCGGGGTCACGCCCTGCTCGGGGCGCTCGCCCGTGAGCCGGCTCCTCGTTTTCACGGTGACGGGCGCTCCCTTCGCGTGACACGCCTGGGTGGCGCTGCCTGCTTACACTACCGGGCGGTCCTTGGCCCCCTCCATGAGCTCGTCCACCACCGTCAGCGCCCCCCGGGGGCGCCACGCAGCCCCGAGGGAGGTGGCCACAGGGGCCAGGTGGTGGTGGATCGGCGGGGCGGCCGTCCTCGCGGTGCTGGCCTATGTGCCGACGCTGGCCGTGCAGCCGGGCGTCATCACGCCGGACACCAAGACCTACCTCTACCTCGACCCGCTCAAGTTCCTCAGCCAGGTGGCGTTCATGTGGAACCCGACGGTGGCGCTGGGGACGGTCCCGCACCAGTACATCGGCTACCTCCTGCCGATGGGGCCCTTCTACGCCGCCTTCCACCTGGTCGGGGTTCCCGTGTGGGTGGCCCAGCGGCTGTGGCTGGGCTCCATCCTCTTCCTGGCCGGCGTGGGCATCCTCTACCTCTCGCGCGTCCTGGGCCTGAGCGGCCCGGGACCGACGGCGGCCGCGCTGGCCTACATGCTGTCGCCCTACTTCCTGCAGTACGCGGGTCGCATCTCGGTGATCCTGCTGCCGTGGGCGGGGCTGCCCTTCATGCTGGGCCTCACCATCGTCGCCCTGCGCCGCGGCGGCTGGCGCGAGCCGGCCATCTTCGCCATCGTCGTCGCGCTGGTGAGCGGCATCAACGCCACGTCCATCATTTACGTCGGGGTGGCGCCCATCCTGTGGTTGCTCTATGCCGTGGTCGTCCTGCGCGAGGCCACCTGGCGCCACGCCTTCTCGACCGGCCTGAAGATCGGCGTGCTGACGCTCGGCGCCTGCCTGTGGTGGATCGCGGGGCTGGAGGTGGAGGCCGCGTACGGCGTCAACGTCCTCAAGTACACCGAGACCGTCCCCTCGACCTCGGCCACCTCCAACGCCACCGACATCCTGCGCGGCCTCGGCTACTGGTACTTCTACGGCACCGACCACCTCGGCCCGTGGACGAACGCGGCCGTCCGCTTCACGCAGGACGTGGCGTTGCTGGCGACCTCGTTCGCCGTCCCCGTCGTCGCCGTGGTGGCGGCGGCCTTCGTCCGGTGGCGGGAGCGGGCCTACTTCCTCGTCCTCCTCTTCGTGGGTCTCGTGCTGGCCGTCGGCCCCTTCCCCTTCACCCATCCGACGGCCATCGGCGGCGTCCTCAAGTCGTTCATGACCGACACCACGGCCGGCTTGGCGCTGCGCTCGACCGACCGGGCCACGCCCCTGGTGCTGTTGGCCCTCAGCATGCTCCTGGGCAGCGGCCTCACCGCCCTGTACCGCCGCCTCACCGTGGTCGGCATCGTGACCGCCCTGGCCGTGGCCGCCCTCGTCGTGGCCAACAACCCGTCGCTCTTCAACGGCGACATCGTCGCCAACAACTTCACCCAGCCGGCTTCGCTGCCGGCCTACGAAATGGCGGCCATCAACCACCTGAACGCCACGCACCCGGGCACGCGGGTCTTCGCCATCCCGGGCAACGACTTCGCCTCCTACCGCTGGGGCGACACCATCGACACCCCGCAACCCGCCTTCTTGAACCGCGACTTCGTGACGCGGGAGCAGCAGATCATGGGCTCCATCGCCACGGCCGACACGCTCTACGCCATCGACGGGCCGATGCAGGACGGCATCGCCAACATGAACGCGCTGGCGCCCATGGCCCGCCTCATGAGCGTGGGCGACATCATGGTCCAGTACGACGAGAACTACGAGCACTACGGCGTGCCCCAGCCCCAGCTGCTGGCGCTGCAGTTGCTGCAGACCCCGCTCGGATTGAGCGACCCCATGTCGTTCGGCTCACCCCGCCCGAACGTGTCGATGGTGTCGACGCTGAACGAGCAGGACCTGTCGGTGCCGGGCAACGTCACCTGGCCCTCCCCCGTGGTCACCTACACGGTGCCCGACCCGCGCCCGACGCTGCGCGGCGAGTCCGACAGCGGCGCCATCGTCATGGAGGGCGACGCCACCGGCCTCAACAACCTGGCCGGACTGGGGCTGCTGAACACCGACAGCGCCATCTACTACGCCGGCACCCTGGCCAACGACCCGGCGCGCCTCTCCAGCCTGGCCACGCAGGGCGCGCAGCTGGTGGTCACCGACACCAACCGCAAGCAGGCCTTCCGCTGGGACACCCTCACGGCCAACGCCGGCTACACCGAGACGCCGAGCGACAACGCTGCCAAGACCGACCAGAGCGACAGCCCCATTGAGCTGTTCCCGGGGACCACCGACACCTCCAAGACGTACGCCACGTATGTCGGTGCGGTGAACGTCACCGCCAGCAGTTACGGCAACTCGGTGTCGTACACGCCCGAAGACCAGGCCTACAGCGCCATCGACGGCAACCTGGACACGGCCTGGATCACCGGTACGTTCGTGCCGGACCCGGCCGGCCAGTGGTGGCAGGCGCAGCTGCCCGGTCCGGTGACGACCGACCACATCACCCTGGTCCAGCCCCAGCGCGGCGACCGCTCCCGCTGGGTCTCGGGCGTGACCCTCACCTTCGACGGCAAGGACCCGATCCACTACGCCCTGACGGCGGCGTCGCATCTGCCCACCGGCCAGACCCTCACGTTCCCCACGCAGACCTTCCGGACCCTGCGGGTGACGCTCGACGGGACGACCGACGACACCGCTCCCCCGCTGTCGGCGGCGGCGGTCGGGTTCTCCGAGATCCAGATCCCCGGCGTGCAGGTCCGCCAGGTGCTGCAGATGCCGACCCAAATGCTGTCCAAGCTCGGCGGCGCGTCGCAGGCCGACCGGCTCTCCGTCGTCATGACCCGCGACCGCTCCTCCTCGTTCCCCCCGCGCAGCGACCCCGAGACGACCATCGCCCGCACCTTCACCCTGCCCACGGCGCGCACGTTCACCCTGTCGGGCAGCGCCAGCCTCTCCGCCCTGATCCCCGACGACGAGATCGACCGTCTGATCGGCCGCACGCCGGCGGCGGCGTCCGGGCTCGAGTCGGCCTACTCGTCGGGCCGGCTCCCCGGCGACCTGCGGGCCACCGCCTCGGCCACTGCCGACGGTGACAGCACGACGGTCTGGCAGCCGGGGCTGGGCACGTCCTCCCAGCTGGGCACGACGCTCACCTACAGCCTGACCAAGCCCCAGACCCTGACCAGCCTCACCATGCAGGTGGTGGCGGACGGGCGCCACTCCGTCCCGACCTCGATGACCATCGCGTCGGGCACACAGGTGCGCAAGGTCACGCTGCCCCCGATCGCCGACAGCACGGTGCCCAACGCCGTCACGACGGTGCCGGTGTCCTTTCCCGCGCTCAGCGGCCAGACGTTCGTCGTGACCTTCACCGGCGTGCGCGACGAGTACGCAGCGAACTACTACTCCGCCGGGCCGCTGGCCCTCCCGCTCGGCATCGCCGAGATCGGCATCCCCAACGTCAAGTCGGCCCCGACGCCGGTCGACGTCCCGGGGAACTGCGTCTCCAACCTGCTGACGATCGACGGTCAGCCCATCGACGTGGCCGTAGTCGGACCGACGCAGCAGGCGCTCGACAACGGCGAGATGCAGCTGGTGCCCTGCGGGGCCGACGCCAAGGCCATCGCGCTGTCGGCCGGCACCCACGTGGTCCAGACCGCCGTCGGCCACAACCCACCCTGCGCCGGCGCCCCCACCACGTGCACGGGGTGGAACATCGACCAGCTGGTCCTCGACTCGGCCGCCAGCGGCGGTGCCGGCCCGGCCGCCACCCCGACCAATGCCGGCACGCCGGTGCTGCCGGCGACGCAGGCGGGACCCGCCCCGAGGGTGACGCCGACGGCGTCGCACCTCGTCAGCCAGAGGGTCACCGTCACCGGCGCCGACGCCCCGTTCGAGCTCGTGCTCGGCCAGAGCCTGAACAAGGGCTGGCAGGCGGTGGCCGAGCCCGCGCGCGGGGCGCCCGCCGGCTCGCACGCGGTGGACCTGGGTCCGCCGCAGCTGGTCGACGGCTTCGCCAACGGCTGGCACGTGACGTCCGCCGACCTGGCGGCCGTCGGCGGGGCGAACTTCACCGTGGCCTTCACCTGGACTCCCCAGAGCGAGATCTGGGCCGCCCTGGCCGTGTCGACCGCGACCCTGCTGCTGTGCCTGCTGATGGGCTTCCTGCCCGTGCGCTGGCGGCGCGCCCTACGGGCACGCCTGCCCCGGCGGCTACGCGGCCCGGCCGGGCCGGACGCGCCGGAACGACCCGGTGCGCCCTTCGACGCCACGCAGCTGGCCCTGCCCACTTCCGCCGACCGCTCGGCCGGCGAGCGCCCGCGGGGCGTCTGGCTGTTCGTCCGGTCCCTGCTCATCGGCGCCGTCACGGGCGGCGTCGCCCTGCTGGTGGTGCCACCGCTGGCGGGTCTGGCCGTGGGCGTCGTGGTGACGGCGGGACTCCTCGTGCCCTGGCTGCGCGCCGTCGCCACGGTGGGCGGAGTCGCCTTCATCGTCGCCGGCTGCCTCAACGTCGTCCGCGGGCAGCAGGTGCACCACTACATGCCCGGGTCGAACTGGGACGGCTCGTTCGTCAATGCCGGGAACCTGATCTGGCTGGGCGCCGTCCTGCTGCTGGCGGACGCCGTGATCTCGGCGTTCGGCTGGCGGTTGAAGAGACCGCTGGGCGGCCGTGCGCTGCGCGCCGGTTCCGGGCCGGGGCCGGGGCCGGGGGCGGGGCCGACGGCGGAGGGTGCCCCTGAAGCCACGGCCGAGGACCGGCCGGACGAGACGTCCGAGGAGCCGGAGGAGACGGCCGGGGACGAGCGGGAGACGTCCGAGGAAGAGGAGCCATCCGAGGAGAGGGAGAACGAAGCGCCCGAAGCGCCCGAGGAGCCCGAGGAGACGCCCTCTCCCGCGGCGCACCCAGAAGAGCCACCGCAGGTGGCTCCCGAGGAGGCACCTGCGGATCCGGCCGCCCCGCCTGAAGAGGCGCCAGAGGTGGCGCCCGAAGCGCCCGAGGTGGCGCCCGAAGCGCCCGAGGAGATGCCCGGTCCTGCCGCGCCACCCGAGGAGTCACCGGAGGGAGCTCCCGAGGTGACGCCGACCGATCCGGCCACCGCACCTGAAGCGCCTCCCGCTACGCCCCTTGCGCCAGAGGAGACGCCCCCTCCCGCCGCGGAACCCGGGCAGGCGCCGCAGCAGGTCCCCGACGAGACACCTCCCGATCCGGCAGTTCCGCCCGAACAGGCCCCCGCTTCGCCTGTTGCGCCCCAGGTCACGCCCGAGAACGCGCCCGTCCCGGTTTCGCCTGGCTGAGCCCCTGACGGGGTCGGCGTACGCCAGGAACGTGTGCCCGCCGCGCCGGCCATGCATACCTGCCGCGCCGAACGGGTATGTCTAGGGACGGACCCAGCGGCAAGCTTGATCGTCCCTGAAGCGATCGAACGCGGCTGGGTTCCGGTTCAGTTCGGCAGTGACGCCCGGAGGGATGGCGACGGCGGCGGGCCTAGCGATCAGGCAGGGGTGCCATCTGCCCCGCCAGCGCCTCGAGGGCGCGGCGGGCAGTGGCGTCCCAAGTGAACCACCGGGCCCGGGCCAGCGCGCCCTTGGACAGGCGGCTGCGCAGCACGTCGTCGCGGAGCACCCGCGCCAGGGCGGGGCCGAGTCCTTCTACCCCGTCGACCAGCAGGCCCGATTCGCCATCGAGCACCGCGTCACGGTGGCCCGCGATCGATGTCGCCACGGCCGGCGTCCCGCAGGCGGCCGCCTCGGTCAGCGTCATGCCCCAGCCCTCGCGCTGGGAGCTGCTGGCCACGACCCAGGCCCGCCGGTACCACCACACCAGCTCGTCGTCCTCGATGTGCCCGGGCATGTCGATCCAGTCCTCGGCGCCCAGCTCGGCCCGCAGGGCCTCGAGGGAGTTGCGCTCGATACCCTCCCCGATGATCACGGCGCGTAGCTCCGGCTGTTCGGCCTTCACCTCGGCCAGGGCGCGCAGCAAGTCGTCGAAGCGCTTCACCTTGACCAGCCGCCCGACCGCCAGCACCAACGGGACGGGTGAGCGGTGCCCACCGGGCGTGTAGCGGCCGTCCACCCCGGGCGGGGCCACCGAGATGCGGTCCGGGTGCAGGCCCAGCAGCTCGACGATCTCGTCCCGCGACGACTCGGAGAGCGTCACGATGTGGCTGTGCCGGTAGAGCGGCGGGGCCAGGCGCCGCTCGGTGGCGTAGCCCAGCCGGGCCAGCGTCGGCGGGAGCACCATGCCCCACATCTCGGCGTGCACGTGGTGCAGGAAGACGATGCGGGGGCCGCGGTACCACAGGGGCGACAGGAAGGGCATCCCGTTCCAAATCTCCACCAGGGCGTCGCCGGGGCGGTGCCCCATGCGCAGCCCCTCCCAGGCCGCTCCGGGGAAGACGGCGTAACGGCCGGACCGGCGCAGGACGCGATAGCCGTCCCGGGTCAGCGCTTCCGGCGCGCCGGGGACGGCCGAGGTGCGGAAGGTGACGTCCAGGCCGGCCGCCGCCCAGGCCGATGCCACCATGTGGGCGTGCAGCTCGGAGCC
>Ga0209420_1000610_pt1 | contig 18171 bp, 19 predicted proteins | sample BlaSpr_A8_OM1_O1_FD_187972 | JGI IMG/M metagenome (GOLD analysis project Ga0209420, IMG submission 187972) | Forest soil microbial communities from Thunder Bay, Ontario, Canada - Black Spruce, Ontario site 2_A8_OM1_O1 (SPAdes) (version 2) | ecosystem: Environmental > Terrestrial > Soil > Boreal... | reverse complement strand
CCCGCCGGCTCCGTCGGCGCACTCGAAGGCTGAGTCCTTCTCGCAGCCGCTTTCGTGCCTACGCGGCCGAAAGCTGCGATGTGCAGTGCGCGCAACGCGTGGCCTTCAGCGGCACTTGCTGCAGGCAATACGGGCAGTCCCGCGTCGAGGGCGTCACCGGAGCAGGCTTGGCCATCCAGCGGTTCATCAGCCGCACCAGCAAAAAAACCGCAAACGCCACGATCAGGAAATTGATGATTGTGTTGGTGAAGAGACCGTAGTTGAGCGTGGCCGCTCCCGCCGCCTTCGCCGCCGCGAGGCTCGGATACTCATTTCCATTGAGCGAGACAAACAGGTTTGAGAAGTCCACGTGGCCAAGCGCGCGGCCGAGCGGCGGCATCAGGATGTCGTCCACCAGCGAGCCCACGATCTTGCCAAAAGCTGCGCCGATAATGATGCCAACCGCCATATCCATCACATTGCCACGCATGGCAAACGCTTTGAATTCCTTCCACATTGGGGATCTCCTTTGCAGACGATTCGCTCGGAAGCTTTCGGGTTTGGCGGACGCAGACTCACACCCGCCGGGCTGTGGCGGCGGTGCGCCTATCCTATGCAATTTCAGCGGGAGTTACAAACAGGGGCGCGGCACTTTCAGCCGGCGTAGTTGAACCCTGCTTCACGGAGCGTGAGCGGTTCCCCTTCTCCGTGCGTGCCGGCCGCGACTACCTCACCCACGAAGATGGTGTGATCGCCGCGCCGCACGGAATCCGTTATGCGAACTTCGAACCAGCCGGGTGCATCCGTCAGAATCGGCGAGCCGGTCTCGCCGGGACGCATGGCATATCCATTCAGCTTGCCGTTTTCGAGCGTCGCGCCTTTGAAGAAACTGGTTGCCAGCGTCTTCTGGCTTTTCCCCACAATGTGCACGGCGAAGGTTCGCGAGGCTTCGATGGCGCGGTAGAGCCGCGTGTCCTGCTTGATTCCCGCCATGATCAGAGGTGGCTCGAAGGACGCTTGCGAAAGCCAATTGATCGTGCCCCCCGCGGGTCCTTCGGCGTCCTGCGAGGTTGCCACGTAGAGGCCGTAGGTCACCATGCGGAGCGCTTTCTTTTTCTCATTGGGATCCATGGGTCCCTCGTTTCAATGTTGCAGCGAAGTTCGCAACGCCATCCCCGCGCCCAGCAAGCCGCGCAATACCAGCACGCTCCCGGCGATCATCAGCAGCAACACCACCCAGCCGATGGGCACCCAGGCCATGGCGAGCATCACGGCGCCCACCAATACCAGCGAGGCGCCGCGAACGAGCGCTGCCCAGCCTTCGATGCCACGGCCCGGCTGTCGCGTGAGCAATGCAATCAAGCCGAAGATGAGGACCAATCCCGCGAGCAGCAGCCACGCCATGCGCCGGGGATCGAAGAAGAAGCGGTTCGTCGCGCCCACCCAGATCAGCATGCCGCCGAGCAACACGAAGATCAGCTCGTTGAAAAGGCGAAAGAGCTGGATGGTGCTGCGCATCGGGATTAGACGCGTTCGATCTTCACGTGCTTCAAAACGATCGGATTCCTGGGGCGATCGCTACCGTCGCGGCTGGCTTCGGAGATTTTCTTCGCGACGTCTTCTCCCTCCACGATCTCGCCAAAAACGGTGTGCTTGTTGTCGAGCCACGGCGTTGGCGCCACGGTGATGAAGAATTGGCTTCCGTTGGTATTCGGTCCGGAGTTGGCCATGGAGAGCTTGCCGGCCTTGTCGTGGCGCAGCGAAGGATGGAATTCGTCCTCGAATTTGTAACCGGGACTGCCCGTGCCGGTACCGAGTGGGCATCCGCCTTGGATCATAAATTGTGGGATCACGCGATGAAAATTCAAACCGTCGTAGAATGCGCGCTTGGTCTTCTGCGCGGTGCGCGGATCGGTAAACTCCTTCGATCCTTCCGCCAGCCCGACGAAATTGGCAACGGTTTTTGGCGCCTCTTTTTCAAAGAGCTTGCAGACGATGTTTCCCTGTGAGGTTTCAAACGTGGCGTAAATGCCGGGCGTACGCGTCATTCGGTGGATTCTCCCTTTCGCCGCGGGGCGAGCAAAAATTATCCCGCACCAAGCGGAGGGAAGCAAACGGCGGGGCGCGTTTCGTAATAGGCGGCAAAGCTCCGCGCCCGGCAACGATCCGTGCTACCAGCCGTTACGCTTGCGCAACTCCGTAATGTGCGCGGCGTGATGCCGTCCATGCCATTCGTAAATCGCCAAACTATCGTCAAGCGTCATCGGACCGCGCTCGGGATGCCGCATGGTCCGCGCGAAATCCTCGGGCTTGAACGAGCGCAGGAGGATCACCCAGCGGTGATGCATGGCGTCCAACATGGCGAGCGAAGTATCGACGGGGGCCTTGCGGGCGTCTGGCAATTCCGCCCACAACTTTTCGTCATAGGCCTTGATCGTGGGTTCTTTTTCGGTAAGCGCCAGCCGGAAGCGCACGTAGGAGTTCATGTGGCTGTCGGCCACATGATGGATCACCTGCCGGACAGTCCATCCGCCCTCGCGATAGGGCGTATCGAGTTGCCGGTCGTCGAGTCCCTTCGTGGCGGCGCGAAGCTGAGCCGGCGCGGTGGCGATGCTTTCCACCATGTGGGAACGTTCAGCGGGTGTGAACGGGCCTTTTTTTTCGAGCTTGCCGATGGGATAGCGCGGATCGTTCACAGAAGCCTCCAGGATCACGGAATTTCGCGCTGTTCCCGCGCGCAACTCTCGGATTTGAGGGACGCCACTATAGCGGCACGCGCCTTAGTTCGTCAAACAGGCCGCGAACGACATGGCGACCCAATTTTCCCGCGGAATGCTACAATACAAATTCTTTTGTAATTCTGTGTCATTCGCCGTAACCGATTTCTTGTCTGGAGGCTGGCTACCCAGTGCATGACGTCATCGTAATTGGAAGCGGCTGTGCGGGACTTACTGCCGCGATCTACACGGCACGCGCCAATCTGAAGCCGCTGGTCATCGATGGTTATGAGCCCGGCGGCCAACTGACCCTCACCACCATGGTCGAGAATTTCCCCGGTTTTCCTGACGGCATCCTCGGCCCAGAACTGACCGAAAATATGCGCAAGCAGGCGCTCCGATTTGGCGCGGAGTTTCGTTCCGGTGCCATTACCAGCGTGGATTTGAGCAAGCGGCCCTTCCGCATTATCTCCGGCAAGGAAACTTATGAATCGCAGTCGCTTGTGATTGCTTCCGGGGCTTCGGCGCGCATGATCGGCCTCGAGTCCGAGCGGAAACTCGTGGGGCACGGCGTCTCCACGTGCGCCACCTGCGATGGCTTTTTCTTTCGCAACAAGGACATCGCTGTCGTTGGCGGTGGAGATTCGGCGATGGAAGAAGCCACGTTTCTCACGCGCTTTGCGAATAAGGTAAGTTTGGTGCACCGGCGGAACGAGTTTCGCGCGTCAAAGATCATGCAGGACCGGGCGAAAGCACATCCGAAAATCGAGTTCGTCACGCCCGTGGTGGTCGAGGAAATTTTGGGCTTGGACAAAAATTCGGTCGAGGGCATGCGAGTGCGGGATCTCCATACGGACAAGACTTCGGTGATTCCGGTCGAAGGCGTGTTCGTGGCCATCGGTCACGAGCCCAATACCAAGCCGTTTGTGGGCCAGATCGAACTCGATGCCAAAGGCTATATCGTTACGCACGATGGCAGCCGCACCAGCGTCGAAGGCGTGTTTGCAGCGGGCGACGTGCAAGACACCGTGTACCGCCAGGCCGTCACCGCTGCTGGGTCTGGGTGCATGGCGGCGCTCGATGCGGAGCGGTTCCTCGAAGCGCATGGCATCGAGTGAGCGACATCTGGAAATCCGGCTCGATGGCATTGGCTGCCTCGCCAATGAATCCGCCTTGCATGCTCATCCACCCAGCCAGTAGCGATCCAAGGGCCCACTCATGATGCGATCGATCCTTTTGAAGCTTTCGAATAGCCCCGGAATGGCGCGCTGGGTGACCACTCACAAGACCACTCGGCGCATGTCCGAGCGCTTCGTGGCCGGCGCACACCTGGACCAGGCGATCGCCGCAGCACGCGTGTGCAACCAGAATGGTTTGAAGGTGAGCCTCGACCTGCTCGGGGAAAGCGTTTCAAACGCGGAAGAAGCGCGCCGTGCGCGCGAAGCATATTTCATCATCTTCGATCGCATCGCCGAGGAAAAACTCGACGCGAACGTTTCCATCAAGCTGACGCAACTCGGGCTCGATATTGACACGGCAAAATGCCATGAATACCTCGATGCGTTGGTTACCCACGCCGCCGCCTACAACAATTTCGTGCGTGTGGATATGGAGGCGTCCGCTTACACACAGCGCACCATCGATCTGGTGAAGCAGGCTCGCGCGAAAACACCGGCCGTCGGCGTGGTCGTGCAAGCCTACCTCCGCCGCACGGAGAAAGACGTGCAAGAGCTGATCTCCGCCGGCTGCCGCATGCGTTTATGCAAGGGCGCCTACAAAGAGCCGGCCACCGTCGCCTTCCCCGATAAATCCGACGTGGACGCGAATTACGTGCGCTTGATGCAGACGATGCTACCGAGTGGGATTTATCACGGTATCGCTACACATGACCCAAACATGATCGACGCGACGAAGCGATTTGCGGCCGCGAAGGGAATCTCCAAGGAGGCCTTCGAATTTCAAATGCTCTACGGGATCCGCACCGATCTACAGCAGCAGCTCGTCCGCGAAGGCTACAACATGCGCGTTTACATTCCCTACGGCAGCGATTGGTTTCCCTACTTCATGCGGCGACTTGCGGAGCGTCCAGCGAATCTCCTGTTCTTCGCAAAGAATCTCTTCCGCGGCTAAAAAAGAGCTCGCGGGCCTTCATTTCTTGCGGCAGACCAACACGCCGTCTCGCAGCGGCACCAACACGGGGAATAGCTCTTCGGAAGCGTAGGCGAGCTTATTGAATTTCTGGATGGCGCGCGTCGTGGCTTGCGTCGCCTTCTTCACGACCCGGCCGGACCAGAGTGTGTTATCCGTGATAAACAATCCTCCGGAGCGCACGCGCGGCACGGCCTGCTGGAAGACATCCGGATAGCCTTCTTTGTCTACGTCGTTGAAGATCAGATCGAACTTTCCCGGCGTACGTCTCAACAACTCGAGCGCGTCGCCTGTGCCGATGCGAATCCGGTTGGTCACGCCGGCCCGCTCGAAATATCCACGGGCGCGCTCCGCATTCGCCGGGTCGCCGTCGGTGTAATAAATCTCTGCGTCCGAACCTGCAGCCCGCGCCATCCACAGAGTGGAATAGCCGATTGCGGAACCCAATTCGAAGATGCGTTTCGCGCCAATGAGCTGCACAAGCTGAAAGAGCAGGCGTCCCACGGCGGGTCCGACGATGGGCACGTCATGCTTTTTGGCATAGCGCTCCATTTCCGCGAGTATGGGGTCACTCTTCGGCAGTTGCGCGTACAGATATTTGTCGACGGCTGGATGGACGATGTGCACGTAATCTCCTCCGAATCGTTACCCGCCTGATTTTGCGGCGTGCGATTCACCCAGCGACTCCCCGGGTCTCAGCGCGTGAATCTCGAGGCCGGCGATATCCTGCGTGGCTTCACGCAACGCTTCGGGGGTGCCGGTCAATTGCGGAAATGTAGCATAGTGGATCGGCAGCACGTGGTGCGCGCCGAGCAGGCGGATCGCGACGGCGGCTTCTCGCGGTCCCATGGTGAAGTGGTCGCCAATGGGCAAACACGCGAGATCGGGTTTATACAATTCGGCGATCAGCTTCATATCCCCGAAGGCGCACGTGTCGCCCGCGTGGTAGAGCGTTAAGCCGCCCGGAAGCCGGACAATAAAGCCTGCTGGCTCGCCACCGTAAAGCAGGTCTTTTCCGTCCTCCAGCGAGTTGGAGTGTACGGCGTGGACCATCGTTACTTCGATGTTGCCCACTCTTTGCGTGCCGCCCTTCCCCATGGGCGACACGTTTTTCACTTTTTTCTTTTCCAGCCATTTGCCCGTCTCGAAAATGGCCACTACCTGTGGCTCGTGCTCCTTGGCAATCTCGATCAGGTCGCCCAAATGGTCGCCGTGCCCGTGCGTCAGCAGGATCACGTCTACGCGCGAAAGCTCTTTTTCAGAGTCGGGGCACTGTGGGTTTGTCATGACCCAGGGATCAATGAGGATCACCTTGCCATCGGGGGTGGTGATTTTCACCGTGGCGTGGCCGAGATAAGTGACCTTATTTCCGCGTGTCGGCAACATGGAATCTCCTTACACCGAATGAGAGTTTTTTCTCAGCGATGAGATGAACCGCTGGCGAGGATCGTGGCACGTATTGCGTTTTCGTAGTCGGCGCGGGGACGCTCGCCATCAAGACGCGCGATCATCTTGCCGTCGGCCGCGAAGAGAAAATTTACAGGAAGTTCGCCCGGCCACGTGGGGTCCACGCCATGGTCGAATTCATCCACGCCGCCCATGCGCTTGCGATAGTTTGGGAAAGTCGGCTGTAACTTCGCCAGGAAATGGCGGACCAGATGCATCTCTGCATCGTCATCCAGGCTCACGCCGATGGCGGTAAGACCTTGCGGTACGTACTGCTTCACAAGTTCGTTGATCAAGGGATATTCGTCCCGGCAAGGCTCGCACCAGGTGGCCCAGAAGCTGACGAGCAACGGCTTACCACGATGCGCCGCCAGAAGCTTTTCATACCCCTGCAGCGTAATAATTTCTGGATCTTTCACCGTCTGGGAGCCTTGCGCGACATGGGATGCCGCAGCCGGATGGGAGGCCTGCGGTTGCGGCGCAGGCTGCGATAGAGCGGTCCCGGCGCAGAGCAGCACTGCGCCGCAAAGGACCGCCAGGATCTCATGGAAAGGGAAGTGGCCGTGTCCAAAGGCGCGTTCCTCGGAAACCGACAGAAACTTCGAACGTGTCATAGCGCCATTGTATTCGCGGGCAACCGAAAGATTCAAATGCCGTACGAATGCTTTGCCGGGGTTGCACGGGAATGCGCCCCGCGCCATAATGGTGAGGACTTCGGCGGCATCGGGAAACCTTGTCTGCCGGAATGTTTGATGGTATATACGCACTTCTTTTTCGGCCACCCGCCGGGTTATTGCGCGAATGGGGCCGTGAACGCCTGAAGGAGAAACTGGAATGGCCTACGTGATCGCTGAGCCATGCATCGGAACCAAGGACACCGCGTGCGTGGATGTTTGCCCGGTGGATTGCATCCACCCTCGGAAGGACGAGGCGAACTATGAGTCCGAGACACAGCTCTACATTAATCCCGTGGAGTGCATTGATTGTGGCGCCTGCGTGCCGGTTTGCCCGGTGACAGCCATCTTCGCCCTCGAAGACTTGCCGGAGAAGTGGCAGAGTTTCACGCCGATCAACGCAGACTGGTTTACCAAGCAAGCTTAGCTCGGCGCGCGCCAGCGTTTTACAGCGCTGATATTTGCGCGTGCAAGATTTGCGGCGGGGCCAAAATGGCCCCGCCGCTTTTTTATTTCGTGCGACTCTCGAGATCGGATGAGGCGGTATTTACGGCTAATTGCCGCGGCGGGTGATCCGAACTTAGCTCTGCGCATCAACTGGCGCGTCGCCTACGCTGAAATAGGTGCAATCCGGGTGATGGAACACCAGCGCGCTCACACTGGCCTCGGGGTCCATCATCATGCCCTCGGTGAGTTGCACGCCGATCTCCTCGGGACGCAGCAGTTTCCAAATGCCCGCCTGGTCATCCAAATTGGGGCACGCCGGATAGCCGAAGCTGTAGCGCTTGCCGCGATACCGCGACGTGAACCGCTGCGACATGGTCATCTCCGGCGGGTCGGGGAAGCCCCAATCTTCGCGGATCCGGCGGTGCAGCCATTCCGCGCTGGCTTCGGCGGTTTCGATCGCGAGCGCTTGCAGCGCATGCGAACGGAAATAGTGGCCTGAATTCTTGGCCTCTTCGCCGAGCGGCCGGATTCCTTCGCCCGCGCTCACCACGAAGAGCGCAAAGTGATCGCGCGCGCCTTCTTGTACGGGCAAAACGTAGTCGCTTAAGCAAAGACCACCGGGTACGCGCTGGCGTTCGAAGCTGAAGATGTGCACGGGATTCGCGCCGCCGGGCGCAAAAATCGCGATCGAATTGCCCTCGCGCTCTACTTCGAGGAATTGCCATACGGCGCGCACTTTCATGAACTTTACCGCCTCGGCCTTCACTTCCTCCACGTCGTTGAAAAGCTCGATCGCCTGCGGATTCCTCTCCGCGAGTGCTTTTTCAAAATTCCCGCGGAAACCGAGATGCCTGCAGTACAGCATCAGTGGATTGATGTAACTCCACACGTCGGCGAGATCGGGAACCTCTCGCACTTTGCGGTCCAGGTAAGCCACGCGCGGAATCGGCAGATCGACGCGCACCTTCGGCGAGCGTTCCGTGCCGGGATCGATCGCAGGCGCCGGAGCGGCCGCCGCTACCACGCTCGCTCCATCGGCAAACGTGTGATCGCGGATCACCGCCTCTCGCGTCGCCGGGTCGGAAAGGTGGTTCATCAAGCTCAAGCCGGACATGGCGTCCTTCGCGTAGCAAACCGCCATGGCGTAGCTCGGCGCAATCTTCTGCCGCGTGAATTTGTCGGAAAGCGCCGCTCCGCCCACGAGCAGCGGCACGTGAATTCCGGCCTCACGTAGATCAGCCGCCGTGATCACCATTTGTTGCGCGCTTTTCACTAGGAGCCCGCTCAAACCAATTGCGTCCGGCTGGTGTTTCTTGAAGGCGGCGATCAGCTCCTCTGGCGGCACCTTGATCCCGAGATTGATCACGTCATAGCCGTTATTCTTCAAGATGATTTCGACGAGATTCTTGCCGATATCGTGGACGTCGCCCTTCACCGTGGCCAGCACCACTTTGCCACGCTTCGTGACATCCGCCTTTTCCATGAACTGCTCGAGATGGCTCACCGCGGCCTTCATAGCTTCGGCGGATTGCAATACTTCGGCCACGATCAGCTCGTTCGCGTTGAACAGCCGGCCGACCTCGGACATTCCGCCCATCAGCGGGCCATTGATGATATCCAGCGGCTTCGCGCCTTCAGCGCGTTTCCGGTCGAGATCTTCGATCAGGCCGTCGCGTGTGCCTTCGATGATGTAGTTCGCCAAGCGCTGATCGAGCGGGAGCTGTTCCTTCGACTTCTCTTTCTTTTTCGTGGTGCGGAAATGTTCGGTGATCGCCGCGATGTGGAACTGGTTGATCGCGGCCTTCTGCTCGGGCGATTGTGCGCGCCAATCTTCCGGAGCGCCACGCAGCAGCGGAGCCTGCGTGAGCCCCCCCGGCACGTGCGCGGGCGGATGGTTGAAGAGCAAGTCTTCCGCGAGCCGCCTCTCGTGCTCGGGAATCGAAGCGAAGCGCTCGATGCGCTCGGTGTTCACAATCGCGAGATCGAGCCCGGCTTTTGTGCAGTAATACAAGAAAACCGAGTTTACGACCTCGCGCGCTCCCGCCGGCAATCCAAAGCTGACGTTGCTAATGCCCAACACCGTCCGCACGTACGGAATTTTCTCTTTGATCAGCCGGATACCCTCGATTGTCTCTACCGCGCCGCCAATGTAGTTCTGGTCTCCGGTTGCGCAAGGGAAAACGAGCGGATCGAAAACGATACTTTCAGGGGGGATGCCATATTTCTGCGTAAGCAGCTTGTGCGAGCGTTCCGCGATAGCGAGCTTACGCTCGCGCGTGAACGCTTGCGCCTGTACCGGATCCTCGTCGATGCAACCCACCACGACCGCAGCGCCGTAGGCATGCGCCAGCGGACAGACGCGCTCGAATTTCTCCTCGCCATCTTCGAGGTTGATCGAATTGATGATGCTCTTGCCCTGGCAATATTGCAGCGAAAGCTCGATGGCTCGCGCGTCGGTCGTGTCAATCATGAACGGCGCCTTGATCTTGCGAATCAGTTTCTCGTAAAACGGAGCGATATCGCCCATCTCTTCGCGTTCGGTGGATTGCAGGCAGACGTCCACGATTTGCGCACCGCTGCGCACCTGGCGGCGTCCGATCTCGGTGGCTTCCTCCCACTTCTCCTCGGCCACCAGGTTTTTGAAGAGACGCGAGCCAATCACGTTGGTGCGTTCGCCCACCAACAGCGGCTGCGTGGATTCCTCCGCCTCGACTATCTCGATCCCGGAATAAACGGCGCGATGGCTTGGAGTGGGCGGGCGTCTCGGAACCTTACCTTCCACAATCTGCGCGATCTTGCGAATGTGCGCGGGCGTCGTCCCGCAGCAGCCGCCCACGATGTTCAGCCAACCGTTGGCGACAAAGCGCTCGAGCTGCTCAGAAAGCGTTACCGGCGTTTCGAGATACTGGCCTTCCTCGTTCGGCAAGCCCGCGTTCGGATAGCACGAAACGAATCGCGGCGTCAGGCTCGAGAGCGTGCGGATACGATCGGTCATGAACTCCGGCCCGGTGGCGCAATTCAGCCCCAGAGAGAGCAAGTCCAAGTGATCGAGCGAAGCCCAGAGCGCTTCCACTCCCTGGCCCGCCAGCATGGTGCCCATGGCTTCGATGGTCGCCGAAATCATCAGCGGAATCGGCTGGCCGATTTCGCGCGAAAGCTGCTGGATCGCCAGCACGCCGGCCTTAATGTTGCGCGTGTCCTGGCAGGTCTCGAGCAGCAGGATATCGGCGCCGCCGTCAATCAGGCCGCGCGCTTGCTCGTGATAGGAATCGCGTAACTGAGTGAACGTTGTGCCGCCCGTTACCGTCAGCGATTTCGTGGTTGGGCCCATACTCCCGGCCACGAAGCGCGGCCTGCCGGAGCTCGCGAGTTCGTCCGCAACGATCCGCGCCAGCGCGCTCGCCGCGCGGCTAATCTCGTAGGCTTTTTCCGCGAGGCCGTATTCGGCCAGCACGATGCTGGTGCTGCCGAAGGTGTTCGTCTCGACGATGTCCGCGCCCGCCTCGAAATACTGCCGGTGAATGTTCGAGATCACATCAGGCCGCGTCAGGACGAGATTTTCGTTGCACCCTTCTAGATCCGCTCCACCAAAATCGGCGGTGGTCAGTTGCGCCTGCTGGAGCATGGTGCCCATGGCGCCATCAAGCACGAGGATGCGCTCGCGCAACAGCTCGTGTAGCAGACGGGAACGCTCGGTCAAATTACGCATCGGTGTCTTTTGTATTGTCTCACGCGGGAGTTGCGGTTGGCTGCGAGCTGCGCCGGAGGATGGCGAACCCGCTATTGGGACGTGCGGTTCATGCGGATGGATCGAAGCGTTGTTTAGAGTACCCTCCTGGTTCCGGTTATGTCCGGGAAACACCGCAGGTCCGGGGACCTGCGCTACAAAATCGCCGTTTACGCGGCGGGCTGCTCGGCGCCGGCGCCAACAAAATCGATTTCACCTACGGCAGGAACGAGCCGGGCTTCCGCGCCGCGCCGCAGGAACTCGCGGACCGCGCGGCGGCCCGGGTCGCCATAGCCGAGCGTCCATTTGTTTACGTACATGCCCACAAATTGGTCGGCAATCTCGGTTTCCATGTCGCGCGCAAACTGCATCGCGTAGTTCAGGGCCACCTCTCGGTGTTCGAGAGCGTATTCCACGCTCGACCGAATCGCCTGTGCCACACGATGGGCCACATCCATGCCCAGAGAGCGCCGGATCGCGTTGCCACCGAGAGGAAGCGGTAACCCGGTTTGCTCCTGCCACCAGTGGCCTAGATCGGCCACTCGGTTCAGACCCGCTTGCGGGAAGAGAAGCTGGCCTTCGTGGATCAAGAGGCCTGCCGGCACCGTGCCTTCGCGCACGGCATCCACAATTTTATCGAACGGCACGACCACAGGCTCCACGCTTGGCTCAAACAGTTTTAGAGTCAAATAAGCACTGGTACGCATGCCCGGCACGGCAATGCGGCATCCCGCCAAGTCCTGTTTTTTCATTGGCTTCTGGGAAACAATAAGCGGCCCATAACCATCGCCAAAGCTCGCGCCGCAGTCGAGCAGCGCGTACTTATCGCTCAAGTAGGGGTAGGCGGCGAAGCTGATCGCGGTTACGTCGTAGGTCTCTTTATCCGCAGCGCGGTTCAGCGACTCGATATCAGCGAGAACGTGGGTGAACTTCAGCCCCTCCGTGCGCACCTTGTTCGTAGCCAGCGCATAAAACATGAACGCATCATCGGAATCCGGTGAATGCGCGAGCTTGATCTCCATTACTGGTGTTGCCGCATGCCTGGTCGCCATTGCTTACCTGCTCTGGGCTTGGCCGGGGGAGCCAGCGCCGGTTCGCATTTCGTATGGGTGGGCCGTTGCCGACAGCTTCGCCGGAAGGGCCGCGATGAGAAAGACTTCCCCCCAGCGCGAGCGATCCGTGGAATAGCTACCGTGGTCGAACGAGACCTGCTAACGGGACCTGAGGGCCCCCCACACCACGATTAACCAGTGGAGGGTAACACAACGCCGCGACTTCGCCAAACGGCTGTTTCCTGTATGCGAAATCGGCTGTTCAAATCTGAACACCAGCACTTGAAGCGCGGTTATTTGTGCCGCGCCGGGGTCCCCGACTCCTTAAGAATCCATGCGGCGATGTCTTCCAGGACCTCGGTCTCGACGTGATTGGGGGTGTTGTACTCCGCCGCAGTGCCAGGACCGGTTCCGGGCATGAAGTAGTGTGTCGCGGCCGGGTAACTTTTGAAGGTAACGTTCTTGTGCGAGGCTAGCGCCACCCTCCAGAGGTTAAAATCGGTCATACGGACCTGAATGTCGCGCTCTCCCTGCAGAATCAGCATAGGAATCTTCAGCGACGCCGCTATCTTCGGCGGATCGTAGCCGCGCAAGTCGAGAAAATAGTCAGACGGGATCTGCGTACCCGCGAAGCGAACCGTTGTCCCCGGCTTCAGGTTGGGATCGTCGATCGCGCGCCTATCTGCTTCGGCATTTGCGATGGCCTCTTCTCCTTGCCGTGTGGCGGAAGCACCGGCGGCGTCCACCTCGAACTTGACCTGCTCGACCACCATGTCTTCGAGAGGCCGCGCGCTACCCGCGAGCAGAATCAGCCCCGCGATCTGGCTATCGCCCGCGGCGATGCGCGGTCCCAGATAGCCACCAAGGCTGTGTCCGATCAAGAAAATGTGCGCGGCATCGATTTGCGGGGTGGCGGCGAGCATTGCCACGGCGGCACGCGCGTCGTCCGTGGTTTCTTGCTTCACGGTAAGACCGGCAGCATCCTTCGTCATCTGCGCGCCATATTGGCGCGTCCGCTTGGTGTATCGCAGCACCGCGGCGCCATTGGTCGCCAAGCCCCAAGCCAAATCGCGAAACATTTTGTTCGGACCATAGGATTCATCCTGATCGTTGGGTCCCGAGCCGTGCACCAACACCGCAGCGGGAAATGGCCCCGCGCCCTTTGGCATGGTCAGGGTTCCCGACAGCGCATAGGGAGGCTGGCCGACCGTGACGGCGCGTTCTTCAAAGGAATCGGGTTTGGCGTATTCGGGCGGCTTCCACGCCACCTCCGGGCCATCCTCGGACATTTGCGTCACATGAAAACCGGCGATGTGTTGCTCTGCGTCCACCTGGATGGCGAGCGTGACCTGCGCACTCTCGAATTTGCAAACCACGCTGTAGAGATCGCCACCGTTAGATGCGTCGTGCGAAAGCGATTGGATCGCCTGGAAGCGGCCGGCCCGCGCTAGTACTTGCTGCCACGCCGCTTTCAATTTGTCCGCGGGGAAGGCCTGCTGAATATTGGCGCTGAAGAGATGGTCCGCGGCATCGTATTTTTCAGAGCCAAGATCGGCAACGAAAGCGCGCACAAGTGCCTCGTTGGTTGCTGGCACTGTTTGCCACGTAGCCGCGTTCGAACGCGCTGCGAAGGATCCCAGCAACAATAGGGTAATCAAGACGCGGGCAAGAGAATGGTTTGATCGGCTCATGATTTTCTCGGGACCAGATGTGCTGGCACGCTGTTTACGATGGACCCCGCCAAAGAGTTTCAACTTCTGCCGCGGCGAACGCTAGAGCGCCGCCACCATGCGATCCACCGTAACGTCAAAACTCACGCCGCCATTCAGATATGGCTGCCAATAGGTGTGCAGAAGCTGTAAGTAATTCGCCCAGCCGCGCATATCAAGGCTATCCTGCTCTCGGAGTGCCTGATCGCTCGGATGCACGGGCGCATCGGCCGAGCGATCGTGGAGTGCCTCCTCTTCCACGATCGTGCCGGTGGTGTAAAACACCAGAGCATTCCACAGATTACGCGGGATCAGCTTTCCCTGCTCGCGGCATTTGCGGATGATCGCGCTCAGCACCGGCACAGCCACGCCGTGGGACGCCTCGTTGAACAAGATCTCAAAAGGCGTCACGCCGGCATTTCCCTGGTTGCGAGGATCGCGGCTCGAGATCAGCAGGTGTAACGGTTGCAGCGTTGTGTATGCTCCCAACGGCCCGGCGTACCCCACCATATCCACTGGAATGCGTCCGCGCGGCCAGGAAGACTCATAGGCATTCGAAAGCTCGTTCGCCACGCGGACTCCCCACTTTTCCACCAGTGGACTTACGGCCGTGATCCACGCGCGGTTGGCGCGGTCGTCCTCTTTCCACCAATGTGCGCGATAGACGGGCGCCGCGGCGGAAAGCACCGCGATCATTTGCGGGCGCAGTCCCGATGCGCATTTGGGGTCGCTTGTTCCCGTGAGTTCCTGGCAACCCTCCAGTTCCGCCAGCACGTCATCCACGGCGATCAGGTCGCCGCTATCCATGAGGTCGCGGGTCGCAATGTTGGCGATGTAATAGTCCAGCGCGGCGTTCCAGGCGCGCTGGTCCTCCGCGGAGAGCGGCACCGTCACGGGAATGAACACCTCGCGCGCCTTCGCCGCCCCGCTGCCCAACACCACGGTGCTGGGATCGGTCCTAAGTAAAGCTTGCTCGTACAGAAAGTGATGGAGATTGGTCCAGAATCCGCTGCGGAATTCGAAAGTTGGCAGAGAGCCGGGCGCCGCATTCACGGACGCTTGCGGCTGCTCCTGGATTTCCGGTACGGGTACACCGGGCGGATGCGGCTGGGGCCGTACCAACTGCGCGGCACACGGCGATGCCATGCCCACGAGGGCCAGCGCTAGCGCCAGGAGTGGAAATTCCTTCACAAGCTTTCTGGTCATTGGATCGAGTGAAAGTGACGAAGTTTTGATTGCCAAAACATGCCGTGACCCTCAGCAGCCTAGCATAAATGCGGGGAAGTGAGCTCCCGGCACTCGGGAGGAGCGACTCGCATGGCTGAGAAGGGCAGGCTTAACAGGACTTCTATTGGGAAGTTGTATCGACTGGAGGATCGCCGGCAGTGGCGGGTGCGCCTTGCTTATCCCCACCCCTCAGCGTGCCAGTGTAATCCAAAAAAAAGGAGCGCACGCCTGACTTGCCGTATTCCTTCGGCGTGGCGGCCAGTTCGAAACCGGAAGAATGCCGCTCTTCGTCGTCGCTCGGCAGAATCCGATAGCGAATCGAGTAGCCGCCCGCCTGACCCTGTGCGAGCTGCGAATCGAGCAGCCCAGCCGTATCCGGCGAAATTCCATTCTTGGGCGCGGGACCAAGCTGCGAAAGCGCGTCCGGCAGTTTCTCGAACGCTTTGCGGTAGGTATCGAGGGCCCTTGCAATGTCGCGCATGGCGGTGATTGCCTCATTTTCGCGATCTTCCATCGCTTGGCGGGTCCACTCGGCCGTGAGCTGTGGGATGTCCAGCACCACGAGGCCCAACGAAAACACTTTCCAGCCGCTCGAGGCGCGCACCATCCCGAAATCCACTTTGCGATCTTTCGTGAGAGATACCGGCACAAAAGCCACGTTTTCATCAATTCGTGCTGTGCCTAGGCGAATCTCGGCGGTAATGCGGGGCGTTTCGCAACGCAACACGATGCCGCCGCTGGCGTCAGTTGAACGCAGCGGCTGACCCGGATCCTCGAGTTGCACGAATCGCTTCAGCAAGCCGATTTGCTGGTTGGGGGGAAGACCGCGGTAGGCGGCACTGCTGGAGGTGGTGAGGAAATCGGTGAACGCACTAACATCATGTTTGCACGCCGCGGAAAATGCGGATGCCAACGTATCGGCCGGTCCGTTTGGCAGAGTTTCGCTTAACGCGTCGCCACCTCGCGCTTGATGCAGCGCGGTTGAACCCGACGCCTGGCCCGCAGCCAAAGCCCAGACCATTACGCTCATTGCAAAAATGCAGCCAATCCTTCGCACCATTACCTCACGATTTCGCACGCGCCAGGATCGTCGCCAGTTCCTGGGTGAACTTCGACCGCGGCATCACGTCTGCGCCACCCACCGCACGTGCGCGTTCGGCCAAATCCGTTTGCACGTGAGAAAGGAAGGCAATCACAGGTGTTTGGTTGCCTCCGGCGCGCAACCGCTCGAGGGCTTCCACGCCACGTCCAAATGGCATAGAGGTCTGCGGATTGGCGCCCGGTGAAGCACCCCCGCGCACATTCAAATCCACCACGATCAGCACCGGCCGCGCGGAGGCATCGCCTTGGGCCGCAGCCAGCAACGCATCCACGGTGGTGGCGGCTTGGAATTCCACGCCTATGTGGCGGGCCGTCTCCGCGATTTTCATTTGAAAGAAAATGTCGTCCACAAACGCTAGCACGCCGCCCATTGATTCTTCCTCATTCCGAATCGAGAAGTCGCCCACACAGAAGTCTACGGCTTCTTAGGGTTTGCGGGAAGCCTGGGGCAGGCGCGGCGCTCGCTTTTGACGCCGAACCCAAATGCGGTATAAAGAATGTCGGATCTGAAGGAGCGAGAATGCCGCCCCGTTCGCCACAGAATCTGCCTTGTTTGAATCTCTTGGAACAGACACCAATCATCATCGAAAAAATTCTTCTGGATGTGCCCGATTCGACTCTGACGTGGAAGCCCGCACCAGACCGATGGTCGATCAGCGAAATCCTTGGGCATTTGGCGGACGTAGAGCAGACCAACCGGGAGCGCACGCGCCTGATGGCGCAGCAGGACAATCCTCCCATCGTCAAGTACGACCAGAATGCGGTTTACGCTACGGGCAAATATTCGAACGGCACAGGACGCGAACAACTTCACAATTTCTGCCACGAGCGCGATCGGTCATTGTCTCTCCTGCGCTACCTCCCAGAAGGAGCGCTGGGGCGCACTGGACAGCACTCGACGCTTGGGCGCATCACCCTGAGCGACTTGCTCCACGAATGGGGTTTTCACGATCTGGGACACATACGGCAAATCTCGGAAATTTATCGCGCTGCGGCTTTTTATCCGAAGATGGGCGTCTTCAAAACGATGTACAGCGTAAAGCCGTAGGAGGCATGGGCGGTTGCAGGACTCAAGCGCTGGAGTTACGCGATGAATCGGCTCAGCCGACGATTGCTTGCCGCTTTTGATTCCGCGGCGGATGGTCCACTCGACGCGGCCGCGCTCACCGAATATGCCCGCGAACATTCGGCCGGGGATGAGCAGGTGCTAGCCGAGTTGCGGCGCTTGACGGGCCAGGGCCTCTTGCGCGAAGACGGCGGCCATTGGTACCGCACCGAAGACGGCCGCCTGGCGATTGCCGGTCCTCGTGACATTACGCTCTACACCCGCCCCGGCTGCCACCTGTGCGATGAAGCGAAGCAGACGATTGCACCTCTGGCAGAAAAATACGACGCGCCAATTCGCGAAGTGAATATTGATGAAGATTCCGTATTACGCGCGCGCTACAACGAAGAAGTTCCGGTGTTATTCCTGGGTTCTAAGAAAATAGCGAAATTCAAAGTCGATGAAGAGCAACTTCGACGGCGGCTGGAGCGCGTTAAAGCAAAATAGGGCTGAATCACGAGTTCGGTGTCTGTAGAAAAAGCCTCGAGATTCGGTCAGGGCAAAACGGTGTGGCGCGTCTTCGCGATTCTTTCCGGCACGTCATTACCCGGCACGTCGCCCTTGCGGCCCTTTACGCGGTCGTATGCGGAAACGCGGCACGTCGAGCCTAACGCCTCGTTGTAATACGTAGGCACGCCCAGCGCGGAGCGCAGCTCCTCGTTAAACTTCCTCAAGTTAACCAGTTGCAAGCTTTGCGCCGGGTATTTGCGCCCATCGTCGAAAAGCAAGAATTTCTGATATCCTGCGTCCCATAGCCGGGTAAATTGGCCTTTCATCAGGATCGAGGGCAGAATCGTCATCTGATATTGCCCGGTCGGTGTGCGCCTAAATTCCGAGCC
>Ga0209420_1000609_pt1 | contig 18172 bp, 10 predicted proteins | sample BlaSpr_A8_OM1_O1_FD_187972 | JGI IMG/M metagenome (GOLD analysis project Ga0209420, IMG submission 187972) | Forest soil microbial communities from Thunder Bay, Ontario, Canada - Black Spruce, Ontario site 2_A8_OM1_O1 (SPAdes) (version 2) | ecosystem: Environmental > Terrestrial > Soil > Boreal... | reverse complement strand
TGCCAACGCTCGGCCTCTCTGATGCGACGACTCGCAGCGCCAGCCGCCTGAAGAGCCAGTTCTGCTCAACCGTAAGTTATATTATAGTTAATAACTAATAGGCACATAGCGCGTATGAGGCAGGAGTAAGAATCAGATTCAATGGAACTCCAAGGAATGAATCTGCGTCGCGACGCGCCAGATGCAAGCAATCTTCACCTTTCCGGACAGGATCGGGAATGGAAAACGGGCTTGGCGACAGATACTTCTCAGATCTCATCCGGGAGAGGAGTCGCGTGGGCTGCGGACTCCGCGAGCGGAGCGGACTTGGGCTGCTTCGGCTCTTATCCGGCCCAGAGGTGAGTGACGGGAATGCCATGCAAGTCATTCGCACAGGGAATAACCTCTGCGCCGGTGTAAAGGACAACGCCACGCACCTATTTCTTGCCCACTGCGGCTGCCAAAGCCTGTAAGCCGCGCACATCATTACCGCTCAACGTTGCGGATGCTTTGACCTCAATAATCCGCCATATGGGAAGGTGGAAATCTTAAAATAATCTTGATTAAGTATATTATTATCAAATACTTACAATTATTTGCCGATGCAGAATGTACTGAAGATCAGGTTCAGGATGTCGTCGGTCGTGGTCGCTCCGGTGATCGCATCGAGCGGGCGCAGTGCGTTGTAGAGATCGAGCAGCAGCATCTCGTGCGGGACTCTTTCGGCCACGGCATTTTTCGCCGCGTCCAGCGCCCCCAGCGAATCCTGAATCAATCCATGATGGCGAACGTTGGTAAGGAATCCGGACTCCGTCTGCGCTCCAAAATATGTTCCGGTCTCTCCGCCAACGTGCCGCAGAATCTCCGCGCGCAACTCGGCAATGCCTTCTCCGGTGATCGCCGACGTGCTTACGTTCTGACCACAAGCCTCTAGCCACGGCCCCGCGGCTCCGAGGTCGCACTTGTTGCCTACCACGATGACGGGCCGGTTCTTCGCTTCTCGCAGAAGCTCGGCATCTTCTTCCGTCTCCGCTTGCGACGCGTCGACCACCACCAGCACCAGGTCGGCATCGGCCAGCGCTTCCATCGATTTCTGAATGCCCATCGCTTCCGCTTCGTCGAGAGCGTCGCGAATGCCGGCGGTATCGACCAGTTTGACCGGGATGCCTCCGATCGCAACCGTTTCACTGACGAGGTCTCGGGTTGTGCCGGGAGTGGCGGTGACGATCGCGCGTTCTCGCTCGACCAGACGATTGAACAGACTCGACTTGCCCACGTTCGGTCGCCCAACAATGGCCAGCGTCAACCCTTCATGTACGATCTTGCCGTAGGCGAAGCTCGCGCTGAGTTGTTCAAGCGGCACGCGCACGGCGGCGATGTGAGCGAGAATCGTGGCATCTGGCATCACGGAAACGTCGTCTTCGGCGAAATCAATGCCCGCTTCTAGGACAGCGATCAGTTCCACCAGCTTTTGCTTGATCGGCTGCAGCCGCCGCGAGAGCGCTCCCTCGAGTTGTTGCGCCGCCACTTTCGCCTGATACAGAGTCTGCGAGTCGATCAGATCGCGCACCGCCTCGGCCTGGGTCAAGTCGATGCGTCCGTTGAGGAAAGCGCGCATGGTGAACTCTCCGGGCTCCGCCAGGCGCGCATCCGCAGCCACACAAAGCTCCACAATGTGCCGCAACACGACTGGAGATCCATGCGCCGAAATCTCAACCATGTCGTCCGTCGTGTAAGAGTGCGGCCTGGCAAAATAAGTGACGACAACTTCGTCGATACGCGGTGTGGGCAAGGTCTGTGCGGGAACAGCCGCCCCTGGCTGTCCGGCCGAGGGCAGCTCGGCAGCCCCTCCACGAGGCTCGACAAGTTCCCCGAAGACGGCCCGTCCCGGCACAAGCTCATGCTTCAGCCGCAACATCGGCCCCGCGATCTCCAACGCCTTCCCTCCCGCCAGCCGCACCACGCCGATCCCGCCGCGCCCGGCCGGTGTTGCGATCGCGACGATGGTATCGTCGAGGTTCACGGGCCGATTGTAACGGGTAAACTAAACGTCAACCAACGAGGGGAGCTAAGGAGCCCACTATTGTCCGTCGCTGATGAGTTGTTGAAGGCCAACGAACATTTCGCGCGTCATTTCACGCTGGGAGATCTCGCTGTCCGCCCCAGGCGGCATGTCGCCGTGCTGGCCTGCATGGACTCTCGCATCCTATTCGAGCATTGCCTGGGCCTGCATCCCGGCGACGCGCACATGATTCGCAACGCCGGCGGCATCGCTACCGACGACGCTCTGCGCTCGCTGATCGTATCGCATCACCTGCTCGACACCCAGGAGTTCATCATCATCAACCACACCGACTGCGGCCTGCTGAAAGTGCGCGAAGACGAACTGAAGGCGCGCCTGACGGAAAAGATGGGAACTGCCGCCGACGAACCTAAGCACTTCCATGGCTTCGATGACCTCGAAGCCAACGTCCGCCTGCAGATGGAGCGTGTGAAATCCCATCCGTGGATTCCGAAACATATTCCGGTGCGAGGGTTTGTCTATGACGTGAAGACCGGAAAGCTGAGAGAGGTCGAATGACGGGGGAGGCTATCCATGTGATCCTCAAATGTTTGGCGTCTAAGGCAGCGCTGGTTGAGCATCTTCGCGCTGGCGGAAACCCCTTGTTGGTTGGCGCGGCGGCAGAATCTCCAAAATTACTGGTCGAGAAATGCGAAGGGCGAAATAGAAATAGGCATGGTTGCGAGCGACCATGGAATTCATCCTTCCTGGGCGGCCTCTGGGATCGAATAGTCCTGGTCATAGGGCATGACAGGCGGTGCGCTTTCTGGGCATTGCGAGTTGCAGCCGATCGTCAAGTACGTCCCCTCGGGTGGGGTGTTCTAAGAATTTATCCCCGGCGCTTGGCCCGCCCACACATCCCCCTTTGTCATCGTCTTACATGAACTCGGAGCCGTGAAATTTTGATCTCTTGGGTAATCAGAAAACGGCTTTCGGTACATCCTACTAACGCGCCACAACCTTCTCAATCTCCGCTCGCAACTGGTCATAGGGGAGCGCCCCCGGATGGTACATCGCCACTTTGCCGGCGCGATCTAGCAGCACGAGCGTTGGTGTCGTGGAAGCTCCGTATGTGTCGAAGTTGTAGGTGCTGATCGGCACCGGCATGTCGAGCAGACCGCCATAGAAACGATGTCGCACGGCATCGATGTACCGCAGTTCGTCGCTCGCCGAGGCATGCTCAATCTGCGCCGTGTAACCGTAGAGCCGCGTCGGCCCGATCACTTGCAATCCCTTATTGGAAAACTCACTGCGCAGCTCGGTAATGATGGGCGCTTCCGCTTTGCAGTCGGCACACCAATGCGCCCAGAAAAACAGCAGCACTGGCGAACCCTTGAGTTGGGCCGCCGCCGGCAGCTTCGCGCCCAAGGATTCGTCCGACTTCAGTACCGGCGCCTGTTTTCCCGGAAGCGCCAGCAGGTTCAGATTTTTCTGCAGTCGGTCGTGAATGGAAGTATTTCCGTAGGTGCGCAGCGCGGCCTTGAGGAGCTCGACCGCCTGCGTGCGTTCGCCGCGCGCTGCCAGCACTTGCGACTGCACCTCGAGAGCGGCACCCAACGCAATCGGCAAGTGTGCGTCTGCATCCAGCGACCTCTGTTGCAGTTGTTCGAGCACCATAGTCTTCGTCTGCTTCGCATAGGCAGCCGCCTGATTGTACTGGCGCTGCTCCAGGGAAGCCCGCCCCATCCAGGAATACGCCTCGAGATACTCCGAGTTGACCCCTTGTTGACTGCGATACGAATTGAGTGCCGACTCGGCGGCGGAGAAATTATTCTGCGCCAACGCGAGGCGCACATCATCGACAATCCCAGCCAAAGCTGAAGCTGTGAGCAAGGCCGAAACCAGCAAAATCCGAAAGCGCATGACTCAATGATGAATGCTTTGCCGAAAAGGTCGCAAGTCGGAAGGCATGGGAGGACTGTTTGGAGAACCAGCGATGCCTTACGATGCGGTAGACTCCGAGCCTTGAGCTGTACAATCTACGACCATCTACAATCTACGACGTCTCTGGCTTTAGGAAACGACATCCCTGCAACGACCCAACCATAACATCCTGTAGAATCAATTGTTTAGCCATAGCCTACAGTAAATTATGTAGATATTTTGGGGCACTTTTCGTACAATTTAGCTGCGTTTGATCTTTAGAGTTCCTTCGCAGTACAAGCATCTCCGCTTAACCCAGCGCGTGACCTGCCTGCAGAAGACCTTGAAAGTTTCAGCGCTACATCAAAGAAAAAGGAACATGCACCATCATGGAAACAGGAACAGTGAAGTGGTTTAACGACGCCAAGGGCTACGGTTTCATCAGCCGTCAGAACGGCGAGGATGTCTTCGTACATTTCTCCGCCATTCAGGCAAGTGGATTCCGCAGCCTGCAGGAAGGTCAGCAAGTGCAGTTTGACGTGGTCAAAGGCCCCAAGGGCTGGCAAGCCGAGAACGTCAAGGGCGTCTAAGCCCGCTTCGCAATCGACAATTCGACACTAAGGGCGGCCAGCAATGGCCGCCCTTAGTGTTTTGCCGATTCCTGATCCTTTCCCGATGCCCTTTTTCAGGGTTGCGCGCTGCGCATCAAAACGACGTCGGATTCGGTGTGGCCGCGATCGATGGCCAGCTGTTTACCATCAAACGACCAATGGAAATCGTAGATATGCTCGCTCTTGAAGTTGGTGATTGACTTCCCCTTGGAGCCATCGAGCGGCTGCATCCACAAATTATCGACGCCGTTTTCGCGCGCCGGATACACCACCGCTTTGCCATCTCGACTCAAGCGCAACAGACCCCAGCGGTAGTGCTCGAAATCTTTCAACACGGTCTGCCCCGAATCGGCTTGAACTACCGCCAGCTTTTCTTTGTGCTCGCCCGAATGCTGCAAAGTGGGGAACACGATCTGCTTACCATCCGCAGAGATATCGAATGAGGTGGTGAAGTCAGCAACCGGCGCGTCCGCGACCACCTGCGATGCTCCGCCGTCGATCCCGACGCGCGTCAGTTTCCCGTCAGCCTGACGGTCAACGTAGTACACCCAATGGCTGTCGGGAGAACACACCGGATAGGTGTCGAGTTTGCTGTTCGTAAGCTGCTTGAGATTTCCCCCCGACGAATCCACGCGCCACACGCTTTCGTTCCCGGCACCGCCATAGAATCCGAGAATGAACACGACGTAGCGGCCATCCGCACAAGCCGAAGGATCTCCGCTGATATGTCCTTCTTCCGTCGTCGCGATGGGGGTTTTAACGCCGGATTCGACATTGATCTGATGAAGAGAATTATCCTGGTCGGTAATCAACTGATTGTCTCTGGTCCAGGTGAAGTTCGTGGTCGCTCCCGTCGCCCCTAAGATTCGTTCCGGGCCGTCTGCCGAGGCCGGCATCACGGAAAGATTCCAGCGGTTCTCGTTGAGCACGGTGGTCAAAAGGCTGCCATTGGCGGCCAGGCTGAGAGCGGAATAGTTGTTCGGATCGCGAGTTACGGCAGAGAATTTTCCTTCGGGATAAGAAACGAAAACGATCTGGGCGCGACTGAAATTGGAGGTCTGATCGGTCGCCAGTCCCAACAGACCCCTGCCATCGGGCAGCCAGCCCGTCATTCCAACCAGATGCTGATTACTGCTGAAAATGAGCTGGCGCGCGCCGGTCGCCACGTTGATTGCAACCAGGCCTTGCAGCGCGTTGCCCACGTGCAGAGCGGCGCATACGATCGTATTGCCATCGGGCGACCAATCTGGGTGGAATAGACCTTCGTTCGTCGGTCCGCTGGCCAAAGTCGTTTCCTCTCCGCCGTCGGTGGGGCGGACGATCAATCGGTATTTTCCCGGGTCGGGGTTGTCTTCACGAACGAAGGCGAATCTTTGCCCGTCTGGCGAAAAGGTGATGTTCGAATCCACGTCGCTGGCCAATTTTTGCGGAGTGCCACCCAGCAACGGCGATCGATAGAGGAATTTCAGTTCGGGATTTCCGGGATCGCTGCGCACGAAGTAAAAGTAGTTGCCGTCCGGCGAAAATCGCAGCCCGCCGTAATAGACGTCTGCCGGAGGCTGAACTTGCGTGTTGCTGTTGGTGGGTACGTTGCGCAGCCACAGACTCGTCAGGCCGTTGTTTCTCATCATGCTGAGGATGTACTTGCCGTCGGGCGAGAGTGCGGCGGACACCGCGTCTCCGGTGTCGGTGACCTTGGTGACGGTAAAATTCTGGAAGGGGACCGGATGATTGCGCGTGACCAAGGAATAGATTCCGTAAGCCGCTGCCGCCATGAGCAGCAACCCGATAGTTGCGGTCACACCCGTTCCCAGCTTGTTCTGGCGCACCGCTGCGACCATGGCGGAACTCTGCGACGAAACCGTTCGAGACGAATCAGCCGGCGCCGAAGACGATGTTGTCACAGCTGCCACCGATGAAGCCGATCCCGAGACCACGGCAATGGGCGCTGGACCCGGAGCGGAGGCGTGCTTTCTGCCGGATTCGACGTCGCGCTTCAGGCGCTTCAAATCGCCGCGCAAATCGGCTGCGGATTGGTAGCGCAGGTCGCGGTCTTTTTCCAAAAGCTTCTCGATAATTTCCTGGAGTTTGGGCGGCAGGGTTGCATTCCACTGCAGCGCAGAAATCGGATCCAATTCAAGAATCGCGTGAAAAATCACGGCCGAGGTCGCTCCGGAGAAAGGCAACTTTCCGGTTGCCATCTGGTAGACGACCGTGCCCAGGGAAAACAGATCGGAGCGGGTGTCGAGTTCTTCGCCACGCGCCTGCTCGGGCGACATGTATGCGATCGTCCCTACGGTCGCACCCGGACTGGTTAAATGCGCAGGCCGGGGTGAATCTTGCGTTGCGCCGATCGTTTCCATTGGAATCTCAAGTCGGGTCAGCTTGGCCAGGCCGAAATCCAGCACCTTCACCTGTCCGCGCGGCGAAAGAAAGATATTCGCCGGCTTGATGTCGCGATGGATAATTCCCTTGGCATGGGCGGCGTCGAGCGCGTCGGCCAGTTGAATCGCAACCTCCAGCAAGCGGTCGACGGGCAGCGGACCGGCGTGGAGTTTCTGATCGAGGTTTTGTCCCTCGAGCAGTTCCATCGCAATAAACGACTGCGCCTGTTCACTCTCGTATTTTTCCACTGCGTAGATGGTGCAAATGTTGGGATGGTTCAACGCCGACGCAGTGCGTGCTTCCAGCAGGAAGCGGTCGAGAGCGTTTTGATCGCGCGAGAGCTGCGGCGGCAGGAACTTCAGGGCGACTTTGCGCCCGAGATCCAGGTCTTGCGCCTCGTACACAACTCCCATGCCTCCACTACCGAGTTGACCGGTGATGCGGTAATGCGAGATGGTCTGGTTGATCATCGTCATGGTGAATGTAAAAAACGGAGTTCCATCTTAGGTGGGACGGCGGAGGCCGTCAACGCATGTCTGCGGCTCATCCACCCCTGCAGCCGACGGGCAATTGGTTTATATTTTCTCTCGCGGCTGGGCCATTCCGACCCGCGAAGGAAAAATTCCGAAAGAGGCGCCATGATTCGCAACCTAGCGGTCGCCGCGATCTTCGCAAACTTCGCCATAGCATCCCTGTCCCTCGCCTCTGCTCAGTCAACGACATCCCAAAGCTCGGCCCCCGGATTCGTCAATACCCTCATGCCACAGCCGTCACAGCTTTCCCCGCAGGAGGGGCGCCTCGTGTTTACGCAATCGTTTCGTACGGTCACGGATCATTTCCGAGACCCGCGCCTCGACGCCGCCCTGGCGCGTAGCCTCGGTCGCATCGAAAGCCGGACGGGCATCTCGATTCCTCGATCGCCGGAAATCGACACCCCTTCGGGGGCGCTGATCGTCAGCGTCGATGGCCCGGGGGAAACGATTCAGTCGATCGAGGAAGACGAGTCTTATTCACTTGAAATCACTTCCTCCAGCGCGCATCTACGATCTGCAACGGTGGTCGGAGCGATGCACGGCCTGGCAACTCTGGAGCAGCTGATTCAGTCTGACGCAACCGGATATTTCATTCCCGCCGTGATGATTCATGACACTCCGCGCTTTCGCTGGCGCGGCCTGATGATCGACTGCGGGCGCCACTTCATCCCGGTTGACGTGCTCAAACGCACGCTGGACGGCATGGCGTCGGTGAAGCTCAACGTCTTCCACTGGCATCTCAGCGAAGATCAGGGCTTCCGCATGGAGAGCAAAGCCTTTCCCAAGCTCACCGAACTCGGTTCGGACGGATTGTTTTACACCCAGGAGCAGGCACGGGAGATCGTCACGTATGCGCGCGATCGCGGCATCCGAGTGGTGCCGGAGTTCGACATGCCGGGGCACACCAGTGCATGGTTTGTGGGATATCCCGATCTCGCTAGCGCGCCCGGCCCGTTTCACATTGAGCGGAAATTCGGAGTTTTTGATCCAGTGATGGATCCTACGCGAGAAAGCACCTACAAATTTCTCGACACCTTCCTCGGAGAGATGGCCGCCATCTTTCCTGATCGCTTCCTGCACATCGGCGGGGATGAGAATAACGGCGTCGAGTGGAAGGCGAATCCGCACATCCAGAGTTTCATGCGCGATCACCAGCTTGCAGACACGGCCGCACTGCAAAACTATTTCAATCAGCGTCTGCTCAAACTTCTGGAGAAGCACGGCAAGCACATGATCGGATGGGACGAGATTCTCACTCCCGAGCTGCCCAAGGACGTGATGGTGCAGAGCTGGCGCGGCTTCGAGTCGCTCGCCACCGGAGCCAGAAATCGATACAGCGGCATCCTCTCCGCCGGCTACTACTTGAATCTGATGAGCCCGGCAGCCGCGCATTATATGGTTGATCCGCTGCCCGACAACACCGATCTCACGGCGGAGCAACAGGCGCGCATCCTGGGCGGAGAAGCGTGCATGTGGGAGGAGCAGACCAGTGCTCTGGATATCGACTCGCGCATTTGGCCGCGTAACGCGGCCATCGCCGAGCGACTCTGGTCGCCGCGTAACGTAAACGATGTGAACGATATGTACCGGCGGCTGGAGGTCGAGTCGTTGCGGCTGGAGGCTTTTGGTCTCACCCACATTTCTCAGAAGGATATGAGCCTGCGCCAGCTGAGTGGAACCGAACAGATTGTTCCCTTAAAGATTCTGGCCTCTGTTCTTGAGCCCGTCCCCTTCAACCAACGCGCGCACTTGCAACACGCCAATCAACTGACGCCGCTCGATCTGCTCGTAGACGCTCTCCCGCCTGATCCGTCATCGCGCCACAATTTTGAGCTGCTCACTCGCGCTTATCTCGAGAACGCACGCGGCCCCACGCAGGCGCAACGGGAATTAACCGCCGACTTCAACCAGTGGATCACCGCGGAGCCGGGAATCGTGCGCTTGATGGCCGACTCGCCGCGGCTGGTTCAGGCCGAACCACGAGCTCGGCAGCTCGCTCAACTGGGTACGGCGGGTCTGGAAGCAGTTTCTTATCTTTCCTCCGGATTGCCTGCGGTCGCAGGCTGGAAAGCCGCGACCCTGGCCGTCCTGGACGAAGCCGAGAAGCCGCAGGCTCTGGTTCGTTTTACCGTGATTCAGCCGCTGCGCGATCTGGTCAATGCGGTTCAAGAGGCCCCCGGCGGGAACTAAGATCAGGGCGAAGTTCGCGACTCATTGCCAAGGATCGTCACTTAGCGGCTGGCAGCGGCTGGTTCTGATTTTCTTCCAGCCGCTCGACCATGTCCTTGGAGAGACCGTGGAGCAGTTCGAGGAACGCGGCATTGGTCCAGCCGAAGCCGACTACATTCATTTCATAACCAAGTTCGACGTGCGCTTCCGAGGACCGCGTCACGACATTGTACTTTTCCTTGATCGTGCCATCGCGACGGAAATTTTCCGCGACGGTCGACAGGAACTCGTAGGAAACGCGGTCGGCGTCCGCGTTGAAACCGTACCTTCGCAAACCATCGATCGCCAGCATCTCAATGTTTCCCCAACCGTAGGGCAAGTCCCACTGCGCGCCGCTCTCTTCCGTGCTCATCGGAAGTCCGCCGGGTCGTTCAAAAACTTTCAAGTTGTCGACCACCGCCTTGGCCTGCTCGGCCGTCGCCAGGCCCGCCCACAACGGATAGAAGGTCGACGCGTAACGATAGGCCGACATGCGGCTCGTCTGAAAGTTGTAATCGAAAAACAGCCCCTGCTCTGGATTCCACAAATAGCGCACGATGAGTTTCCGACGCGCCTCCGCCCGCTGGTTCCATTTCTTCGCCTCTTCGCCGTGGCCGAGCCAGAGGCTGATCTGTTCTAGATCTTTTTCCGTCTTGTAGAGCAAGCTGTTCAAACACACGGGCGCATAGTGATGGGTGGCTGCGCCGAAAGGCCCGAAGCGAAAGCTCACGTCGAACCCAGACTCACGCATCGAGCGGTCGCCCTTGTAGTAATCCGCGCTCAGCTTGAATTGCTTCGATTTTTCGCACACCGCCGAAGCCGTCGTCAGGGGCACGTCGCAAACCTGCAGAGAATAGGGCGATCCCGCGACTGCCTGGATTGTTCCCGGATTCATCTCCACCACATAGTCGTCGGCTTGGGCCGAATGCAAGAAGAAATACTGCGCTACCTTACGGTAGAAGCCGTTTTCGTCCTGCACGGCTTCCGCTGGAGGGCCCTCACCAAAATCGTAATAGCGCGACAGGCCGGTTTGCCCGGCCAGATGAGGATCGCGCGTCCACATACCATAATCTTTGTCGAGATCGGCGTAGGCGCGCTCCAGCCAGGCCCTGTCGGCATTCCCGTCGTGCGTCTTGGACTGCTGCGCGGCCTGGTAGACATCGATGAACATCGAACTCAGGAATGGAGGCTGCGACCGCGTCAGGTAGTAAGTACGATTGGCGTTGAGCATCGCTCCGTAGTGCTCGATCTCGAAGAAGAAATTATTGACCATGCCGCGCGCCAGCTCGACATGTCCCGCGCGCAGCAGGCCGCGAATGATGAAGTAGCTGTCCCAGCCGTACATCTCGTTGAAGCGCCCGCCCGGAACTACATATTTGTCCGGCAGGTAAAGCAAGCCGTGGGGCTGAATCTTTGCCGTATCGATCTCTCCCAGGCGTTTTATCTCCACCGGCAAATGTTCGACGCGAACGTTGCAGTCGGTCGCGAGTTTGTGTACCGCGGCCGGTTCGGCAACCTCCGCAGGCAAATACAGCACCGGAGCAACTTTGATTTTTGGATCAACCACGCTCACGCATTCCGTCATGGAGCGAGTTAGCGTGTCCCAAGCCGAAGAGATGTAGTCGAGAATCGGCTTGAGTCCCTGACCTACCGGGGTACTCGAGGGCGCCGCGACGGCTTGGGCCTCGGCGACGGCGCCGAGCCAGGATGCGCAGAGCATCGCCAGGAAAAAGAAATAGCAAGCAACGAAGCCGAGAGAGCGACGAGGTTGATCAGAACCCTGAATGCACATGGTTTGGGAGAGCCCCGTCATCATAAATGCGTCGCTTGGGGACGGCCAGACTAATTTGGACTGCGAATCTTGCCGATCGCTCCCGCGGTTCCAAAGCGTCGTCGACGGGGCGCTTTCGGTGATGATCCGCCGGTCTCCCCGCGAGATCCCTCGCTGCGCCTGAAAAGCGGCTCCGGTCGGCAGGACTGCTCGAAGGGGGGCAAGCGTTCGAGCTGCATATTCTTGCCGGACTATATCCAGCCCCGCTCGCTGCGATTTTGGTTTACTCTAGCTGGTTTGCCATCTGCGGTTTGAGGGGGAGCAAGTGAACCGATCCCAAGTAGTCTGTCGTTTAGTGGTGTGTTTCGTCATTTTTCTGGCGGGAACGGCAAGTTGGACGCAAGTTCCGGAGAACACTTATCAGGAGTTGCACTGGCGCATGATTGGGCCGTTTCGTGGCGGTCGCACCCGCGCTGCCGCGGGCGTCCCCTCTCAGCCCAACGTGTTTTACATCGGCCAGGTGAACGGCGGCGTTTGGAAATCTGACGACTATGGCCGCACCTGGAATCCCGTTTTCGATCACGAACCCACGCAGTCCATCGGCGCCATCGCAGTTGCTCCGTCCGACCCGAACGTCATTTATGTAAGTAGCGGCGAGGGGTTACATCGGCCTGATCTCTCTGTAGGCGATGGCATTTACAGATCCACCGACGCCGGCAAAACCTGGACCCACCTCGGTTTAGTCGACGGACAACAAATTCCCGCGCTTGCTGTCGATCCCCGCGACCCCGATCGGGTTTTTGCCGCCGTGCTCGGCCACCCCTACGGGCCCAGCCAGGAGCGGGGAATCTATCGCTCCACCGACGGCGGTCAGAACTGGCAGAAAGTGATTTCCAAAGACGAAAACACCGGTGGTTCTGACGTTGAGATCGACCCCGCGAATCCCGACGTCATTTATGCCTCGATGTGGGAAGTGCGCGAGGGGCCGTGGGAAGACGGCAACGAGTTCAACGGCGCTGGTGGCGGACTTTTCAAGTCGACCGACGGCGGCAGCACCTGGCATCCGCTGACCAACGGCTTGCCGAAAGACCTCTCGCAGATCTACGTTGCCATCGCGCCTAGCGATTCGCGCCGGCTCTACGCCACCCTCGCCACAGCCTCAGGGAAACTGAGCGTCTATCGCTCCGACGATGGCGGGGACTCCTGGTCGCAGATCACCGATGATCCGCGTCCTGCCGGACGCATCGGCGGCGGTGATCTTCCCATTCCCAAGGTCGATCCGAAGAATCCCGACCTTCTCTATGTGGTCAGCACCGTCACCATGCGTTCCGCCGATGGCGGGAAAACCTGGTCGGGATTTCGCGGCGCGCCCGGCGGCGACGACTACCAGAATCTTTGGATCAATCCCGACAACGGCAACATTATTTTGATTGTCAGCGATCAGGGCGCAATCATCACCGTCAACCGGGGCGCGAGTTGGAGTTCCTGGTATAACCAGCCCACGGCCCAGTTCTATCATGCCATTACCACGAACACGTTTCCCTACCGCGTCTGCGGGGGGCAACAAGAGAGCGGTTCGGCCTGCACGTTGAGCCGCGGCAACGACGGCGCCATCACCTTCCGCGATTGGCATCCCGTGGGCGTGATCGAGTACGGCTATGTCGCGCCCGATCCCCTTGATCCAGACGTGATCTACGGCGGCGGCCGAACCGAAGTCTCCAAATTCCATTTCTCGACCGGCGAAGTGCAGAATGTTACGCCGATTCCGCTGCGCAACCCGAAATACCGCACCAATCGCACCGAGCCGCTGATGTTCTCCCCGGTGGACCCGCACGTGTTGTATTTCGCGAGCAACGTGCTTTTCAAGACCATCGACGGGGGCAATTCCTGGCAAACCATCAGCCCGGACTTGACGCGGGACAACCCCGGCGTGCCCGCCAGCGTGGGCACGCTCGTTCCCAAAGGCGCCGACAAACTGCGCGGCGTTATTTATGCGCTCGCCCCATCTTTTAAGACCGTGGACACGCTGTGGGCGGGCACGGACGATGGCCAAGTGTGGATTACACGCGATGGGGGAAAGAATTGGAGCGACATCACGCCCAAAGAACTCACCGCCTGGAGCAAGGTAACGCAAATTTCGGCCTCGCACTTCGACGAGCACACGGCGTATGCCTCGGTGAGCCGATTCCGCATCAACGATGGACATCCTTACATCTATCGCACGCACGATGGTGGACAAACCTGGAAGGAGATTACCGCCGGCCTGCCGGACTTCGGCCCCGTGGACACGGTGCGCGAAGATCCCGTGCGCAAAGGCTTGTTATTCGCGGGCACTGAAAATGCGGTGTGGGTTTCTTTCGATGACGGCGACCATTGGCAGTCGCTGCAGTTGAACCTGCCGCACACTTCCATGCGCGATCTCTGGATCCATGAAAGCGACTTGATCGTGGCGACGCACGGGCGGTCGTTCTGGGTTCTCGACGACATCGCGCCTTTGCGCGAAGCCGCATCGGCCATGGCGAACGCGGTGCATCTTTTCGCACCGGCGGCCGCCTATCGCGTTCAGCGCGACACCTACACCGACACGCCGCTGCCGCCCGACGAGCCTGCCGCGGCCAATCCGCCCGATGGCGCGATCCTTGATTACTATCTGCCCGCGGCGGCATCTACGGTCACGCTCGAAATTCTGGATGCGCAGGGGCATGTCGTGCGACGTTTCTCCAGCGCCGATCAGCCCGATGTTACCGACGAAGAATTGCAGAAGCAGTTGATCCCGCTGTACTGGGTCCGCGCACCCCGAAAACTTTCGACCGATGCCGGGATGCACCGCTGGATCTGGGATCTTCATTATCCTGCCCCAACTTCTGCGCGCCATGATTATCCGATCTCCGCGATTCCGCACGACACACCCCGTTACCCTCTGGGCGCCACGGCCCTCCCTGGCAAATATTCAATCCGGCTGATGGTCGACGGAAAAACATCCACTGCGCCGCTGACCATCAAGATGGACCCACGGGTTAAGACCTCGGTGGCAGGCCTTCAGAAAAAATTCCAGGCGGAGACTCGCATGGCTTCCGTCATGACTGAATCCGGAGGGGCCCTGCGCCAAGCCGGCTCGATTCGCGCTCAGCTCGAAAAACTGAGTGCGCAGCCGAATGCCAACGCTTCAACCAAGGAGGCCATCGAAGCTTTGCAGAAAAAGCTGACAGCGCTGCTCGGCGCTTCCGGCGGATTCTTCGCGCCGCCTTCTCCGGACGTCACGCTCGGCCGACTCAACAGTCAAGCCAGCACGCTGTACATGCAAATTTGGCAGGCCAATGCCGAACCGACCGCGGCTCAGATGGAGGCGTTGTCGGCGACGGAACGAGACCGCGAAGATGTGCTGAAGCGCTGGAATGATTTCAGGAACTCGGATTTGCCGGGGCTGAATCGTGTGCTTCGCGAAGCACATGTGCCTGAGGTCCAATTGGAGGCCGACCTGCATCAGGAAGAACCGCAGGAAGACGAAGAATAGCCGGAACGGTAGCGCCATTCTGGCGGCGCCACTTCATCGTCCATTCTATTCAGAAACAAATCAGAGGGCTTCGACGGCTTTCTGCAACTCTGCGGCGATTTTTTGGGGCTCAGCCTCTGGCGGAAATTTGATCGGTTGGCCGATGCGAACGCTGATGGTCCAGGGCCTGGTGAACTTCCTGCCAGCCTGCTTCACTTCAAATAGCCCGTCAATCCGCATGGGCAAGACCGGGACGGCGAGATTTGCCGCCAGCAGTCCGACCCCGTCGCGGAATGGATTTATGTTTCCATTGGTCGTGCAACGCCCCTCGGGAAAGACCAGAACGTTGTAGCCTAGGTCGGCCGCTTCCCCTGCATAGGCGAAGCTACGCCGAAAGCCGGCCTGGCGCGGCAGGGGAAATAAATTCAGCAGCGAGACTCCCAAAATCCACCCCAGCCGATCATAGATGCGAGCAAAGAATCCACGGTTTAGCGAAGGCGTGCGCAGCGCTTCCAGCGCCTCTCCACCCGTGGCAATCGCCAACCGATGCCGGAATCTTACCGGCAAAGCCGTCAAAATAAATCCCGGATCGACATCGGAGACGTGATTGGCGACCACGAGCAGTGGCCCTTTCACCCCGCGCAGGTGTTCGCGTCCTTCAATCCGCGGCCATCCCAACAGCAGAATCGCGGGACGCATCAGCAGGTAATGCACCAGAATCCGCGCCCAGGTTACCGGCCAGCGCAACGTCCAACTGGGATAGTGATATCCCGCGCCCGGCACCGCGTCCCGGCGCAGCATGCGTTCCAGATCCCCTACGGTTCGAAGTGCGCTGAACTGGGTCTCACTTAGGTCCACCTGGTAGCGGTCTTCCAGCTCACTCAGCAATTCCATCCGATCGAGCGAACTCAAACCCAGATCGGAATCGAGATTCGCGTCCTCGCGCAAGCGGGCAACCGACCGACCCGTAACCCGCGCAATCAAATCCACAAGCGGAGTCTGTGCTCCTGCCTCAGTGCGCTGGCCGAGTAAGTGCGCCTGAGCGACTTCCCGTATCACGTTTCGGCGCGGCTTCTGCGTATTGGTCCGGGGAAAATCTTCCTGCGGCCATTCGACCCACATGCGCATTCGTTGATATTCCGCCAGCGATTGATTCGCTCGCTGCACAATTTCTGCCAGCCTGGCATTTTTCAGTTCCGCATTTTCCGGCTCGCGAGCGCCGCGCAGAATCACCGCCGCACACGCCTCCGCATTCCCGCCGCGCTCGATTCCGAACACCACACAATCTTTCACTTCAGGTTGCTTCCGCAGGGCCGCCTCCAGATCCTCGGGATACACGTTCGTCCCCCCCGAGGTGACGATCACCTCCTTCTTGCGCCCCTTGAAATAAAGATTGCCGTCCTGATCGAACGCCCCGATATCGCCGGTACGATACCAGCCTTGTGCGTCCGAGACAGAATCGTCCGAGAGACGTTCCTCCGAGACAGGGGCCTCGGGCGGGTAAGCATCGGCGACTTTCGCTGCCCCACGCTCCCTCCAATAACCCGACGTCACTCCTCCTCCTCGCACCAGAATCTCGCCGTCGTCCGCCAGTTTCACTTCGCGTCCCGGTAACACTTTGCCAATCGATCCCTTTCCCAGCCGGAACGGATGGTTCACGCTGATCAGCGATGTCGTCTCCGTCAATCCATATCCCTGGATCACCGCGTAGCCCAGCCGTCCCCAGAACTCTTCGCTCTCGCTGTCTAGCGCCGCACCGCCCGAGATAAATGCCCAGAACTTCCAGCCGAACTGGCGGTGAATCGCGCGAAACGTCCACCAGCGCCACAGAAAGTGTTGTCCCTCCGCTGACCGGAATCGCCGTCGGAACGATTCGCTTTCTCCGCGGTCCTCGATATCGCGCTCGATTTTTTGTTTCAAGGATTGCAGCACTCGGGGCACGCTCACCAGTACCGAGACGCGCTCGCGTTGAATGGTGCGCAACACTTCCGAGGGCTTCAGTTCATGCTGAAAAATCACGGTCCCGCCCAGCAGCGGCGGCAAAAACATTCCCAGGAATTGCCCAAACACATGGCTGAGCGGCAGCAGGTTCAGGAACCGCAGCGGATGCACGAAGCGCTCGTACCGCAGGTAGGCGCGCATCTCCCCCTCCAGTGGAGCAATGTTCGCAAGCACGTTGCCATGCGTGATCATCACGCCCTTGGGCTCGGCCGTGGTTCCGGAAGTGAAAACAATCTGCAGGATGTCGTCGCGCGACAACGCGACCTTTGGCGGCGCGACCGATTGAGGATCGACGGTCTGCGCCAGTTCCTCCAGAGTCAAAGTTTCCATCGCGGGCTGCACACCCGCGCACTGGTGTAAATGACGGCGCGACGCCAGCAAAAGCTTCGCTGAGACCTGCTGAAAGACGCGCAGCGCAAAGTCGACCGCGGAGCCGTCGTCCATGGGCACAACGATCACTCCGCGAAGTACGCATCCGAAAAACACCGCCACCCACTCGGCGCAATTCTCTCCCCACAGCATCACCCGGTCGCCCTTGGCAATGCCGCGCGCCTCCAGTTGGCGAGCACAGCTGAAGCTCATTTCCTGGACTTCGCCGTAGGTGAGCGATTCCATCCGGTATCCGCGCTGCTGCCGGCAGGCGCATTCGTGGCGGTGCCTCTGAAAGTTCTTCAGGAAAAATTCCGCAATTGATTCAGCCATAGCGCGACCCGACTTCGGCTCAATGACCCGCTCCAGTTCAAGTCTAGTGGAACTGTTTGCCCGAAGAATGCGCTGCAGTACCGTTCTCGCACTGCACCAGCCGCCCAATTTTAAGCAGATGCTTTTTGTCCGCCCTGCTGCCCTACTTCCTCCGAGGGGCATTCCGCAGCCAGCGCAAAAAAAACGTCGCTGCACTCCCGGCAAGGAAGAGATCGGCAGCAATCGGCCGGTCAGCCTAAGCAGCCACCATCGGGTCTGACAATCCAAGGTTGTTCACCGCTTGGAACGTGCGCCCAGCAGCCTGACGGCCGTACTGCCGCATCCGTGGCGGCTTCCCGCGATTTGACCCCGGACAGTGAAATTCTTTTCACAGTGTTGCAAGCGGTCGAAATGGGATAGAATGTGCACCGTTTTCGGCAGAAGGAGATTTGTATTCTCTGCGAATTCCCCCGCAAATCCCTTGCTCGATCCGCGTCCAAAAATTCGTGCCCGAGAAACGGACCGGAGTGTCAATCCAAAGGAGCTTAGTTTATGTCACGCAAAGCAGGCATACTGGTTTCATTC
>Ga0209420_1000608_pt1 | contig 18182 bp, 18 predicted proteins | sample BlaSpr_A8_OM1_O1_FD_187972 | JGI IMG/M metagenome (GOLD analysis project Ga0209420, IMG submission 187972) | Forest soil microbial communities from Thunder Bay, Ontario, Canada - Black Spruce, Ontario site 2_A8_OM1_O1 (SPAdes) (version 2) | ecosystem: Environmental > Terrestrial > Soil > Boreal... | reverse complement strand
GCGAGCCACGCCTTCCCGCAGCGCCTGGGCCGCTTCCGGGTGCGTGAGCATGGACCGCATCAGCGCCAGCGAGTGGACCGGCTCGGTGGCGAGCGACTCGGCGAGCCGGGCCAGGATCTGCTCGGTGACCTGCTCCGCTGACCCGCTCAGTTCCGGCACGCGGCGGGCGTGCGTCACGCGCTGGAAAAGTTCCTGCTTGGAACCGAAGTAGTGCATGACCAGCCCGCCATCTACGCCGGCGGCCTCGGCGATGGCCCGGATGGTGGTTCGCTCGTAGCCGCGCTCGACGAATAGGCGGGACGCCGCGGCCAGGATCCTGGCCTCGGTACTGCGGCGCTGCTCGGCCCGCGACGAGGCGGCGTCGATTTCCGGCACGGATTCATTCTACGAGCGTTGACTAGAGCGGTGTTTTCATTCTACACTCGTTCAATCAACAAGCGTTGAACGGGAGGCGCGATGACTCACTTGACTCCGGCCCAGGTCCTGGAGCGACGGCGGGAACTGCTGCTGAATCTGGACACCGAGGGCTTCGTCGACCTGTTCGCACCGGGCGGCGTGATCGAGATACCGTTCGCGGGCCCGGATCTGCCCCCCCGGCTCGATGGCCAGCAGGCCATCCGCGACTATTCCCGCCGCATTGCGGCCTCAGCCCTGCGGATCGACGACCTCGACACGGTCGCCGTTTATCACACCGACGACCCCGAGGTCCTGATCGTCGAACTCGTCACGAGGGCGACCGTCACCACGACCGGCGATGCGTTCACGGCCCGCTCAATCCAGGTCTTCCGGATCCGCGACGGCAAGATCCTGCTCTTCCGCGACTACGTCAACCCGAACGCCCTGGCCGAAGCGCTCGGCGCCTGAGCCTTTCGGGACCCGCCCGATACCGCCCAGCCGAGCGGCTTCGGCGTGTGCGCGGAGCCGTGGGACGATCGTGGGTACCGCCAGATCAGCGCATCATGGCTGGAGGTGCGCTGGCCCGGCTGCGCGGCAAGAACGACATCACCTTCGGCGTCTGGTGTGACATCATCCGCCCCGGCCGTATTCACGTTGGTGACCTCGTAAGAGGGCCGGAACCTCGCGCCGGTTTCTCCTGAAGGACATCGGCGGCGCCTGGTCAGTCCTCTCCGGAGAACCGCTCCCATGCGGCCTGCTTCGATACGCCGAGCGCCTCGCCGATGCGCGTCCAGCTGATACCTCGGCCGCGCAGGATGTCCACGCGGTCGCGCACAGCGGCATAGACCTGGGATACCACCGCCTGGATCCGCGCCAGGCTCGCGAGCAGCTCATCGTCTGAACGCTCATTCCACCCGGCGAACTTTGCCGTCGGCTGCTCGGCGAGGATGTGGTTGCACAGGTCCACGCATTCATTGCAGATGTAGACGCCCGGCCCCGCGACCAGCTTGGCGACCGCCTCTTTTTCCTTGCTGCAGAACGAGCAGCACAAGGTATCCAGCCGGCTGGTACCTGCCGGAGCAATCCGAGACCCAGTCATACCGTCAAGGTATCCCTGACGCCTGGCCGCGTCAAGGTAGCCCTGACGACTTTGAGTGCAGACCGGGAGCGGAGGGGGGTTAGCGCCAGGGTGAAATCGGAGGCTGCCCCCATGCCCGGAGGCTGGTCGCACCGCCAGACTGGGTGCATGCAGGCGGGGCATAGGACCGGGGGGCCCAGCGCCCAGGTGCTCAGTCCCGATTGACCTCACCGAGAAAGCCGGCACAGCCATGTACGAAGCCGACGAGGACCGCCTTGACGCGGCCGAGCAACTCGCCGAACACCACCCCCGCGCCGCCGCCGAAGCCCTCTCGGCCATCGCCTGTGACCAGACGGTGGGCGATGAGGTGCGCTTGTCCGCCGCACAGCTGCTCGCGGACGTCGACCCGCACGGCGCCGCCCCGGCCTGCCTGGCCATCGCCCGCGACGCAGCGGTGGGCGATGAGGTGCGCTTGTCCGCCGCCGAGCTGCTTGCGGACGTCGACCCGCAGAGTGCCGCGCCGGCCTGCGTGGCCATCGCCTCCGATCAGGCGGTGGGCGATGAGGTGCGCTTGTCCGCCGCGCAGCTGCTTGCGGACGTCGATCCGCGCGCGGCTGCGCCGGCCTGCGTGGCCGTCGCCTCCGATCAGGGGGTCGGTGACGAGGTGCGCTTGTCCGCTGCCGAGCAACTCGCCGCCCTTGACCTAACCGGTTGAGCCCGTCCGTAACCGAAGTGGTCACTCGTCACGGCGCGAAGGCCCGCGGCGGGACGATACACTCCCCCTCTTGTGAGTGCTGTTAACGGAATCTTGGTTACCGGCGGCGCCGGTTTCGTGGGTGCGACGCTGGTGCGAAGGCTGGTGGCGAGCGGTTACCGGGTCCGGGTGCTCGATAACCTGAGCACCGGGGACCCCGGGCACCTGGCCGGCGTGGACGCCGAACTGGTCAAGGGCGACATCCGCGACGCGGTCGCGCTGGACGACGCGCTTGAGGGCATGGGAGCGATCATCCACCTCGCCGCCGCCGGCTCGGTGATCGGTTCCGTGCAGGATCCCGGGACGAACTTCGAGGCCAACGTGATCGGCACGTTCCGCGTCCTCGACGGGGCACGACGGGCGGGCGTCGAGCGCGTCGTGCTGGCCTCGACCGGCGGGGCGCTGATCGGAGACGCCACGCCGCCCGTCAACGAGCGGTCGCTGCCCAAGCCGATCTCCCCCTACGGGGCGAGCAAGCTAGCCGGTGAGGGTTACGCGCACGCATTTGCCAAGACATACGGGGTTCGCACCGTGGCCATCAGGTTCGGCAACGTGTACGGGCCGTGGTGCGCCCGCAAGCGCGGCGTGCTCAACGTCTTCTTCGAGTCGATCCACTCCGGCGTCCCGCTGATCATCTACGGCGACGGGTCGGCGTCTCGTGACTACGTGCACGTGGACGACATCTCCAACGCTCTCCAGCTCGCGCTGGAAAAGGACGTCCCGGGCGGCACGGTGCTGCATGCCGCGTCGGGCGTCGAGACCGCGGTCAGGGACCTGGCCGACCTGTGCCGCCGGGCTGCGGGGGTCCCCGACCACCCGATTGAGTACCGGCCCAAGCGGGCCGGCGAGGTGGGCCGCAACTTCGCGTCCTACGACCTGGCCAGGCAGATGCTCGGCTACGCGCCGTCGGTCGCCCGCGAGGTCGGGATCCCCCGGACCTGGAAGTGGTTCCAGGAGGAAGTGTTCCGGGATTAATCAGGCCTAGCGCTGTCCGGTGAGGACGGCGGCGACGAACTCGGCGTTGGGGTGGCGTCGGCGGCGAAGATCGCTGACGACCGCATCGACATCGAAGGGGACGCCGCGGTGGGTGACGGCCAGGGCCTGGCCGTCGTCTTCAAGGAGCATCCAGCTGGCCGTGCCGCAGGTACGGGGCAGGCCGGCACTGCCGGGATTGAGGGCCCTGATGCCGTCGACGAGACGGTCGGTGGCGACATGAGTATGGCCGCCGATGACGATCTCGGCGCCGCATCCGGTCAGCAGCGGCCCGAGCTGATCGTCGGCGAGGCCGGGTTCGATCCCGGGACCGTCGTCGGCTCTGGGTGAGGCATGAACGCCCAGCACGGCAGCTCCGCTCAGCAGCCGCAAACGCAGTTGCGTCGGCAGGGCGGCCAAGTGGCTGAGCAGGCCGGCCTGGTCCAGGACGCCACGGGTCCAGCCGATGCCCGCGGCCATGGCCGCGTGCCGCTCCACCAGGTCGACGCTTCCGGCGGCATCGGCGGCGGTGGCGTGCGGGGCGGGCTGCTCGCCGGTCAGCACGTAGCGGTCGGTGTTCCCGCGCAGCATGCTCAGGCCAGGCAGGCCTCGCAAGCGTTCAAGCACCTCTGCCGGACGCGGGCCGAATAGGACCAGGTCGCCCAGCGCCCACCAGCGGTCCACTTCAAGGCGCTCCGCGTCCTTCAGGACCGCGCGCAGCGCCACGTCGTTGCCGTGGATGTCGGCGATGATGCCCAGCCTCACGCGGGCCAGCCTACGAAGCCGTCAAGGCGCCTGCCCGCGACGGGGGGCCGCGGGTCAGGGGCGGACCCGTTCAGACGGCCGAGCCGGCGCGTTCCTGCTCCGGGCCGCGGGCCGGGGGCCGGGACGCGTGCTGGGATACCGGCGGACCGGTACGGTGGGCCGGGCGATCAGGCCACCGCGGCCCGGACGCGCCGTGGTCCACCGCGCTCACCGGCAGCCGGGCCGCGCCCGGGTTCCGGGCCACAACCGGAGCCCGGTCCGTGCCGCGGTCCACGGTGCTCACCATCAGCAGCCGCCGCGGCTGCTCGGTCATGGCGTGCTGGCAGCGGAGCTGGCAGCTCACGCAGCCGCCAGCCGCCGCCCGCCGCCGGCGGACGGCCAGGAAGACGCCGAACGCCACCGCCGCCAGCGCGGCCGCCACCGCGATGGCCACCGCGATCGCGACCACCAGGGCGGCGGTATTGAAGTAGTGGCTGATCGGCCGGGAGAACACCAGGAACACCAGGAGGATGATCGCCGCCATCCTGCCCGCAGGCCGGGCGTAACAGACCATGGTCAGCCTCTCTTCGGTCGGGTGCCGTCGAGGATTGGCCGTGCGTCATTGCCGTCCAATACCTGCATCTCTCAGCTCGGGAGAAAAGTCAAGACCCTGCGTCCACCGGACGTGAGCGCAGCGTGATCAAGGCCAGCAGCGCCGCGGCTAGAGCCAGCCCCGCCGACAGGTAGAGCGCCGCGCGCAATCCGGCGTGGAACGCTGTGAAGGCCACGCCGGTCAGCTCATTTTCCAGCTTCTTGAGGCTGGCGGACAGATAGGGCGGGACGGAGAAATTGCCGGTCTCGATCGCGGTGAAGACGAGGCCCTGGTCCAGGAGCGGCACGTGCAGATGGTTCATCTGCGTCGTGAGGCTGGTGTGCAGCTGCGAGAACACCAGCGAACCCAGGATCGCGACCCCGGTGACCGCGCCGATCTCACGGCTGGTGTTAGTAGCTGACGCGGCCATGCCGGACCTCTCGGCCGGCACCGCGGACAGCACCGAGGAGGTAACGGGCACCACGGTGGTGCCGATGCCGATGCCGGCCAGCACGAGCGCGCCTATCAGCGGCCCATAGGAGGGGTGCGGGCTGAGGTAGCCCTGGGCCAGGAACAGCCCGATGGCCAGCAGCAGGCACCCGATCGTGACCGACCAGCGCGGCCCGACCAGCACCGTCCACCGGCCGGCCAGCACCGATGCGACGATCATCAGGACCGTCATCGGCAAGAAGACCAGCGCCAGCCGGAAGCCGGACGCCCCGGCCACGATGATCAGGTAAAGCGCGGTGAAGAAGAAGATGGCGAACGTGGCGAAGTAGGTGCACAACGCGACGATGTTGGCGGTAGTGAACTGCGGCAAGCGCAGGAAGCGCAGATCCAGCAGTGGATGCTCAGCGTGGTGCTCTCGCCAGATGAAACCCGCACCGAGCAGCACGCTGGCGCACAGCAGGACGATCACGTCGACCGACCCGAAGCCAGCGGATTCCGAGTCGATGATCGCGAACACGAACGTGGCCAGCGCCCCGGCGCCGAGGAACGTGCCCGCAGTGTCCACTCGCCCCGCCGTGGGGTTGGCGCTCTCCGGCAAGACGATCGCGGCGACGACCAGGGCGGCCAGCCCGAACGCCAGGTTGAACCAGAAGATGCCCCGCCAGCTCCACAGCCCGATCAGCACGCCGCCGACGACCGGGCCCATGGCCAGTGCCAATCCGGATGTCCCGGCCCAGATGCCGACCGCCCTGCTCCTGGCCTTGGCGTCGGGGTACAGCTGCCGGAGCATCGAGAGCGTCCCCGGCTCGCTGGCCGCCGCGCCCAGGCCCATCACGGCGCGGCCGGCGATAAGCGTCTGGACATTCGGGGCGACGGCGCACAGGACCGAGCCGGCGCAGAACACCGCCGCGCCCGCCAGCATGACCTTTTTCCGGCCGAGTTCGTCTCCGATCATCCCGCAGGCCAGCATGAGGCTGGCGAAGGTGAGGGCGTAGGCGCCGACGACCCACTGCAGCTGGGTGGGGGTCGCCCCCGGGCTGCTGTATATCTCCCCGAGCGCCACGCTGACCACGGTGTTGTCGAGGAAGGTCAGGAACAGCAGCGTGCACAGCGCCGTCAGTGCGAGCGGCTGGCCGCTGCGGGCGGGGATCGGATCCCCGCCCTGCTGCCCTCCGGAGACCGCCTCGGCTGGCCTAGCCAACTGAGCGACCCTGCCTCAACTGGCCGAACTGCACGCGGACGGCACCGTGCCGCCGGGCACCAGCTTCAACAGGCCGCAGAGGCTGGCGTCGCCGACCTTCCAGACGCCGTTCTCCAGCACCGCCTTGCCGGTCTGGCCGGTCAGCAGGGACGATCCGCCGGCCGTGAGGTTGTAGGTAACAGTGGCCGTGGTGGCGGAGTTCAGCGTCACGTTGGTGACCTTGGCGCCAAGCTTGCTCACCAGGCCGGAAAGGCCGCTGATGGCCGTGGCGAACGTACTGCCGTTCTGCAGCAAGGCGACCCGCTGGGCAGTGGGAGTGCTGGAGTTGAAGAACTTCTCCCAGTTCGCCGTGATCTCGGCCACTGCGCTCGCGCTGCTGCTGGTGGCCGGAACCGGCGTCGCGGGCCCGACGGGTGTGGACGCCTGCGTAGGAGTGTTCGAGGCTGACGTGGTGGCAGAGGAACCGCTGGAACTGCTGCACCCGGCCAGCGCCGCGGCCAGCGCCAGGCCGACGGCCGGCATCAGGATCCGGCGAGCCACGAGTGGGGATCGCATGACGCGCTCCTTAGTCTCAGTCGGATGGACTACTGAGGGCTGCCGTTGCGGGAGGCGCAGATTCTCAGTGCAGGTAGAGTCTGCCCTGAATGTTTCCCTAGCTGCTGCTCCCTACCCGCCGCTGCCCGACGCTCGCGTCAGGGTAGCGGGGGGCGCGGTGTCCGGCGGATTTCCCCGGCGCCGATCACGCCTGGCCTACCAGCGGAAATGCACGAATACCCGGCCGAAGTTCTTGGAGTCCTTCTCCACCCGGTGGTATTTGGCCTTGACCTCTTTCTGCTCCAGGAACCGCAGCACGTGCTTCTTGAGCTGCCCGGAACCCTTGCCCGGGATGATCTCGATCAGCGGCGCCTTCTTGGCCACCGCCTCGTCGATGATGTCCCGCAGGGCCCGGTCGATGTCCTGCCCGCGGTTGTAGATGTCGTGCAGGTCAAGCTTCAGTTTCATGCTCACCGTCCGTGCCGAGCCGGAATACCGCGATGATATCCGCGACCGTCTGGGCCGGATCGTCCGCCGGGACGATGCTGACCGCCCGCTCGCCGGGACCGACCGGCTCGAGCGCCTCGAACTGGCTGTCCAGCAGCCGCAACGGAAAGAAGTGCCCGTGCCGGGCGGTGAGCCGGCGTGCCACCAGGTCCCGGTCGACGGCCAGGAAGGCCAGCCGGGCCTGCGGCCGGCCGTCCAGCAGCGCGTCACGGTAGGCGCGCTTGAGGGCCGAACAGGTCACCACGGCCGACTCGCCCGCTTCGATGCGCTCGTCCATCCAGGCCCCGATGGCCCGCAGCCAGGGCCGGCGGTCCGCATCGGTCAGCGGCAGGCCGGCTCGCATCTTGGCGATGTTCGCGGCCGGGTGGAACCCGTCCGCGTCCGCGAAGCGCCAGCCCAGACGCCCGGCCAGCATGCTGCCCACCGTCGTCTTGCCGCTGCCAGACACCCCGGCCACGATCACGATCATCGCGGCGAGTCTAGTCAGCCGGGAACCTGGGGACTAGGAGACCTCCCAGCCCACCACGACCTCGCCCGCGTCCTGCCGCCGGACCGAGATGACCCCGGTCTGGCTCGGGTCGGGGAACGAGACGATGGCCTGGCCTTTGGTGCCATCCACGGTCACGGAGTTAGTGACGTGCCACGTGGTGTCGTAGATCGCCACCCGGAGCACGGCGGGGGACAGGCCCTGCACGCCGTTGTCGCAGCCGAACGCGATGGCCTTCGCCGTGCCCCACGGCACCGCGATGACCGTGACGGCGTTGGCGCCGGTGTTGAGCTGACCTGACTGCACTTCGTCCTCCACTGGGGACTGGACCGACTGGAACGAGCTGATCCACGTGTTCAGCTCCGCGGCCGAGCCGTTGAACACGTCGTTGTCGTGGTTGCTGGTCCCGCCGGACTGCCAGAACTTCCACGCGGTCCACGGCGCCGGCGCGCCCGGCGTCGCCGTCTGGTAGATGGCCAGCCACAGCGGGTACCCGCCGAGCCCGGCGCAGTTGCCCGACGTGATGAAGTCCCAGAACGAGTACACGCCGCGCGGATTGTGCGGGCGCAGCGAGGTCAGCCGGGTCATGAAGGCGCGGGCACACGAGGCCACGGCCGCCGGGGACGCCCCCGCGGTCTCGTTGTCCAGCCACAGCATGTCGGTGGTCTCCAGGCCGACCGCGGCCACCGTGTCCACGAAGTAGGTCGCCTGCTCGGCCCCGTCCAGGTTCGGGTCGAGGAAGTGGTAGGCGCCGCGCGCCAGTCCCTTCGCCTTGATCCGCGGCCAGTTCCAGGACAGGTACGGGTCCGGCGAGTTGGTGCCCGAGGCGCCCAGGCCCTGGCTGGCCCGGCAGATCCCGAACGACAGGCCTGACGTCCCGGCCCAGTTGAACTGGCCCGCGTAATTGGATACGTCAATCCCCTGGGCGGTCATCGGCCGGCACCCCTATCCCCTCCGCGTCGCAGCGATCGTAGCGCGTAGATAATGGGCACGAAGGCCGAATGTGGCGGAGGTGACGCAGAAGAGATGAATCCTCTGAACTGGCCCGTCTACCGGCAGCTCACCGGCACCGACCGCCGCGGCCTGGGCGCCGCGGCCAAGAGCGACCGTCCCCGCGTGGCGCGGACCAGCACGGCCGATGCGGTGGTCAAGTCGGTCTGCCCCTACTGCGCGGTCGGCTGCGCCCAGAACGTGTACGTCAAGGACGGCCAGGTCATCCAGATCGAGGGTGATCCGGACTCGCCGGTCAGCCGGGGCCGGCTCTGCCCCAAGGGCTCAGCCAGCCTCCAGCTCACCACGGGAGACGCGCGGCAATACCGGGTGAAGTACCGGCGCCCGTTCGGCCAAGAATGGGAAGACCTGGACCTGGATACGGCGATGGACATGATCGCCGACCGGATCCTGGCCGCGCGTCGGCACGGCTGGCAGGACGAGGTGGACGGGAAGCGCACCCGGCGGACCCTGGGTTTCGCCGGCCTCGGCGGCGCGACGCTGGACAACGAAGAGAACTACCTGATCAAGAAGCTGTTCACCGCGCTGGGCGCGATCCAGATCGAGAACCAGGCCCGGATATGACACTCCGCCACCGTCCCCGGTCTGGGGACTTCGTTCGGCCGCGGCGGCGCCACCACGTTCCAGCAGGACCTGGCCAACGCCGATTGCATCCTCATCGAGGGCTCGAACATGGCCGAGGCGCACCCGGTCGGGTTCCAGTGGGTGATGGAGGCCAAGAAGCGCGGCGCGAAGGTCATTCACGTCGATCCGCGGTTCACCCGCACCAGCGCGCTTGCTGACCTGTACGTGCCGATCCGGGCCGGGGCCGACATCGCGTTCGTCGGCGGCCTCATCAACTACGTCCTGACCACCGGCAAGTTCTTCCGCGAGTACGTGGTCAACTACACCAACGCGGCCACGATCTTGACCGAGGACTTCGCCGACACCGAGGACCTGGACGGGGTGTTCTCCGGCCTGGACCGGGAGCACCGGCTGTATGACCTTCAGACCTGGCGGTACCAGGGCGGCGACGAGGTACGCCCGGCGGTCGGCGAGCGCAGCCCGGAGGAGACGATCGCGGCGCCGGAGCCCGAGCAGCTGCGGGAGGTCCGGGCGGCGGGCCGCGGGGAGGCGCACGGATCGGGCGGCGCCGCCGTGCACCCCGCTCCCGACACAGACCTGACGCTGCAGCACCCGCGGTGCGTGTTCCAGGTGCTCAAGCGCCACTTCGCCCGGTACACACCGGAGCTGGTCGCGGCGGTCGCCGGGGTGCCGGAAGCCGCCTTCAAGCAGGTCTGCGAGCTGGTGACGGAGAACTCCGGACGCGACCGGACCACCGCGTTCGTCTACAGCGTGGGCTGGACCCATCACACGATCGGCGCCCAGAACATCCGCAGCGCATCGATCCTGCAGGCCCTGCTCGGCAACATGGGCCGGCCAGGCGGCGGCGTCATGGCGCTGCGCGGGCACGCCTCCATCCAGGGCTCCACCGACATCCCGACCCTGTTCGACCTGCTGCCCGGGTACCTGCCGATGCCGCATGCGCGCGGCAACGAGGATCTGAGTACCTACATCGCCGCTGAGAAGGTGGAAAAGGGGTTCTGGGCGAACACCGGGGACTACATGGTGAGCTTGCTCAAGGCCTGGTGGGGTGACGCGGCCACCAAGGACAACGACTTCTGCTACGAGTACCTGCCCCGGCTCACCGGCAGCCACAGCACCTTCGACACCGTCCTGGCCCAGCTTGACGGCGTCTGCACCGGGTATCTCCTGCTGGGCCAGAACCCGGCGGTGGGCTCGGCCAACGCCCGCATGCAGCGGCTCGGCCTGGCGAAGCTGGACTGGCTGGTGGTCCGCGACTTCTCGCTGACCGAGAGCGCCACCTGGTGGCAGAACGGGCCCGAGATCGAGACCGGGGAGATGCGCACCGAAGACATCAAGACCGAGGTGTTCTTCCTGCCTGCGGCCGCGCACACAGAGAAGAACGGCAGTTTCACCAGCACCCAGCGGCTGCTGCAATGGCACCACGCCGCGGTGGAACCGGCCGGCGACGCCCGCAGCGAGCTGTGGTTCACCTACCATCTGGGGCTGCGGATCCGGCAGAAGCTGGCCGCCGCGGCCGCCGCGTCGCCCGGGGGGACAGCGACGACCGACCGGCCGATCCTGGACCTTACCTGGGACTACCCGGTCAGGGGACCGCTGGAGGAGCCGGACGCGGAGGCCGTGCTGGCCGAGATCAACGGGCGGGACTCCGACGGCAAGCCGCTATCGACCTACACCCAGCTCAAGAGCGACGGCTCCACGTCCTGCGGCTGCTGGATCTACTGCGGGGTGTACGCCGACGCGGTGAACCAGGCCGCCCGGCGCGTGCCAGGCGAGCAGCAGGACTGGATCGCCAGCCAGTGGGGCTGGGCCTGGCCGGCGAACCGGCGGGTGCTGTACAACCGGGCCTCGGCGGACCCGGACGGCCGGCCGTGGAGCGAGCGCAAGGCCCTGGTCTGGTGGGACGCCGAAACCAGCCGCTGGACCGGGCACGACGTGCCCGACTTCGTCGCCGACCGGCCGCCGGACTACACCCCGCCCGACGGAGCGACCGGCGTGGCCGCGATCACCGGGACAGACCCGTTCATCATGCAGGGCGACGGCAAGGCGTGGCTGTATGCCCCGGCCGGGATGATCGACGGACCGCTGCCCGCGCACTACGAGCCGCAGGAGTCCCCGTTCGCCAACCTGCTCTACGGCCAGCAGCACAACCCGGTCCGGCAGATCATCTCGCGCCCGCAGAGCCGTTACCAGCCGAGCGGGAACGAGCCAGGATCCGAGGTGTTCCCTTACGTCGCCACCACCGTCCGGCTGACCGAGCATCACACGGCCGGTGGCATGTCACGGTTTCTCCCATACCTGGCGGAACTGCAGCCGGCGTTCTTCTGCGAGGTGTCGCCGGAACTGGCTGCCGAACGCGGCCTCGAGCACCACAGCTGGGCCACGATCGTCACCGCGCGCAGCGCGATCGAGGCCCGCGTCATGGTCACCGAACGGATCCGGCCGCTGCGGGTGGCCGGCCGGGTGGTGCACCAGATCGGGCTGCCCTGGCACTGGGGCCTGAACGGGCTGACCTTCGGCGACGCCGCCAACGAGCTGACCCACCTGTCCCTCGACCCGAACGTGCACATCCAGGAAGATAAGGCGTTCGCCTGCGACATCCGTCCCGGCCGCCGGCCGCGCGGACCCGCGCTGCGCGCCCTGGTCCGGGAGTACCAGCAGCGGGCGGGCATCACCGACCACACCGGCACGGAGGTGTGAGATGAGCATCGATCCGGCCAGCCGGGCCGGCTACCTGGAGCATCCACCGCGGATGGGCTTCTTCACCGACACCTCGATCTGCATCGGGTGCAAGGCGTGCGAGGTGGCCTGCAAGGAGTGGAACGCGGTCCCCGAGGACGGGATCGAGCTGACCGGCATGTCCTACGACAACACGGTCGGCCTCGGTGCGTCGACCTGGCGCCACGTCGCGTTCATCGAGCAGCCGGTCACCGGGGTCGCGGACGCTGCGGAGGGGTTTCGCTGGCTGATGGCCAGCGACGTGTGCAAGCACTGCACCGAGTCGGCCTGCCTGGACGTGTGCCCGACCGGGGCGCTGTTCCGGACCGAGTTCGGCACCGTGGTGGTCCAGGACGACGTGTGCAACGGCTGCGGATACTGCGTCGGAGCCTGCCCGTTCGGGGTGATCGCCCGACGGGAGGACGACGGCGGAGCGCACAAGTGCACACTGTGCTACGACCGGCTGGGCGCGGGCATGGAGCCCGCCTGCGCCAAGGCCTGCCCGACCGAGTCCATCCAGTTCGGGCCGCTGGACGAGCTCCGCGAACGGGCCGCGCTGCGGGTACAGGACCTGCGCGCGGCCGGCCAGGATCACGCCCAGCTCTACCTGGACGACCCGGACGACGGCATCGGTGGCGGCGGGGCGTTCTTCCTGCTGCTGGACGAGCCCGAGGTGTACGGCCTGCCGCCGGATCCGGTGGTCACCACCCGCGACCTGCCCAGCATCTGGAAGCACGTCGGCCTGGCCGCGGCCGGCCTGGTCGCCACCGGCATCGCGCTCGGCCTCGGCAGGAGACCCCGGTGACCCCCGAGCCGGAGGGCCGCGGCGCCGACTGGACTGAGGAGCGACGAAGGAGCGACGAGGGAAGGAGGCGCCACAAAGGGGGCCCGGCGGCGAGGGGGCGAAGAGCAGAGCTCATGGTGCCGGACGTCGAGTTCACCTCGTATTACGGGCGGCCGGTGATCAAGGAACCGGCCTGGGGCGTGCCCGATATAGCCGGGTACCTGTTCCTCGGTGGCCTGGCCGGCGTGTCATCGGTACTGGCGGCCGGCGCCCAGGTGTCCGGCTACGGTGAGCTGGCCCGGGTGTCCAAGGTGGCCGCGCTCGGCGCGATCAGCCTGTCCGCCGTGGCCCTGGTCCACGACCTGGGCCGCCCGGAGCGGTTCGCCAACATGCTGCGGGTGTTCAAGCCGAGCTCGCCGATGAGCGTCGGCTCCTGGCTGCTGAGCGCCTACGGCCCGCTGGCCGGGGCCGCCGCGGTGTGCGACCTGACCGGGATCCTGCCCGCCGCCGGGACCGCGGCCACCGTCGGCGCGGGCCTGCTCGGCCCGGGTATCGCCACTTACACCGCCGCCCTCCTCTGCGACACCGCCGTGCCGGGCTGGCATGAGGGCCACCGGGAGATGCCGTACCTGTTCGCCGGGTCGGCGTCCTGCGCGGCGGCCGGACTCGGCCTGCTCACCTTGCCGCCCGAGGCGGCCCGGCCCGCCCGCACGCTGGCCACCTTGGGCGCCCCAGCCGAACTGGCGGCCAAGCGGCTGCTGCTGCGCCGCCTGGGCGACATCGCCGAACCCTACGAGACCGGCCGGCCGGGCCGGCTGCTCCGCGCGGCCGAACTGCTCACCGTGGGCGGCCTGGCCGGCGCGGTGCTCGGCCGGCGCAACCGGGCCGTCTCCGCGCTGGCCGGAGCGTCGCTGCTGGCCGCCTCGGCGCTGACCAGGTTCGGCGTGTTCGAGGCGGGCATGGTCACGGCCCGGGACCCCAAGTACACGATCGTCCCGCAGCGCCGCCGCCGTGACCTGCGCGGAATTAACTAGCGCTCGCCGCTGTTATCCGCTACAGTCACTTATTGGGTGACGTTTCCCGGCTCCGTCAAAATGACGTTGAGCATCTTTTTCTAGCGGATTACCGCTCTACCTTGATGGCTCATCTGCCCAGGTAACGCCCGTCCGCTTCTCCGCCCGGCGCCGCGCCAGCCCTTCTTTTCAGCATGCGCGGATTCGCCGTTTCCCCCGAAAGGAAATCCATTTATGACAACCACAATCCAAGAATCCGCTGCGTCGGCCAGGGCCGTCCAGGCGCCGGCCAGCGTGCCGGTTTCCGGCCTGGTCGACCTGGACCCCAAAACTGACGGGCACAACCTCGTCCGCGTCAACGGCTACCGGCCCAGCCCGTCCGACGTCTATATCTCGGCCGGCCAGCTCAAGCAGTACGGGCTCCGCAAGGGCGACCGGGTCGACGGCACCGCCCGGCCCTCGGCCAGCGGCCGCGCCAAGTACCGCCCGCTGGTCAGCGTGGAAACCGTCAACGGGATGCCGCCCGAGCTGGCCCGGGTTCGTCCGCACTTTGACGACCTGACCCCGCTCTACCCTCAGCAGCGTCTGCGGCTGGAGGACGGGAACCCGTCCGACACCGCGCGCATCATCGACCTGGTGGCCCCGATCGGCAAGGGCCAGCGCGGACTGATCGTGTCGCCGCCCAAGGCGGGCAAGACCATGGTCCTGCAGGCCATCGCCGCTTCGATCGCGGCCAGCCATCCTGAGGTGCAGCTGATGGTGGTCCTGGTCGGCGAGCGGCCCGAAGAGGTCACCGACCTGCGCCGCTCGGTGCGCGGCGAGGTCGTCTACTCCACCTTTGACCAGGCCCCCGAAGACCACATCCGGGTCGCCGAGCTGGCCATCGAGCGGGCCAAGCGCCTGGTCGAGGCGGGCGGCGACGTGGTAGTGCTGCTCGACTCCATCACCCGGCTGGGCCGCGCCTACAACCTGGCCGCCCCGGCCAGCAGCCGCACCCTGGCGGGCGGGGTCGCCGCGTCCGCCCTGCTGCCGCCCCGCCAGTTCCTCGGCGCCGCCCGGAACATCGAAGGCGGCGGCTCGCTCACCATCTTGTCCACCGCGCTGGTCGATACCGGCTCCCGGATGGACGACTTGCTGTTCGAGGAGTTCAAGGGCACCGGCAACATGGAGCTGCGGCTGCGCCGCGAGCTGGCCGAAAAGCGGATCTTCCCGGCCATCGACCCGATGCCGTCCGGCACCCGTCACGACGAACTGCTGATGCCGGCCGACGAATACCGTGCCGCCAGCCAGCTGCGCCGCGCCCTCGGCGCTCTCGACCCCCAGCAGGCCCTAGAGCTGCTGCTGGACAAGACCCACCAGACCGGCTCCAACGCCGAGTTCCTTAGCCAGGTCCAGCGCTCGGCAGCCCGGCCGGTCGTAGGCGCCGCCGCATAACGATCGTTCCCGGCGCCGCGCCACGTACAGCACGGTCCCCCATCCCCGGCGCACGGACCGGTCCGGCCGCCGCGCCAGCCGCTGCCGGATCTCCCCGTACAGGCGCGCCCGCTGCCAGCTCTCCATGGTCAGATGCCCGGAGAACGTCCCGAGCAGCTCGATGTACTCCTCCGCGTGGTAGACCCGTTCCCAGCCGTACTGGCGAACCCCGGTTACCTCGAACAGCCCGCTGGCCTCTATTTCCTCCCGGTCATCCGCAAGCTCGCCCGGCCGGGGCCTGGGCGCGCCGTCCGGCAGTCCCTCGCCGATCTCCTCGTAGATCTCCTGGATCTCATCGAAGAACGGATCACCCCCGTCGGGGAACACGTGCTCTTGCGCCCATAGGGTCAGGTGCCCGCCGGGCCGCAGCGTCTCCCAGGCCCGCCGGTACCGCACACGCGGGTCGATCCAGTGCCAGGCCGTGGCCGCGAACACCAGGCTGACCGGCTCTTCCGGCCCCCAGTCCTCGAACCGCCCCTCGACCACCTCGACGTCGAACCCGGCCAGGTTCCGGCGCGCCACCGCGGCGAGCTCGGTGCCCAGCTCCACGCACGTGACCCGGAAACCCCGTCGCGCCAGCGGCAATGTGGCCTTGCCCGTGGCGCATCCGACCTCCAGCAGCCGGTCACCTGGCGCCAGCCCGGCCAAGACGATCAGGTCATCGAACAGCGCCTCGGGATAGTCGGGCCGGACCCGGTGGTAGATCTCGGCTGCTTGGTCAAACGTCTCCCGCAGCCGCTCCCGTTCAGCATCGGACCGCACCGGGGCCAGTATAGGGATCCGTGGTCCGGCGTCCGGCGTCCGGCCGAGGCACTCGTCCAGCCGCCCCATCTCGGGGCCGTACCATGAAAAAGTGCTTGCTTCTGCGGGAGTTGTGCTGGCCGGCGGCCGGTCATCCCGCATGGGCACCCCCAAGGCCGCGCTTGAGTGGCACGGGTCCACGCTGCTGAGCCGTACGGTCGGGATCCTGGCTCGTACGACGAGCGGGCCGGTCGTGGTCGTCCGCGCCGCTGGCCAGGACCTCCCGGAGCTGCCGGCAGGCACCCTGGTCGCCGACGATCCACACGAGGGCCGAGGCCCGGTGCAGGGTATTGCCGCTGGGCTGGCGGCGCTGACCGGGCGCGCCGACGTTGCGTTCGTCAGCTCCACCGACCTGCCGTTCCTGCACCCGGCCTTCATCAGGCGGGTGCTCCGCGTCCTGGGAGACAGCGATGGCCCGGACGTCGCCCTGCCGGTGGCCCGTGGGTATAAGCAGCCGCTGGCCGCCGCGTATCGCGTCTCGCTCGCGGGAGCTGCCGAGCGCCTGGTCATCCAGGACCGGCTGCGGCCTGCTTTCCTCTTCGACGAGTGCCGGGTGGAAATGCTGGATGATGCGGCGCTGAAACGGGACCCGGTGCTGGCCGCGCTCGACCCGGACCTGGACTCGTTGCTGAACGTCAATACTCCCGAGGACTACGCGGCGGCCCGCGCCCGGCCAGGACCCGAGGTTACGGTCCAGCTCTTCGGGACGCTCGCGAAAGGCGCTAACGCCGGCGGACCGCACGTAGTCCGCGCCGCCACGGTGGGCAGTGCTGCCGACGCCCTGGCCGTGGTATTCGACCGGCACGTGACGGCGGCGCTGAACGGCGACCAGATCACCCGCGACGGGACGACGCCACTCGCCGCGGGCGACACCGTCTTCTTCTTGTCCGCCGACGCGGGTGGGTAACGGCATGCCAGCTGGCGGTTACTTCGGGCGGGCGCTCGTCGTGGACGTGACCAGCGGCACCAGCCAGCACCGGCCGCTGCCCGATAGCGTACTGCGCGGCTACATCGGCGGCTCAGGGCTCGGCACCTGGCTGCTCTGGCAGCTGGGCACGCCAGGCGCTGATCCGCTCGGGCCGCGCGCTCCGCTAGCGTTCGTGTTCTCCCCGCTGGTCGGCACGCCGCTGACCACGAGCGCGAAGTTCGCGGTCGTGGCGAAGTCGCCGCTGACCGGGATGCTGACCGACGCGCTGGCCTCCAGCCAGTTCGCGATCGCCGGGAAGCTGACCGGCCACGACGCGATCGTGATCGACGGCCGCGCACCGGAACTTTCCGTCCTGCTGGTCGACGGCGACGGGACCAGGCTCATCGGCGCCTCGCACCTGGCGGGCATGACCGCAGCTGACACGGACCGGCAGCTACGCGGCGAGCTCGGCCGCGGCTGGCGGGTGGCGGCGATCGGCCCGGCCGGCGAGCGCGGCGTCCGGTACGCCACGATCTCGCACGACGGGCGGCACGCGGGCCGCGGCGGGCTGGGCGCGGTCATGGGCGCGAAGAACCTGAAGGCGATCGCGGTCCGCGCGGCGACGAAGGTGGCGACGGCTGACCCGGTGGCGGTCCTGGCGGCAGCACGCGACCTGCGGATGAGGTCGTTCGGCCCTGCCACGGCGAAGTACCGCGAGCTGGGCACGCTGGCCAACCTGCTCGCGTTCAACGCCATCAGCGCGCTGCCGACGCGTAACTTCCAGGCCGCGACGTTCGATGGCAGCGCGGAACTCGCCGACCAGTCCGCCGGGAATGTGCCCGGGGATGTGCCCGGAGATGTGCAGGGCATGCGCCGCGTGGCCCGCAGCAGCTGCGCGTCCTGCACGATCGGCTGCGAGCACATCTACCGCTCGCGCGGCGGCCAGCAGGCCCGCGTGGAGTACGAGAACGTCTTCGCGCTCGGCCCGATGTGCGGGGTGAGCGACCCCGACGCCGTGCTCGGGGCGAGCGCCCGCTGCGACGAGCTGGGCATCGACACGATTTCCGCGGGCGGCACGATCGCGTGGGCGATGGAGTGCGCGGAGCGCGGACTGATCGACGCGCCGTGGCTCCGGTTCGGCGACTCCGCCGCGCTGCTGCGCGTCCTGGATGAGA
>Ga0209420_1000607_pt1 | contig 18188 bp, 22 predicted proteins | sample BlaSpr_A8_OM1_O1_FD_187972 | JGI IMG/M metagenome (GOLD analysis project Ga0209420, IMG submission 187972) | Forest soil microbial communities from Thunder Bay, Ontario, Canada - Black Spruce, Ontario site 2_A8_OM1_O1 (SPAdes) (version 2) | ecosystem: Environmental > Terrestrial > Soil > Boreal... | reverse complement strand
GCCCGTAGCTCAGTTGGATAGAGCATCAGGCTTCGAACCTGAGGGTCGGGAGTTCGAATCTCTCCGGGCGCGCATTAAATCAATTACTTACGTCACGTCATCCACGGACGCACTTCACGGTGTAAACGTCTTGTAAGACGCGACCGGCATCGGCCGGGCTTTAGTTCCCTCGGATCGAGAGGTAGCCAACTTGAACGCCCGCCCACGGAACCCCGCACCGGGCAACGGCGGTATATCCCGCCTGCTGCACTCGAAAGCATGCTCCGCGACCGCCGACTACGGCCGACACGCGTAGATCAGTTCGCCCAGCGCTTCGAGATCGTTCAGCGGGCACAGCGGGAACCAGCCCCCCGCGGCACACAGGTTCACTCGGCGCGCAGTTGATGTGGTTTTCGCCGGGGGCAATGGACCGTGCGCGCCATTCCGAAGTGCACACCACGCTTCCCTCCGCAGAAAAAAATCAGCGTGCAGCGGAAAGGGACATCGCAGCGCGTGCCGGTGCGCGCAGAGGGCGACGCCCATGCGGCGCATACCACACTGGCTATCACGGCGGCTCCAAGCATCGGCTAGGCGATCCGGCTACGAAATAGGATATGCGCAGCTCCAACCCCCAAGAGAAAACCTACTAGCCCCGATAGCTGCGTCCAGAATTGCATTAAGTCCTGCGCGCGAGCGTGCGGTAAGGTGAATGCACGACCCAACACCCAGCCCGCGACAAGCAAAGCGGAGACTCGCAAGGACTGCCACGGATCTGTCCACCAACCACCTGTGAACCCACGAGTGAAGGATGCACGTGGAAACGGCCCTTCGGTCCGCGTTGACGCATATTTAATTGCTGCCGACGGAAATATCAGCAACGCCACGAATGAAAAGCAGACAAGACGCCAGCCTCCGCCCGGAGGGGCGCCCAGCCCAAACGCGCCCACGACGGCGCTCAGCACGAATAACGATGCGTAGATAGCGGGCCACATGGGTATCATTGGATCGCCCAACGAGCTTTAGCGGCGGCGCTGAAGCGATTTATCAGCAACGCGGGCGCACACGGTCCCCCAGCGCCCGCGGCGCGCGACCACCGACCGTTCACGGACCCCTCCAACGAATAAAAGGGAGTTCCCCGTTAGCTGCCTGCGTCGGCCTTCGTCGGGAAAGTGTCCACCACCTCGATGAGTCCGACAATATTGGCATTGAATTCTGCCAGCCTCTCGGCCGGGACCCAGTACTCTAAATGTGTGGCGCCACCCACCTTCTGAACAGGGAACTGTCGTAGGTAATCAGCGCTAACGCTAAATCGAGTGACGTAGCCTGAACCGCTGGCCTTAACGTTCCACTCACGCGCAATTTGCGCTGCGTACTCGCGATTGACTACGGGATAAAAGATTGGCTGCTCAGGTAACCGCGGCGGGAACTCGCGCCATTTCGAGGCCTGAATGAGTTCTAGTTCAGCTGGGCCAACCGGGCGGTACAAGGTGATGAGTTCCATTGGCAGCTACCGGAGCTTGAGCGGCCGACCGCGCCATCCAATAAGCGCCGCGAGCATACACTGTCTCTTCTGTGCTCGCGGCGCACCTCATCTCAGATCTCACGGCCGCTCCAAGTGATTGGGAGCCATGACTCGCGCCCGAGCAACCACATCACACTGCAGCGACAGGTTGACCCACAAGATGCGGAGACAGCGGGAGACGCTGTCAGGGTAGGCCATCGGATCCGTTGAGACCCTCTGCCAGTCTGCCTGTAACGACCAAACGGCGACGCCACGAGATTTCTCCCAGGCGACGGAGTTTGCGGGGTGCCATGGCACCGGAGATATTGCGATCGACCCAGTCGGAGGGCCGAATTTGGACGTCAACGACGAAGGTGAGTTGTCGATAAGTGCCGTCGGAGCTGGGAACGGAGGTATCAGCATCCAAGCGCACATCGCCGCCAGAGCCAGTGCGGCGCTTACAGCAACTGCAGTACGCCCAGTCATGGCTTAGGCTGCGGCACTGGACGCAGCACCCATGCCATGCCGTACCGAATAATCGCCCACACAAGGATGAAATCGATGCCTGTATCGAGGATTCCGTCGATAACTTTTCCCTCGGTCCACCCGGCGTGAGTTAGCGAGCGCGAAACAATGGCGAGGAATTCATTGTAGAACCAAAGCGTCAAAAAACATCCGGTGATGAACCGGCCTCGCTCGGCGGGAAGCAGCTGCCGCCGGTGGTCTCGGCCAAATAGCAAAGCTGCAAAGATGATTGAAATCACGATGCCGGCGTAGCCGACAATAACTGGTGCGCCGAATCCCCATCGCGACCTCACATACGAGGCGACGAGAACAATGGAAGTCATGGTGAGAAAACACGCGATCGAATATCGCCACATTGACGCCGGCGCATCCCCGCGTATGGCTCCGTTTGCAAACAGAAAGAACATCGTCGCACTGCCTAACGAATGTAGGGAATTTCCCCGTCCCGAAACGACACGGAGATGTCAGTTTGAACGGCCGGCCACCGCGGCCCGGTTGGCGAGCACCCACGCATCACGGCCGCTCCGAGCGAGGGTTAGCCGTGTCACCCACAGCCTGTCGCTGTGCAAGCAAGCGTCTCAGCCACGGGAAATGGGAGGCATGAGGAGAACGCAGCAAGTGCTCAATGTGAGCGTCGTTCTCGGCTGCGGAGTATCCAAGTAGCGAGCCTTCCCGGCGCTCAAAGTCCTCGCTCCAGCCGTCCCTTTCAGCGGCCTCAATGAGCGCGATGTAAGCGTCGATACGCCAGGTTTCTCGGGGAAGTGCGTAGAGGACATGGAGCGAGCCGCGCATTTCCGGCGCGCCGTCAGGTGGCTGCTCTCGCAGAAGCTGGACGAAGGCGCACATCTCAATCGTCCCGTTCGAAACGTAAGGGGCGAAGGTACGCCGCGGAATGATTTCCTCAGCGGGTTCTGGCGGATAGATTTCACTGAAATGAGCAAGAGGCTTGCCGCGGTTAAGCATGAACTCCAACTCACGGTCTGTGTGTATCTCGTAGGGCACTGAGGTCGGAGTCCAGCCTGTCATGGCACGTCTAACTGTAATTCGACGATCGAAATTGTCGCCCTGCACTACCCCAATACTGTCGCACACTGCCCCTCAATCCCACCATGGCTTCGGGCGCCGAGCAGACCGCGTACCAAAAACGTGGCGGACCGCAAACGCGAGGGTTGAGTCCGGCGCGTAATCGAGTGCTAGGCACCCGCCGGTACTGCATGGACGCGCGCGCCGGTCTCACCGGCCTCGAACCAGAGACGGCCGCGCGGGTGTCGGGGCCTGCGCGGATGGGTCGGCGACCTTGACTTCTGTCATCGCGACAACGCGAAACATCGGGGAGTCTTTGGGGCCGCCTCAGGATATGAGCAGCGCTGAGTTTTCTATCACCTCGACAAGTCGCCAGTCGCACGCGGATTCATAGCCCACCCATTGCACGCAGGGAAGCTTTCCTGACTCTCGATCAAACGAGCCTTGCGATTCTCCAACCAGGTTGGGCGCGAAGATGAGGCCGGCCGTTACAAATGTGTAGAGCAGACCGACATGCCACCCGGCCCACTCAAGGCGATCCGCAGACAATCGCGCGATCAGCTCCCCAATCATCAAGCCCGCCGAGATGGCGTAGACCCACGATCACGCTAGTGGAAACGAAGGGCGGCGAGCCTGTGGTGAGGCAGAATAACGCGGCTGCGGCGTCAAGCAGCCGTAAACCGCGATATTGCCAGATGCGATTGAAACAGGCTTCGAACCTGAGGGTCGGGAGTTCGAATCTCTCCGGACGCGCGCCAAACGCCGGCGACCAGAAGCGCTAGCGCGACGAGGGCCCGAAGTTTCACCAACGGCATCTGGCGTCACCCAACGGGGGTGGGCGTCGATATGACTAGCCGACTGCTGCGACCCGCGGGCGTCGGTTTCGATCAGGGGGTGGTGCTGAACGCGACGGGCGCTGCGTTGTCGATGGTCGAGACCGTTCCGTTGAGAAAGGGTGTCAGCGCACCGGTTGTAGCGTTTATCGAGTACGGAGAACTTGTGTTCGCGTTTCCCTGAGAACCGCCGGGTGCGTAGGGATACGCATTTCCCGGGACGCCAGGGGCGTAGAGATATTGATTGCTGGGATCGATCGAGGCGACCGCCGGGAATGTCCCCGCCGGATATGAGCCGGCTGCCGTGAGTACGCCGGTGGTGGGATCGATGGCGAACCCATAAATGGCAGCGTCGTCCGAATTGCCGGCGAATAAGAAGGCTCCGGTGCGATCGACTATCAGCGAGGTGATTGCCAGGCTTGCTGCGAAGGGACTGCCTGCGATGGGCGCAAGCGCTCCGGTACCGGAGTCAATCGATTCGATTTCCACCCCGCCGTTAACGGGCATGCCGAAGGACCCGATGAATCCGACGAATAAGAAGTTCCCCTGCGGCTGGATGGCGAATGCGCCCGTGGACTGATACCCGGCCGGAGGGCTGACCGTAAACGGACTGCCGGCCACCGGTGACAGCACGCCGGTAGTGGGATCGGCCGTAAAGGCCGCGATGTAGGCCTTGGCTGAAGAGACCTGCGTCGAGCCTCCATAGGCTGCATAGATGAAACCGCCGCTCGCAACCGTCAGATACGAAACCATCAGACCTGCAGGACTGGCTCCCGTTGCAAATGGACTGTTGGTAACGGGAGTGAGCGCGCCCGTCGAGGCATCGATGGTAAATGCCGACAGGTTATTCGAGCCCGCGTTGGCGACGTATACAAACTTCCCCTGCGGATCGATGGCGATCGCAACCGGCGTGGTGCCGACCGCGAACGGGCTGCCGGCAATCGCGCTCAGGCTCCCATCGACCAGATTGATGGTGAACGCGGATACCGTGTTGTCGCCCTGGTTGGCGACATACAGGAACCCGGCAGCAGGACTGATGGCGATTGCCGCTGGATTGGCTCCGGCAGGAAAAGGATTTTCCGCCAGCGCGCTGGTCGCACCGGTGCTCTGATCGATGTAGTAGGCCAGGACGCCCTGGCTCGATGGCGCGTAGCCCACGTGCCAGGGACAGGCGACGGTCACGAACACCGTCGCGTCCGTGACCGTGCCGGAGCCGTTGAGGACACTGCAGGTATATCCCGCCGGTTGCGTGAGGATGGTGACGTCGTAGGTCAGCCCACGCTGCACCGCTGTGGCAAACGCCTGAGTACCACTGGTGGAAAAGGTCAGCGTGTCGCTGCCGTTGTCCTGCAGCGACAGTCCCGTAACGCTGGTCAGTCCGGTCACTACCGCGTTGATCCGGTAGCCGGGCACGGGCGGGCCACTGCCCCCTCCGCCACATGCGGTCAGAACCAAGGCACCCAGCACCAGTGCTTTGAATTGCGTGCGCATGACACCCCCCCGCTTTCCACATGGCGTGCAAGTCGGGGTCCGGAGCTGAGCTGGAGATCCTCCTCGCAGCGATCGTTCTCAGGCGCATCCGTGAAACGATCGCCTTATGGTCATTCTGCGGCCGGCGGTGGCGATACCTCAAGCACGGGTGCGCCAGGCCAGCGCTGCGTCGCCGCCCGCCGCTGCAGCGAACCTGCACCGAGCCAAATTGCGCTTGGAAACCGCAACTTAGCGTGCGCCTGACTGAGCGGTCACAATCCGGCCCTTGTCTGCAGGCGCTCGCTCCAGATGCGCTCGCAGCGCTGCGACCCAATTGTTACCGCTCATGATCAAAGCTACCGCAGGATCACGCGCAGCCGGTTCTGTAACGCATCTCTAACCGGCGCCCGACCGACTTTCTCCCCGAGGCGGCCGCACACTGCTAGCTCGGATTTGGTGAACACCGGAGAAACCAATGCTCCTCAACCTGCTCGAATGGGACGCAGCTGTGCTCGCGCTGGCAACACTGGGTGCTGCGCTTCAAATTCGATGGCCGACTCCCGGCGTGAAACTTCAACGGCAGGCGCAGACCCTCCGTCGGACGCAAAGCCATGAGATCTCCGCCGTACCGGATCTCTTCGAGGCGGTTGAGTTCCTGCGGGACGCGCGCCAGGCGGCCCCTCTGAAAGTCGAGATGGCTCTACTCCTGGCGCCGGAGCTGCGGCAGCGAGTCACGCAGACCCTCCTAGCGCCATACGGCGAGTCCGTAGGCGACAGCGCCGCTGTCTAGAACCCCGCTGGCGGCCGAACGCCGCTGCGCGGGCAGGGCCGTCAGTTGATCGGCATCGGCCGCATCCGCGGTTGCTCCAGGCGCACGCCGCAGTACGGACAGTAATTGGGGACGGGTATGCAGGCGGGCAGTGCCATACCCACCACAATGGCATGCCCCGGACGCGCCGAGCGCCTCGGGCACCTAATCAGCTGGACGGCGGTGACTGCGGCCTCCAAACACGGCGACGCCGGCCAGGATGATCAGCGGGTTGCCCGCGTGCAGGACTGCGCTCAGCGCGATCAGCAGCCAGCCGCCGATGCCGATTGCCATGCACCATCGCACGCGGCGCTCGATGAGGTCACGAATGGTCTGGGTCATCGTGAGCGAGCGCTGCTCGACGCTGACGCTGCCGTCCGTGCCGGCATCCCGGCGCCGGGTGGGACCCGTAGGCGGGATTCTGTGACGTGATCGTACCCGGCCGTCCGGTTGGCATGCAGCGAGCCGCGATAGGATGGGGACGATTCAGCTCCTGCCGCCCGCGCGAAGGAAAATCCCCATGCGATTCGCATCGATCCTGCTGATGAGCCTGACGCTGTCGGCCGCGCCTTGCCAACAAGCCCGTGCGGGCACTACCGACAACGTGCGCATCGCCAAGCGCGTGTTCCTCGAGAATCTGGCTAGCGGTCGCTTCGAGCGGCTCGATGAGATGTACGCACCCAATTTCGTTGCACACGGTGCGTCGGTCAACCACACGCTCGCGCAGGACACCGCAGCGACCAAGTCCTGGCACGATGCCATACCGGATCTGAAGGTGACGGTAGAGCGCACGGTCGCCGATCGGGATATGGTCGCGGTGCACTGGAACGCGACCGGCATCAACACCGTGGCGGTGGGTGAGATGCCCGGCAAGGGTGCGCGAATCGGCATCGAGGGGATGACTTTCTTTCGCTTCTCCGCCGGACGCATCGTCGAAGAATGGAGCGTCGTCGATATTGCCACGCTCAGAAATCAGTTGGATTGAACGCTGCGGCGGCACGCCAATAACAGCACGTGCGTGTCTGACGATTGTGTTATGTTTGTTGAACAACGGCGAATAAGAAACTTCAACGCTCTCACGTCGCCTGTCATGCCTGGTTGGTGCACTGCACCGGAGCTCCGGCGGTGCTGGCGAGCGCGACCAAGCACTGGGACAACCTCTACGTCAGCCGCTTCTACGGCTGGCATCCGGGCACCGTGAAGGGTGGTTGCGTACACGGGGCCTCCTACAAGCTCAAGGCAGACGCACCGAACGATGCGGTCGATACCGTCAGCAAGGCTTTTATAGTCCCGCTGTTCGAGAAGCTGCTGAGCGACGGTACGGTGCAGGCCTATCAGGTCGCCGAGGAGAACATCCATACGGCGGACCCCGCGCTGTTCTTCATCTTCTACATCACCTCGAATGCCGAGGGACTCGACAAGGTGAATGCAGCTTTGAGCGCGGCCATCGGTGCCAACTCATTAGCCGGTCCCGCTCTCGGATCCATGGTGGACTTTTCGGTGCACCGCGATGAACTCGGTCGCTCGAACGCCTCCTTGAAGTGACCTGTCACTGACGAAACAAACCCCGCTGGCGGGAAATGCGCCAGCGGGGTACGGCCACGATGACGTGGCGCGTTTCAATCACGGCAACCCCTCCTCTTGAGAGCGAATTGATCGGGCGCAGGCCGCCGGTCCGCCTGTGACGATGCCATGAGGTAATCCGGCCAGGCGCGCGCGCCACCAGGTCGCCAGCGCCAATCAGGCGCTGCCGGGCGCGTGCCGCGGTGATTGCGTGCGCCGTGCACGGAAGGGGTGCCGGGGGCGTGATCTTGCTCACGGATGGGCGTTGAACGGCCCCGCAGAATGCCCATCTGGGCGAAAGGCATGCCCTGAAGCGGTGTCGGCCATGAGCATGATTCAACTCGTCGTCTGCAGCGCCCTTGGCTACCTGCTGGCCGGGGGGGCGCTCTACAGCATCAGGCATGCTGTCGGCTGGCTTCAGCACCATCACATCCGCAATCCGATCCGCGCGCTGATCCCCGCCATCGTCATCGGCCGATTCATCAAGTACGCCGCCCCGGTGGGAGCGGGTGCCATCGTGATCACGCTGGGCGCGTGGGCGGTAGGGGACTACATGGCGGCAAGGGCCGCGCGCAGCGCGGCAGCGTCGGCCGGTTTCGATACCCCAGCGGCGATGCCGGTGGCGAACCTGAACACTCCTGCAGATGCGTCGGCAGACTCATCGGCTGTCGAGGGCCCGGCCGACCCCGCGGCAGGGGCTGCCGACCCGTACGCCGACCCTGACTTCAAAGTGCCCCACCGGCCCCACCCCGCGGCCGGCCCCGCCAGTCTTAAGGAAAAGCTGTTGCAGCGTTCCGAAGCCAAGGCCGGCGCCGACCTGCTCAGGGAGACTCAGCAGCACGTGCAACGCTCGCAGTACGATTGCGAGGCCGCAGATCGCGCCGCCAAGTACCTCAAGTCGGGCCTGGATGTGTGGGGGTTCGCGGCATGGCAGGCCAAGTACTTCCCGACGGCCGGCTACCGGGGCGCGACGCTGGCGCAGTGCAAGGATATCCAGGCCCTCCTCGATCCCTCGGAGGTGGATCTGAAGTCAACCGTCGCGCAGCAGAATCACCCCTGAGCCGTCGCGGCTGAGAGGCTCGGCGCAAGCGTCACCTTCGGGTGAGGCACAATCTCTTTCAACACAGCCCCGCTGCTGGCTCGAGCTGCCAAGCGACGGCATTGCGATTCCTCAATTCAGTCATTGCCCGGTTCAAGGCTGCACGAGCTAAAACTGCGCTCGAACCCACGGAGCTTGCCGAGAGCTAAACCCTGCCCGGCCGGCGTCCCTGCCTGATGAGTCAGCGCCGATCAGGGACGGCGCGATAAACCTGTGGCGCCCGCGGGAATCAGAAGAACGCGAGCGACTCGGGCGTCGCTTTGAAGATCCCGATGCAGCGACCGTCCGATTGCGCGATCAGCCAGTTGTGGCCGATGAAGGTGTCCTGGGCGATGCGGCCGCCGGGGGGAAGGCTGTGATAGAGCTTTCGGGTCCCGTGGAAGTCCAACCAGTAGATCGCAATCACCTGGTCACTGCGATTCACGAACGTCATCCCCGTCGCCTGTTGCGAAGGAACGGACGGGAAGTCCGGCTCGTGAGTGCACGCCTGCGCGGCCGGCAGATCCGCACAACTGCCGATCCCGGGCTGGTCGGAAAGTGCGCAGGCGACGCTGTAGCCGCTCGGTCCCTCCTGAACCGGGTGACTCGGCGGGTCGGCCCAAGCGGCAACACAAGACAAGGCCGCAAGACCCAGCAGGACTCGGCTGATGACTGAAACTCTCAAGCAGGTGCCCTCGTGCCGGATGCGCAGCCGGTCATTTAGCCCAAGGCCACCCGGGCAGCAACCGTGTTCGTTTAAGGATGCGAACCCGATCAAGCGCACGCCCGCCGCGAGGATCGGCGCAGGCTTCGGCAGTCTGTATGGGCCTCCTCGGCAGGGCCGCCGGGAGTGCGTCGAGCTTGAGCGTCTAAGCGGCTGAAAAATGATGTGTCGTCCTCCACCGGGCACCAAATGTCGTGGCTCGAGGCGTCCGTTCGACACAAGATATGGTGTGACGGGCGGTCGAATCATCGTATTCTCTGACGCTCTTGGACCACTCTCTAGCGGGAGATCTCATGCCGCACGAAGAACTGCTGGCTCTGCTCGTCAGGGCGCGCAGGGTGCTCGAGCGATACCTGTTCGAGGAAGGCGGTGAAGCGGTTCGCGACGATGTCGCCGAGGTCTGCATGGCGATAGACGACGCGCTGCCCGACGAGGCGGCCGTGCCCCTCCGAAGAGTGGAACTGACACGTTCCGAGGAAAAATCCGCCGCCTAGGCAGATTCGTATCCGCAGCGTCTGTATTGAGGCTACAGCGCAGGGCCGCCGCAAGCGGCCCTCTCGTTTCCCACGCGTTGCGCGGCGCGCCTGCGCAGTCGAAACCGTAACCGCTGAAACAACACCGGCTCACTCTGGAACATCGGGAGGCTGTATCGTGAAAACTCGCCTCGTGGCAATTCTTTGCAGCTCGGTTGCCGCGCTGGCGGCACTGTCTGTCCTGGAAGTCAGACACGCCCGCGCCGACCCCGTCGCTTCGACGTGCGTGCGAATGGCAGTCCCCGCTCAGATCTGCGAATACCAGTTCTCGGATGGCACCAAGTGCGTGGTGTACGGACTCACCGGCACTTCCGATCATGCGCAGGTCGGCAGCAGCTCGGGGATGCAGTGTAAGTTTCAGTAGCGCGGCAGCGGCGCGGACCGCCGTGCCGCGCTGCGGACTGCGCCCGGGGTGCGGGCCAGCCGATCATGGCGCGATGCCCGCTCAGGGCTGCCCGCTCAGCGTGCGCCCATAGTTGCTGAGCAGAATCTGCACGCCGAGGTAGCCGATGAACTGCACCTGGCCGGGTGAATTGCCGGCGAGGCTGCGGCCGGCCATGAACAGCAGGACGAAGCCACGGTGCAGCTGGTAGCGGCCGCCGACATCGAGCGTCGTCACGTCCGGTGACGTGCCCATCACATGATCGTTGTAGAGCTCGGCATCGAGTTCGAGCCTCGGCGTGACGTGCCGCCCGGCGACGAACCCGAGGATGCGCTCCTCGGAGCCGTGTCCCGGGTAGTAGCCGGCCTCGAAATCAAGATTGAACGGGCCCACGCTCTTCGCCACCTCCAGCGGCAGCAGCAGGCGCGATCCGGGCGCTGCGAGGCCCCGGCGCTGACTCGACAGCGAGCCTGCGGTCTCGAATTGCGGAAACACCGACAGCTGCCAGCCGTCCTCGCCCTGATCGAAGAATCGCCATTTCACTCCCGGGTAAGCGTTGCCCCAGCCGCCGACCGTGGACTCACCCTGGCGGGTCTGCAGCAGGTAGGGGATCTCATAGGTGAGCTGGACTCGCTCGCCCAGGCCGAAGTTAAGATCGATCTGCGGAAGCTGGTAGGAGGCGACGCCGCGCTCCAGCGTCTGCATGGAAGCGATGTTGATCTCCCAGTTACCGTTTCCGGGAGTTCCCGGATCGTTGGTCAGGTACGGAGGCCCTGCGTCGGCGCGCGCGCCGGGGGAAACGATGAGCGCTGCGCAGACCGCGGCAGCGGATAGCTTTGTAGCGCAAACCATTCAGGCACTGCGTACCACGATTTCGCACCGTCTGTCATCATGAGCACCCCGTCCCCTCGAGCTTCGCAACGAAGGCAGCATGACTGACCCAAAGGCCGGGCCGCCCGCGCGCGGCGCCACCAAGCGGCGCTGCCGCTGGGCGCAAAGCGCCGATCCTGACTATGTGCGCTACCACGATGAGGAATGGGGACGGCCGGTGCACGATGACCGCCGGCTGTTCGAGATGCTCACGCTCGAGGGCGCGCAGGCCGGACTGTCATGGTCGACGATCCTGCGCAAGCGCTCAGGCTACCGCCGCGCGTTCGCCAACTTCGACCCGCGCCGCGTGGCGCGCTACGATGCGCGCCGGCGCCAAGCCCTGCGCCGCGATGGCGGCATCGTGCGCAACCGCCTCAAGATCGAGTCGACCGTCAGCAACGCGCGCGCCTTTCTCGCCGTGCAGCGCGAGTTCGGCTCCTTCGACCGCTACCTGTGGTCATTTGTCGCTCGTCGGCCGCGGGTGAACCGGCCACGCCGCGGCCAGGTCGCGGCGCACACGCCGCTGAGTGACGCCATCTCGCGCGATCTTGCGAAGCGCGGCTTTCGCTTCGTCGGTAGCACGATCGTATACGCCTTCCTGCAGGCGGTCGGTGTGGTGAATGATCACTCCCGCGACTGCTTTCGCTGCCCGAAGCAGCCGCGGCGAGCCCCGGCCGGCCGCGCGAGCGGGCGAAAGTAGCGCAGGTCGGCGCGCGCTGCTTAAGATAGTGGTCCATATCAACCGTTGTCAGGACTTTGGCTATGAAGGCACTTGTTGCGTTGGCATTTATTGCAGCCGTTGGCGTCGGACCGGCTTATGCCGACTGCCCCTATCCTGCGGCGCCGGACAAGCTCCCGGATGGCGCCACGGCGACCATGGAGGACATGGTGGCCGGACAGAAAGCCGTCAAGGAGTACGAAAAAGCGATCAACGATTACAACGCCTGCATCGACAAAGCGCTCGATGATTCGATCAAAGAGGCGGGCGACAAGCTCAAGCCCCAGCAAAAGACCGACATGCAGCGGGTCGAGGCGCAGAAGCACAACGCCGCCGTCGATCAGCTGCAAAGCGTCGCCGATCGTTTCAACGAGCAGGTGAAGGTCTTCAAGGCCAGGACCGCCGACAAGAAGGGCTGAGTGCTCAACCCAGCCGAGGCTGACCGGCTGATCGGGCAGAATCTGCAGTGTCTGCCGATAGAGTCGCTGCCGCTCGCTCAGTGCGCAGGCGCGGTGCTGCGCGAGAACATCTACGCCGAGCGCGACCAGCCGCCTTTCGACCGCGTCGCCATGGACGGCGTGGCGCTCGACAGTCGCTCGGTCGCGGCGGGCACCCGCTCGTTTCCGGTTCAGGCGACCCAGGCGGCCGGGGACGCGCCGTTGACACTGGCCACGGCGGCGGACTGTATCGAGGTCATGACCGGCGCCGCGCTGCCGGCAGGCTGCAACAGCGTGGTGCCGGTCGAGCAACTGGTAGCGGCGCAGGGACGGGTGGGACTTGCGGCCCACGTGCGGGTCGAACCGTGGCAGAACGTGCACCGGCGCGGCAGCGATACGCGCCAGGGCACCCTGCTGTTGTCGTCCGGTCAGCGCCTGCGGGCGCCCGAGGTCGCCATTGCCGCCTCCGCCGGCATGGCCCGCATACGGGTGAGCAGCCAGCCCATGCTCGCGGTCATCTCGACCGGCAACGAGCTCATCGAGCCCGGCGAGCCGGTGCTGCCTCATCAGGTGCGCCGCTCGAACGCCTACGCCATCGTCAGCGCACTGCGCGAGCACGGATTCCAGCGGGTGGCGGACGATCACATCCGTGATGACCTGGCGGAGCTGCGCGCGCGGCTGCGCTTTCACCTTAAGACCCACGACGTGCTGGTGCTCTCCGGTGGCGTGTCGGCGGGCCGCTTCGATCTGGTGCCCAGGGCGCTCGAGGAACTCGGCGTGCGCCCGATCTTCCATAAAGTGGCGCAGCGGCCGGGGAAACCCTTGTGGTTCGGAGTCGGCCCCACCGGGGCGGCCGTGTTCGGCCTACCCGGCAACCCGGTCTCGACACTGGTGTGCCTGACGCGCTACGTGCTGCCGGCGCTGCGCAGCAGCCTCGGTCAGAGCCCGCCGCCCGTTGAGCGCATGGCGCTGGGGGCGCCGGTCACCGTGACGCCACCCCTGACGCATTTCATTCCCGTGCGCATCGAGCAGGACGACTGGGGGCGCGACTGGGCCATGCCCGCTCCCACCAACGGCTCGGGGGACTTTACCGCGCTGGGCGGCACCTCCGGCTTCGTCGAGCTGCCGCCCGGCCCGAATACCTATGTCAAGGGGTTCGTGACGCGCCTTTACCGCTGGTCGTAAGCTTGCCTTGAGCGCCGCCTGCCCCCATCCACCTTGCCGCCTGCCCTTTTGCGCCAATAGCCAGCCGGGCCGTCCGATGTCCATACTGCCAACGTGTCAACACGCGACGTCATCGTTCCACTGACCGCGCTGCCCGCGCCCCGCGACACGCTCGGCCGCCCGATGCGCGATTTGCGCATCTCGGTCATGGACCGCTGCAACTTTCGCTGCCCGTACTGCATGCCGCGCGAGACCTATCATGAGCGCTACCGCTTCCTCGGCTCGCACGAGCGGCTATCGTTCGATGAGATCGTGCGGCTCGCGCGCCTGTTCGTGCGGCTCGGGGTGCGCAAGCTCCGCCTGACCGGCGGTGAACCGCTGCTGCGCGCGAATCTGCCCGACCTGATCGGCGACCTCAGCGACATCGCCGGCGTCGAGGACGTGGCGCTCACCACCAACGGCATTCTCCTGGCGCGCTACGCGAGCGAGCTCAAGGCGGCCGGCCTCAAGCGCGTCACCGTCAGCCTCGACAGCCTCGATGCGCAGGTGTTCGAGCGCATGAGCGGTGGCTTTGGCGGCGTGAACGAGGTGCTCGATGGCATCGAGCATGCGCGGCGTGCCGAACTCACGCCGATCAAGGTCAATGCCGTCGTGCAACGCGGCGTCAACGATCACACCGTGCTCGAACTCGTCGAGCGCTTCCGCGGCACCGGGGTGATCGTGCGCTTCATCGAGTACATGGACGTCGGCAATCGCAACCACTGGCGCTCGGAGCTGGTGGTGCCCTCGCGGGAACTGGTGGCGCAGATCGGCGCACGCTGGCCGTTAAACGCGCTCGAGCCGGAGTATCGCGGTGAGGTCGCCCGGCGCTATGCGTTCGAGGACGGTAAGGGCGAGCTCGGCTTCATCTCTTCCGTGTCGCAGCCGTTCTGCGGCGATTGCTCGCGCGCGCGGCTGTCCTCCGATGGCATGCTCTATAGCTGCCTGTTCGCCACCCATGGCACCAGCCTGCGCGATGCGCTGCGCGGCGGGGCGAGCGATGATCACCTGCTGGAACTTATGCGTGCCGTGTGGCTGAAGCGCTCGGACCGCTACAGCGAGCAGCGCGCGATCCTGCGCCGCGCGGCTCCCGAGGAGCGCAAGGTCGAGATGTTCTACATCGGTGGCTGATGGCGCGGCGTGCTCTTACGCACCTGGATGCGGATCGCAGGCCCACGATGGTCGACGTCGGCGCCAAGACCGTGACGCATCGCGTGGCGCTCGCCGAGGCGCGCATCCGGCTGCCGCGCAGTGTCGGACGCGCCCTGCGCGAGAGCGGCCACCGCACCAGGAAGGGCCCGGTGTTCGACACCGCCGTCATCGCCGGCGTGCAGGCCGCGAAACGCACCCACGAGCTCATCCCGTTCTGCCACCCGCTGGCGCTTGAGAACTGCCAGCTGAGCATCGCGCAGCCGAGCCTCGTTGAGATCCGCGTGCGCTGCGAGGTCTCGGTGCATCACCGCACCGGTGTTGAGATGGAGGCGCTGACCGGGGCTGCCGTGGCGGCACTCACCATCTACGACATGTGCAAGGCTCTCTCGCACGACATCGAGATCGTAAGCCTCCGGCTGCTGGCGAAGTCAGGTGGCCGGCGCAGCATCGTGGCAAGGAAGCGCGGGTAAGCCCGATGGCCGCGCACACCCCGGGCAGCCACAATGTTCCGCCGCTCTACGGCCTGCTGCTCTCCGGCGGCCGCAGCACCCGCATGGGCCGCGACAAGGCCACACTCACCTACGGGGGCGACACTCCGCAGCTGGAACGGGCCATGGCCCTGCTCGCCCGCCACGTCGCGAGCGCCTATGTGTCCGCGCGCGCCGATCAGGCGAGCGAGCCGCTGCGCGCCCGCTTTGCGCAGATCACCGACCGGCACGAGAACCTCGGCCCCATCGCCGGCCTGCTCGCCGCGCAGGCGCAGCACCCGGAAGTTGCCTGGCTGGTACTGGCGTGCGATCTGCCGCTGCTGGATGAGTCGACGCTGGAGCATCTCACGCGCGCGCGTGATGCGGCGCGCAGCGCCACCGCCTATCGCTCGAGCCACGATCGGCTGCCCGAGCCCCTGTGCGCGATTTATGAGCCGCGCAGTCGCGAACCGCTGCTCGCCTATGTGGCATCCGGCAAGCAGTGTCCGCGCGGCTTCCTGCTCGGCGCCGATACGCTGCTGCTCGATGAGCCCGATCCGCGCGCGCTCGACAACATCAACACGCCCAAGGACTATGGCTCGGCCACCCAGCAGGTGATGAGCAAGGTGCCCCGGTGAGCGAGTTGCGGCACATCACGGTGCAGTACTACGCGTTGCTGCACGAGCAGACCGGGCGACGCGAAGAGATGCTGATGAGCAGCGCGCGCACGGCGGACGAGCTGTACCGGCAGCTCGCGCAGCGCTATCCGTTCACACTCGCGCCCGAGCTGCTGCGGGTCGCCATCAACGGCGAGTTTCGCGAGTGGACCGCGCCACTGACCGACCAGGATACGGTGGTCTTCATACCCCCGGTCGCCGGCGGCTGAGGGACGCTACTGCGATGGTGGTCTTCCAGTTCACGCACACAGCGATCGAAACGGCGGCCCTGCGCGCGAGGCTTGCCGATCCCGCCTGCGGCGGATACGCCGCCTTTGAAGGCTGGGTGCGCGATCACAATGAGGGCGCGCGCGTGCGGCAGCTGGAGTACGAAGCCTTCGAAGCGCTCGCCGTGCGCGAGGGCGAGCGCATCGTAGCCGAGGCGATCGCGCGCTTCGGCGTCGCGCGCGCCGCCTGCGTGCACCGGCTGGGGAGTCTGGCCATCGGCGAGCTTGCGGTATGGGTGGGTGTGAGCGCAGCGCACCGCGAGGAGGCATTTCGCGCCTGCCGCTACATCATCGACGAGGTCAAGCACCGCCTGCCGATCTGGAAGAAGGAGTTCTACGCGAACGGCGACTCGGGCTGGGTGAACTGCGAGCGCTGCGCCGCAGCGCCCGGCACCGGGCATCCCCACGATCACGCCTAGACGCGCACCTGTCCTGTACCACGCACCAGGTACTTGTAACTGGTGAGCTGCTCGACGCCGACCGGACCGCGCGCATGAAAGCGGTCGGTGGAGATGCCGATCTCCGCCCCCATGCCAAATTCGGCGCCGTCGGCGAACTGGGTCGAGGCGTTGTGCAGCACGATGGCGCTGTCGACGCGCGCGAGGAAGCGCTCGGCGGTCGCTGCGTTGTCGGTCACGATCGACTCGGTATGCGCCGAACCGTAGCGCGCGATGTGCTCGATCGCCGCATCGACCCCCTCGACCACCCGCGCAGCGATGATCGCATCGAGATATTCGGTGTACCAGTCCTCCTCGCTCGCCGAGCGCACGCGCGCATCGGCCTTCTGCACCGCGGCATCACCGCGCACCTCGCAACCCGCATCAAGCAGGTCTTGCACGATGGGCGCAAGGTGCGTGGCGGCGCAGGCGCGATCGATGAGCAGCGTCTCGGCGGCGCCGCAGATGCCGGTGCGCCGCATCTTGGCGTTGAGCGCGATGCTGCGCGCCATGCGTACGTCGGCGTCGCGATCGATGTACACGTGGCAGTTGCCTTCCAGGTGTCCGATCACCGGCACGCGCGCCTCGCGCTTGACGCGCTCGACCAGCGATTTGCCGCCGCGCGGCACGATCACGTCCAGATACTCACTCATGCCCGAGAGCATGTAGCCGACCGCGGCGCGATCGCTAGTGGGTACCAGCTGGATGCAGGCCGCCGGCAGCCCCGCTGCCGCCAACCCGCTGAGCAGGCACTCGTGCAGCGCGCCGCTCGAGTGCCGGCCCTCCGAGCCGCCACGCAGAATCGCCGCGTTGCCGGACTTCAGGCACAGCGCGCCGGCATCCGCGGTGACGTTGGGGCGGCTCTCGTAGATGATGCCGATGACCCCGAGCGGAACGATGACGCGCTCGATCCTGAGCCCATTCGGTCGCTGCCACTGCGCAAGCGTGCTGCCGATCGGATCGGGCAGCGCGATCACCGCATCGATGCTCGAGGCGATCGCCTCGATACGCGGCTCATCGAGCCGCAGTCGCTCCAGGCGCGGCGCGCTTAAGTGCGCCGCGCGCGCGGCAGCCAGGTCGCGCTGGTTGGCGGCCAGGATCGCCGCACGCTGCGCACGCACCGCCGCCGCCGCGGCTGCCAGCGCTGCGTTCTTCTGCGCGGCGGGGGCGTGCGCCAGCAGCGCGGCGGCCGCGACCGCCGCCCTGCCGAGTCCCTCCATGAGTTCACCGAGCTGCTGCGCGTCCATGAGCTTCAGCCGGCCGGCTGCGCGGCGGCCGCCGCGCTCGCCAGTTCGCGGCGCATGAGAACCAGGTCATCGCGGTGGATCATCTCGTCACGGCCACGAAATCCCAACAGCTCCGCGATCTCGGAGGACTTGCGGCCCATGATGCGGGCCGCGTCCGAATCGGAGTAGGCGATGATGCCGCGCGCAACTTCCGCTCCATCGCTGTTGAGCACGCTCACCGTGTCGCCGCGGTCGAAGCGTCCACAGGCGGCGGTGACGCCGGCGGGCAGGAGGCTGCTGCCCTCCTGCAGCGCGC
>Ga0209420_1000606_pt1 | contig 18195 bp, 17 predicted proteins | sample BlaSpr_A8_OM1_O1_FD_187972 | JGI IMG/M metagenome (GOLD analysis project Ga0209420, IMG submission 187972) | Forest soil microbial communities from Thunder Bay, Ontario, Canada - Black Spruce, Ontario site 2_A8_OM1_O1 (SPAdes) (version 2) | ecosystem: Environmental > Terrestrial > Soil > Boreal... | reverse complement strand
CCGCGACCGCCGTTCGGTCACCCTCACCTCCGCCGGGGCGGCGCTGCTGCCGCACGCCCGAGCCCTGCTGGACGGGGCGGACGACCTGCGGAACCGGGCGGCGCGCATCGCGGGCTCGGAATCGGTCCGGCTCGGCTATGTGAACTGGCTGCCTGCGGACCTGGTTACCCGTACCTCTGCGGTGGCGCGGCTGCACGTCGACGCGTGGGTCGAGCCCTCCCATGTCCAGGCGGCCCGCGTGGCTAACGGCAGCCTGGACCTCGCCGTGTGCTGGGTGCGGGCCCGCGACCTGGAGGAACATGGTCTGAACGCCCGGCTCATCGGCGCGGACCGGCTCTACGCCGTGTCCCGCAGAGCCGAGGCCGATGAGGTTCGCGCCCGCGATACCGTCGTGCTCCTCGACGAGGACGTGAAGACCTGGAGCAGCTGGAACGAGTATGCCGAGCAACTGGTCCGGGATACCGGCGCCCGGGCGGTGCGTATCTCTGACGGCGGCATCACCGGACCTGCCTTCTTCGATCATGTCCGCAGCTCCCGGCGTCCCATCGTCAATTCGCCCAAGGGCCAGGACGCTGTGCTTCCCCAGGACTTGATCCGGCGGTCCGTGGTGGAGCCGAAGCTCTACTGGCCCTGGTCGCTGGTGTGGCGCCGCAGTGAACTACGCGCTGCCGTCCTGGCCGTCGTCGATGTCCTGACCACGGGCACCGGGGACCTCGGCACCCAAGCGCCGGGCGTCTGGCTGCCCGCGGACGATCTGTACCGGCCCTAGGCCGGCCCCAGGTTCCCGGCGTCGAGAGTGACGGCCGGCGACGCGGCCGTGAGCGACTGCGTGCTGACCCGCCGGGAGCGGGTGGCGGCCCGGGCCGTGAGGTCCGCCGCAGCGGCGTCGACCGCTGGGCCGGACGCAGCGGACTCGGTGGTCTCCAGCAGGAACAGGATGTGCCTGCTGTGCCCGGTCACCTTGGTGCGTTCGGCGTCGCGGTGGTTCCAGTGCCGGGTCAGCACCGAGGTCCCGTCGGTGTAGATCACCTCGCCGGGCCGGGGCTGCTCGGTGGTGTCCGGTTCGCCGAGCGGCGTGAACTCCTCGTGGCCAGCCGCGAACCCCAGTCCGATGTCGCCGCGCACCGCGTCTAGGTCGAACGCGCCCGCCGGGACACCATGGCGGACCGAGACGAGGTTGTAGCAGTCCACCGCGGCGTTAATCCGCGGTAGCCGGGCGGTCCGGACCAGCCGCCGCCGCAGGGCGTCCACGCTCGGCCGCTCTCGTTTCGGGTTGGTGCCGAACGCCCGGTACGCCGCATGCCACGCGGCGATGTGCGGGTCGCTCTCGCCGGCCGGCGGTGCGTGGCCGTCCCGGGCGGCCTTCTCCAAGGCCGCCAGTTCTGCGTCTGCCTCGGGCCAGGGCTCGTGCCCGTCGAACCCGCAGGCCACGACGACAGCGATGCGCAGCCGGGGAAATGCCTGGCACACCGCCTCGCTCACCCTCAGCTCGGTCATGCGTTCGGGGCCCCTTCGCGGATACGCCGATGCGGCTCAAGGAACACGCACGCAAGTATCCGCCTTACTGGCAGGTCTCGCGATCGGTCGGCACCTGGCGTCGCACATAACTGCCCGTGGCGCTTGGCCGCGCCCGAGTGGCAGGTCACGCGCCGCGCCATGAGCAGCACGGGAATGAGCAGCCAGATCAGGCCCCAGGCGTGGGCCACAATGACCAGCACGGCCACGATCCCGATGGCAGCCAGCAGGGCGGTCAACGGCGGTGCCGCGCGCCCGGACGGCGGCTGCGGCCGGGTGATGGCGGACGTGCCGGCCCAGGGCCGGGGGGCGGGAAGATCAGCCAGCAGCTCCGTGAGCTCACCCCAGGTCCGCGCGGTCAGCGCCTGCCCGGTTCGCTCGTCGAGTTCCTCGGCCGTCAGCCTGCCCGCCTGGAAGTGCTCGCTCAGGTCCGCTAGAGCGGCATCACGGTCGGCATCGGAAGCCCTCATAGCAGCGGTGCGGATGTTCCCAGTCGTGGCGTTCATGGGGCTGTGGCCTTTCTGCCTCGTACGGGTAGTCGGCGGGTTTCGCGTATCTCTACTGTCGTACGCAGCGGGTTACCGGCACCATTGCCGGATGCCACGAGCTACCGGTGACATCTGTCACGGCCCCGCACCAGCTCGCGGCTAATAGCCTCGGTTCCGGTCGACCTGGTTCAGCAGTGGCTGGCCGTCGAGGTAGCGGCGGAGGTTCTCGGCGAATAGCCGCTTGGCTGGCTCCACGCCCTCCGGATCACCGCGCGTGGATATGTGCGGGGTGAGGACAACCTGTGGCAGCTCGACCAGCTCGGGGCGCGGTGGCCTGCCGTCGAGCTCCCCTTCGTAGACGTCGAGGAGCGCTCCGCGGATACGGCCCTCCTGGAGCGCGGCAACCAGTGCGTCCTCATCGATGAGCTCGCCTCGCGCCACGTTGATCAGGACGCTGTCTGGCCGCATCGCGGCGAACACACTGGCGCCGATCAGGCCGCGTGTGTCGGGCGTCAACTGCGCGCAGACCGCAACGTAATCGCTTGCTGCCGCCAGCTCGGTCAATTCCCGGGCGGGCAGCAGCAAGTCGACTCCGTCCGTATCGTGCTCTCGGGTTTTCACTGACTGGCGCGTCGCGAGGACTCTCATCCCCGCTGCCCGCGCGAGCCTGGCTACCTCGCGGCCGATCCCTCCCAGCCCCACCACGCCGAGTGTCGCGCCCGTCAGCGACTGGAGCCGGTACGCGGAGCGGTCGAACTGCCCGGCTGCCTTCTGCCTCGTCGCCTCATGGAGTCCGCGGCCGAAGTGGTAAGCGCCGGCCAGAACATACTCGGCGATGCCTGTCGCCCCGACCGCACCGCGACTCGAGGTCAAGATCACCCCGGACTCCCACAGGTCGGTGCCGTGCAGGTTGGACACGCCGGCCTGGGTGTGATGCACCCACTGGAGCCGCGGCGCGTGCCCGGCTATCCCTGGCGGCACCGGATAGCCGAGGAGAGCGACGTCAGCGGACTCGAGCAGGCGCTCGCCGCCTTCGACACCGGCCGCGAGGGCGTTACCGTCGACTACGTCGATCCTGGGATCGACGTCCCTTATCCACTGGAAATCGTGCCCGAGGATGGGAGCGATCACCACGACCGTGACCCTCGCCGGCGCGGGACCGTTCCCGGTACGCGTATTCACCGGCTCAGGCTAATCCTTACAGATCTCCGTAAATGCCATTCCGGCACCAGCGAATTGCTAACGTCTCGCCCCATGCGACTTGCCCGCCCGGCCGCCATTGCGGTGCTCGCCTGCGCTCCGGCCCTGGCCCTGGCCGCCTGCGGCCAGGTGGCCGGCACGTCCACGCCGGCGCCGGCGACCAGCGCTGTCACTCTGGCCGGCGCCGCGCCCTCCCAGCAGGCGTCCTTGCCTCCGACTCGCCTTCCGGCCACCTCGTCACGCTCCATCCCAGGCCGTTCCTCACTCCCGCCGGTTCGCGCGACGCCCTACCACGGGGCCTCCACCTCGGCCACGATCCACGCGGATCACGTGGTCGGCGACGGCACGCCGGGCAGCTGCACGTCGCAGGCGGTAGTCCAGGCCGTCGCCGCGGGCGGGGTGATCGCGTTTTCCTGCGGGCCGCGGCCGGTGACCATCGTGATGACGGCCACGGCTGAGGTCCGCAACACCAGCGCCAAGGTCGTCCTGGACGGCGGCGGCCTGGTCACGCTGAGCGGCGGCGGCGTGCGGCGCATCCTGTATATGGACACCTGCGATCCGGCCCAGACCTGGACCACCTCGCACTGCCAGGACCAGGCCACTCCCGCTCTCACGGTGGAGAACATCACCTTCGCCGACGGCAACTCCACCGGGCAGGTCTATGACGGCGGGGGCGGCGGGGCCATCTTCGACCGCGGCGGCCAGCTCAAGGTCATCGACGCCCGCTTCACCGGCAACCGCTGCGACGCCACCGGTCCCGACCTGGGCGGGGCCGCCATCCGGGCGCTGAGCCAGTACCAGAACCGGCCCGTCGAGGTCACCGGCAGCACCTTCACCGGCGGCGTGTGCTCCAACGGCGGCGCGCTGAGCAGCATCGGGGTGTCCTGGGTGATCCGGGACAGCACCTTCACCGGCAACCGCGCCATCGGCGACGGCGCCAACCCGGCTCAGGCCGGCACCCCGGGCGGCGGCAGCGGCGGCGCCATCTACACCGACGGGGACGACTACACGGTGACCGTCGACGGCTCCGTCATCTCCGGCAACAGTGCCCGCGAGGGCGGCGGCGCGCTCTTCTTCGTCAGCAACGACAAGACCGGCACGCTCACGATCGAGCACTCCAACTTGCGCGACAACCCCAACGCCGGCTTCCAGACCGCGGGCTACCCGGGCATCTTCTTCCTGGGCCAGAGCCACCCGGTGGTCCTGTCGTCCGTCCTGAGCTGACCCGGCCGCGACCTGTTTTCAGCTTCGCCGACGAGCGAGCACCCTAGTGGCCTGCGCCGGCGTTAGGGACCCGGGTGAACCCGGCGGGGATAGCCCCCGCGGGGCTGAGCAGGCTCAGGTTCGCCGCGGTATCCGGCAGCCACTTATAGTCATCCCGGATGGCCCGGTCACTCGCCACTGATTCGCCGGGTGCGGTCTCGATCGTCCGGATGGGCAAATAGGTGGCGGTATCCACCCACATGTCTATCTCGCCGGTCTTAGCAGAGCCCTGCACCAGTTGGATAGCGCGCTGCCCGTCCACTTCCGCCGGGCCGAGATCAGTCATCGAACCTGCGCTGATGGCATCCCGCAGTGCGTCTGCTGCCTGGACCGGCGTTTGCGGCAGCGGGCCGGGAGTGTTCGGAGGTGTCGCATAGCCCCATGGGTAGGTAGTCGTGCTCCAGGTGCGGTTGCCGTAGTTGATCGTGATCGTCACCGTCTTGTCCGAGGTGGCGGTCATCAGGTAACCGAGCACCGGGCTGCCACCCGCGCCCAGGATTTGCGTCAGCGTCACTTCCCGGCCCGAATTGGCGTAGTTCCACGTCGCTATGTTCTCGATTACGCCAGTCTGCGAATTCGGAGCACGGCCAAGGTCGTACTGGATGGCGTTGTCGGCGCTGGCGTTCACCGCGGCCTTCACATGGTCCACCACATAGTCAGCCGACAGGCGAACCGGAGCGCTGGTACGGACCGGGACGGCGTGTCCGCCGCCGCTGACCACGCCAGCGATGCTGGCCGCAGCCGCGGCGGCGGCGAGCAGCAGGAGACCGCCGCGCCTGCGTGACTTGCCGGAACCGGCAGGCCAGGGGCTCTCGCGGTGCCGCACGCCGCGGGCTCCGGCGTCGGCCAGTTTCGGGAAGTCGTCGAGGATGGCAGCCAGCAGACGCTGCTCGAAACGGTCAGCGTGCGTAGCGGTATTCACTGGAAGTTCCCCTCATGCTGGAATTCTGATCAGATGCGCGGAGTTCCCCAGCAGGCCTGGGGTTCGCCGCGTCGATGGCCTTGTTGAGCGCCCGGCGGGCGCTGCTCAGACGCATCCGGCAGGCCGCGGCGCTGATGCCCAGGACGCGAGCCGCCTCGCTGGGGCTGAGCCCATCGGCGGAGACGAGCAGGAGCACTTCCCTGGCCTTCGGCTTGAGCTGGCTGAGCGCCTCGATGGCCTGCTGGCCGGACCGGGCCGCGTCGATCCGCTCTTCGAGTCGCTCGATATCGCTGGCGTCGATCAGACGGCGGCCGATGATCCTGGCCGTCGCCGCGTTTTCGCGGTACCGGCGTCGATTCTCGCGAGCGATCAGCCGCGCGGTGATGCCCAGCAGCCAGGCAGTCGGCTCGCCGCGGCCCGGGTCATAGGAACGGGCCGCCGTCAGCACCGTCAGGAACGTGGCCGCGACCACGTCGGCCACGTCGGCTGGCTCCCGGACCCGGCGCGCCGTGAACCCGATGACCCGGTCCAGATGCCGCCAGTAGAACGTTTCGAACGCTGCCGGGTCAGTACCGAGCTGACTCAGCAGATCCTTGTCTGTCGGTTCGGAGTCCATACCTATACTTGGTCGCACGCCCACCAGCGCAAGGATAAATTTCCTTTGACCGGCCGGTTGGCCAGGTCAGCGTGGACGGCCTGCAGGCGCATGGCTACGACCTCCGCTATGCCCGGATCCGCGGCAATGGGACTCGTTCGCGCTCACGATGCTCCCCGCGCCGGGGCGGGCGTGGCATCACGGTGATTGTGGGGCTGGGGCGTTCGGGCGCCGGTGCGGGTGGCCCCGATTCCGGCGATGACCACGAAGAGGATGCCGGCGGCGGCTGCCGCGCTCGGGATCTGCCCGAGGACGAGCAGGCCGGCCAGCAGGGCGATGGCGGGTTCCAGGCTCATCAGGGTGCCGAAGGCGCTGGCCGTGAGACGCCGCAGGGCGAGCAGCTCCAGGCTGAACGGCAGCATTGGATGCAGCGCGGCCAGCGCCAGCATGACGGCCAGCAGCGGCCACGTCACCGCGTGCAGTACGGAGGAACCGGCGGCCAGCAGCGCTACGATGCCGGCGACCGGGATGGAGACCGCCAGCCCGCTGAGGCCGGTGACCCGGTCGCCGACGTGCTGGGTCAGCAGGATGTATGTGCCCCAGCAGGCCGCGGCTCCTAGTGCGAAGCCAAGGCCGGCCGGATCGATGCCGCCGGTCCAGGGCCGGGTCAGCAGCACTACGCCTATCGCGGCCAGGACCGTCCAGCGCCTGCGCCCGCCGCCGGGCTTGAGCACCGAAACCGTCAATGGCCCGAGAAACTCCAGCGCGCTGGCGGTGCCGAGCGGAATGCGCGCGATCGCGAGCATGAACAGCATCATCAGGCCAGCGGTCACCACGCCAAGCGCTGTGCAAGCCAGCAGGTCCTTGCCGGTGAAGTCGCGGGGGCGGGGCCGGACCAGGATCAACAGCAGTACGCCGGCCCAGGCCAGCCGCAGCCCCACGATGCCCAGCGCGCCGAGCTGATCCAGCAGATGCGCCGACAGGGCCAGCCCGAGCTGGACACAGGACATGGATCCAACCGCCATCATGACCCCGCTGCCCGCGCCGCTCAGTCGGCCGCCCAACGGGCGGGACGCGACTGTCAGCGGGCTCATAAGCCCAGTAGAGCGCTTGCCCGTTGTTCATGTCCACGTGTTAGAAGTGGACACACTGTTCAGGAAAAGCGGACAATCAGCGCATGGAAACCCGTCGGCTAGAACTGCTGGCCGAGCTGTCCCGGCTGGGATCCATGCGCGCGGTAGCGGACGCGCTCGGCATCACCACCTCCACTGTGTCGCAGCAGCTAGCCGCCCTCGCCGGCGAGCTGGGCACCGACCTGACCGAACCGGACGGCCGGCGGGTCCGGCTGACACCCGCTGGCCGCCTGCTAGCCGAGCGCGCCGTGACAATCCTCGCCGAGGTCGAGGCGGCGCGCCGCGATCTGGCACCAGGCGCGGAGCCCGTCGGCACCCTGCGCGTCGCCGGGTTCGCCACCGCGATCCGCAGCTACCTGCTGCCCGTTATCGCCGGCCTGGCCGCTAGCCACCCGCGGATCCACCTGCTGATCCGCGAACACGAACCCGCCGAAGCCCTCCAGCTTCTCGCCGCCGACCAAGCCGACCTGGCGCTCACCTACGACTACAACCTCGCCCCGGCCGCCACCGGCCAGGCGATCGTGCCGTCCCCGCTGTGGACTGCACTGTGGGGCCTGGGCGTGCCCGAACACGAGGCCGCCGACGGCGGCACCGCACCTGAGGTATTCGCCCGCTTCCGGGCCCGCGACTGGATCGGCAACTCCCGCAACACTGCCGACGAGGACGTCATCCGCACCGTCGCCTCCATGGCCGGGTTCACCCCCCGCATTACCCACCGGGCAGACAGCCTCGACCTGGTCCAGGACATGATCACCGCAGGGCTGGGCGTGGGACTGCTGCCCCTCGGCCGCCCGGTCCAGCCCGGGGTGCGGCTCCTGCCGCTCTCCGGCCCGCACATCGAACTACGGGCCTACGCCGCCGCCCGCCGCGGCCGCCTGAGCTGGCCCCCGCTCGCGCTGGTGATCAGCCTTCTCCGGCAGGCCAGCCGCCAGGCCACGCGCGACAAGCGAGCTCACTGGCCATACCATCGCGTTGACGAGGCTTAACGAAAGCCGCCGGGCAGTGCCTGGAGAGGTGGGAGGACCTGGTGGAGGCAGAGCCGGAGCGTCAGCTGGCTGACCCGCCGGCCACCTGGCAGGAGCACTGGTTCGACCACCGCCAGCTGCTCCGGCTTTACCACAGCGACGAGCACTGCGCGATCTACCTGGACCCCGACGTGCGCCGGGATGAGGTGCAATGGCTGCCCAGGTTCATCAATGCGACCTGGCAGTACTCCAAGGCGACCTACGGCGACGCGTTCGGGCCCGACCCGCGCATCTACTCCATCCACCATGCCGGGCGGCACGGCGGCGGCCATGCGGGCTATTACGTCAGCCCGGTCCACGACTATCACAACGTCAGCGACTGCGGGCTGGACAGCTGGCGGGAGGGCAACACCCTCGCTCGCGAGCTGCCCGCTCATGAGATCGGGCATTCCGTGGAGAGCGCCAACAACGGCGTCCACGGCTCACCGGCGTATGAGATCTGGGGCGACAGCAAGTGGGCCGAGTTCTACATCTTTGACCTCTACACGGCCCTGGGCATGGATCGCGAGGCCAAGGGCGTCTACCGCAGGTTCACCGGCAACACCGACGATTTCCCTCGCCGGAGGACCCGCTGGTTCCGCGACTGGTTCTTCCCGCTATGGCGGGACTGCGGACAGGCCGAGGTCATGAACAGGTTCTTCCGGGAGCTGGCCCGGCATTTCCCGCGCGACTCCGGTGGCACCTACACGCGGCGGATGAACTGGGGCGAGTACGTCCACTTCACCAGCGGTGCTGCGGCCGCGGATATGAGCGGCCAGGCCGCCCGCGCCTTCGGCTGGCCTCGCAAGTGGGCCAGCCAGCTGGAGCACGCCCGCGAGCAGTTCCCTGGCATCACGTACTGAAATAACCGCGCCGTGCCAACCAGGTCCGCCAGTCCAGCTGCCGCACGGCCACGTCAATGCAGCCGGCGTCCCGCAGCACGGCGGCGTAGCGGTCCGCGCCGTCATCGACGATGCGCAGCCGGCCGCCGGGCCGCAGGACCCGCACCATCTCGCGCAGCGCCGCTGCCCGCCCGTGGGCTCCCCGGATGTTGCTAAGCGCCAGGCTGCTGACCACCAGGTCGAACGAGGCGGACGCAAACGGGAGCTCACGCGCGTCCGCGTCGGCAAGCTCCACCCGGTCGCCCACGCCCGGGACCTCCGCGACTGGCTCCACGCCGCCAGTCCGCCAGCAACCATGACCGGCGCGGCGGCGGTAGCCGGCTTCGGTCAGCTGGTGCGTGCCAGTTCCACGTTGCGCAGCCAGACTCTGCCCGGGCCAGCGAGGGTGATTTCGAATCCCATGTGCTCCGCGTCGGCGGGGACCCGCCCGGTGATCTGGTACCTGGTCCAGCCGCGGGTCCCGGTGATGGTCTCGCTAAGGTGCTGCCGGTCCCGATGCACGCGCTGGACTGGTTGCGCCTGATCGCTGGGCGGCGGGTGGATCTCCCGGTCCTGGCCGTGGCTCTGGGGCTGGCTGACGATGTCCAGGCTCAATTCCGCGTCACCGCTCACGTCCTGGCTGCGCACCTCGGCCCGCAAAGTCACCGTGGCGCCGTGGTAGTCGTCGGCGAGCCACTCCTGGCCTAGGCAGATATCTCCGAACGGCTGCGGGACCGCGGCCGACAGGGCCGCCGTGCCGTCTGCTGCGGTCACGGCATAGTCGTTCCCGTGTGCCCCGGTGACCTCGGCCCGGGATCTGCCGCGGATGAGCCAGCCGTCCAGCCCGTCAGCGAACGCCAGGTTCTGCGGCGCGGAGCGCGGACCGGACCGGCGGGCCGGGATACGGTCGGCGAAGGGTCTGAGCAGGTCATGGCCGGTTACCGGGATGGCTAGCCGGTCCATCAGGGCATCGGGTACCCGCACGGGCACCTCCAGCGCGGCCGCCAAGGCCAGGGCGCTGCCGGGAGGTGCGGTGACCTGCCGGGTGCCGGCCGGGCCAGTCACCTCGATCCGCGCGGCCAGCACGTTGGGCCCCAGTTCGTCGATGTCCACCCCGGTCAGGCTCCCGCCCGCCGCAGCCAGCAGCTGGCCGGCCAGATCCTCGGGGCTGTACTCCCGGGCTGGCAGGTCTGCGGCCGGCCCGTCGTGCTGGGGCTGGCCCGCCTCGCTGCCGCGGGGCAGCCGGCCCAGGATGCGCCACAGCGCCATGCCCTGGCGGGTGCGCAGCCATAGCCCCATCGCCCGGTGCCCGGGATCGTCGGCCAGGACCACCAGGATGTGGCCGATAGCGGGCGAGCCGTCCGGCCGCGTGTCCGTGTGCGGCTCGGCGCAGGCGATGCGGACGGTCGTCATGGCTGTCCTCCGAGAGGTGACCGGGATGAGGTCAGGGCGGTGTGCCGTGATGTGCGTGCGGAGCCGTCGGCGCGCCTTGTGCAGGCTGGCCTTGGCCGCGCCGGGGGACCCGGCGATCTGCGCGGCGGGCAGATCGGCGTAGTAGTACAACTCGACGGCGCGCCGCTGGCCGTCCGGCAGGTCCGCGACCGCAGCGCGCAGCACCTCAGCGCGATCCAGGTCATCCGCGGACGGCAGCCCCAGCGCCGAAACTGGATGCAGCCCCTCGGGCCACTCGGCCAGCAGCATCAACGGCTCCTGCCGGCCCGCCGCACGATGCACGTTGCGGATGATGCCGTCCAGCCAGGCGCCGAACCGATCCGGGTCCCGCAGCCGGTCCAGGGCCATGAAGGCCCGCAGGAACGCCTCCTGGACGATGTCGTCCGCGTCATCGGCACGCCCGCACAACCGCGTCGCCCGAGCCCTCGCCGACGGCCAGTGCCGCTCAACCAGCAGCCGGAACGCGGCGGCATCTCCGGCCCGGGCCTGCCGGACCAGATCACCGTCGCAGATTTCCACACCAGTTAGTGTCCGCCAGGCGCCCCGCGGTTACCCGTGAACGAGGGGGCTTTCCAGAGACGCGCCGACGCCGCGGCCGGGGATGGCCAGGTGACGGGGTAGCCGTTATGAATCAGGTGATCGCCTGGGCAGGCTTTCTCGGTGCCCGGCTGGTCGTGGCCGGGCCGCTTATCAGGTCATCGACCGTTATCGCTGGCCCACCTGGCTGTTCTGGCTGCTGATCATCGTCATGCTCGGCGGATCCGTGCTGAACACGGCACTGCGGATGGTCCACGACGGCCGGACGCCAGGGTCTGGCGCGCAGCAGGCAGCTGAACATCCGTGACCGTGAATACGGAGCTGCAACGTGCTGTTATGCCGCGAGCCGGGTAGTCAGCCAATGGGTTTGCGGAAGAACACCCGGCGGAATCCGTCCTGCCCGGCCCGGTGGGTCTCGGTGTACCCGTGCCGGGGGTAGTAGGCGAGGTTCTCGGTCATGGCTTCGTTGGTGTAGAGCCGGATCTCGCTGAGACCGAGGCTGCGAGCGTGGTCTTCGGCCAGGGCGAGCAGCCGGGCGCCGATCCCGTGGCCTTGGGCGGCGGGCAGAACGGCTACGTTCTCCAGCAGCAGGTAGCCGGGCCGGGGGATGAGGATGGCGAAGCCGGCGATGTTGCCGTTCTGGATGGCGGCCCAGGCCTGCTGGTCGCGGACCGCCTGCGCGTAGTCGGCGGTCATCGGGGCGGGGTTCTGGCCGATCCTCGGGACGTACTTCTGGTAAGCCGCGGCAGCGATCGCGCGGAGCGCATCGACGTCGCCAGGGCCGGCCCGGCGGATCATGGCCACAGGCGGGGACAGCGGCGCCGTTGGCTGCTGCAGCGTCTGCTGGCGGCCGTTGCGATTACCGTTGCACCCTGCGCAGGGTTGCGACAGCGTCGGGGGGCAGGGCCCAGCCCGGCAGCGGCGGCGGACCGGTCAGGGCGCCGACCAGTGTGGCGGGGAAGCCATCCAGGATGGACCGGTCACCGAACCGGTCGCGCTGCTTGACGCAGGCGCCGGCGCGGACCACCGACTCGGCCCCGGTCGCGCTGCCGTCGCACACGATCGCGCCGGGTTCGACGATGCTGCCGCGGCCGATGTGGCAGCCGTGGATCATGGCGCCCGGGCCGATCACGGCGTCGTCCTCGATGATCAGCTCGTTGTCGGGCAGCAGGTGCAGCACCGTGTTCTCCAGGATCTGCACCCGGGAGCCGATGCGGACCGGGCCGTGGGAGTCCCCGATGATCTTCACGCCCGCGCCGATCAGCGAGCCTTCGCCGATGACTACGTCGCCGGTGATCTCCGCCGAGTCGAACAGCACCGTGCCCGGGCCGATCGCCGGGGTCTTGTCGCGGTAGGCGTACAGGGTTCCCATGTCTTCTCCTGCTCGCATCGGCCCGTGCACGGCGGTGCCCGGATGGTCGGTCAGGTTGGTCTGGTGCTGGCGCAGAACCGCGAGCCGCTCCCGGTCGGCGTCGGTGGCCGACCGGATCACATGCGGCGGGCGCCCGACCAGGACCGAGCCGGCCGCGATGACGGTGCCCGGCGGCACTAGCGTGCCCTCGCCCAGGATGCAGCCGCTGCCCAGGCGGGATCCCGGCATGAGGATCGCGCCGTTGCCGATCTCGCACAAGTCGCCGATGTCGGCGCCGACGATGGCGGCGCGGTGACCGAAGACGGTGCGCTGGCCCACCCGGACCGGATGCTCGGCCGTGCCGATCACCACCCCGTTCTCCAGGATGGCCGAGTAGTTGCCGATGCTCACCGCGGCGCCATGCGCCCGCACGACCAGGCCCTGCGCCAGGATCGCCCCGGCCCCGACGTGCACCTCCCCGAGGATCACCGCGGAGCGGGCGATCTCCGGCTGGGGCTGGTCAACGAGCATCTGGTTGAAGCTCACGGCGTTCTCACCGTTCTCCTGGCCGTTCGGGCGTCCGGCTGGGTTCCGACACTACCCATGCGCTAGCGGCCCGGCTAACGGTGACCGCGGTCCCGCCGGAATCGGTTATCAGGGCGTCCAGCGTGACGAGTCACGGGCCCCTTTCGGCTCCTGTCTGGCGCACTGCCGCGGCGGCCTGCCGTGCCGCCACCAGGATCGGGTCCCACACCGGGGAGAACGGCGGGGCGTACGCGAGGTCCAGGGCCGTGATCTCCTCCACCGTCATGCGGTTCCACAGCGCCGTCGCAGCCGTGTCGATCCGCTTGGCCGATCCCTCGTTGCCCACGATCTGCACGCCCAGCAGGCGTCCGGTGCGGCGCTCGGCGATCATCTTGACCGTCATCTGCTGGGTACCAGGGAAGTAGGCGGCCTTCGTGCCTGACTGCACCGTGACGGTCACGTAGGCGAACCCGGCGCGCCTGGCGTCGCGCTCGCGCAGCCCGGTCCGGGCTATCTCCAGATGACACACCTTGCTCACCGCGGTGCCGACCACGCCGGGAAACGTGGCGTAGGACCCGGCCAGATTGTGCCCGATGACCCGGCCGTGCTTGTTGGCGTGGGTGCCGAGCGGCACATGCTGGTACTGGCCCGAGACCAGGTTCATGACCTCCACGCAATCGCCGCCCGCCCAGACGCGCTCGTGGCCCAGGACCTGCATCTGCACGTTGGTGCGCAGGCCGCCCTGATCCCCTAGCGTCAGGCCGGCCTCTCGCGCAAGTGCGGTATTGGGTCGTACCCCCAGGCCGAGGACGACCACGTCGGCCGGGATCGAGCCGTCGGCGGTCACCACCGAGCGGATCCTGCCGTCGCTGCTGGTGTCGAATCCGGTGACGGCGGTGTCGGTGCGCACATCTATGCCGATGCCCTCCATGACCTGGTGCACGGTCGCGCCCATGTCCGGATCGAGCGTGGTCATCGGCTGGTCGGCCTGATCGACGACGGTCACCGCCATGCCGCGTCGCACCAGTGCCTCAGCCATCTCCACGCCGATGTAGCCGCCGCCGACCACGACGGCGCGCCGGGGCTGCGTGCGATCAAGGTCCGCCAGGAGCGCGGCACCGTCGTCGAGGGTCTGCACGCCGAACACGCCGGCGGCGTCCACACCGGGGAGCGGCGGCCGGACCGGAACCGCGCCGGTGGCGATGACCAGGGAGTCGAAGCTTTCCTGGTACGAGCGCCCGGCGGCCAGGTCGTGAGCGGTCACCCGCCCGCCCGGAAGGTCGATCTCCTCCACCGCGGTTCGCATCCGCAGGTCGATGCCGTTGCGCCGGTGCGCGTCCGGCGTGCGGGCGATCAGCCGCCCCGGCTCGTCGATGTCGCCGGCCACCCAGTACGGGATGCCGCAGGCGGAGTACGACGTGTGCGTGCCGCGCTCGAACGCGACGATCTGGACCGCGTCGCCCGCGATCCGCAGGGCCTGCGAGGCCGCGCTCATCCCGGCCGCGTCCGCTCCGATGACGACTATCCGCTCGGTCATCGGGTGCACGCACGCCGCTGAACGGGCCGGACCGTCACGCGCCTGGCCACTGGTCAGGCCGCCGCAGTGCTGGTGCGGATCTCGGTTCCGGCCCGGACCGCCTTGGTGACCGGGGTCCGCTCCGCGATCTCGGCCAGCTTGGCTCGCTGGACGTCGTCGATGCCGTGCAGGGTGATCAGCCGGTCGATCCACCTGGTGTCCCGGTCTGCGACGATGTAGGTGAGCTTGACATCCACCCCAGCCAGCGGCCAGTTCTGGCGCTCGGCGTACATCCGCAGCGTGATCGCGGTGCAGGCGCCGAGCCCGGACAGCAGCAGACCGAACGGAGCCGGGCCGGTATCCGCCCCGCCGTGGTCAACCGGTTCGTCGCCGCGCAACGCATGCCCGCCCGCGTCAATACGAACCCCGTACGGCTTTTCGTCACTGGTCACCGTGGCGGTGGCGACGGTGTGGTCGCGGTCATCGCTCATCGGCATCCTCTCTCGGTCATGCCGCCGCGCGTCAGCGCTTTCTCCTATCCTCGCAGCGCGGACGCGAAGATGCCCGGAAGAGCGCCCCAGCGCGGCCTGGTCTCGAAGGAGGCGAGGAGCCGCCCGGTGGTGGCGGCTGTCTTGTTGTCGACGAACCAGGGCGGCTTGGGCGAGATGGCCCACTCACGGTTTAGCAGCGATCTCGGCGCGGGCCGGAACGGTCCCTCGACGATGGTGCGTTCTGGGTCGTCGAGCAGCAGTGCGTTGTGCACGACGCCGATCCCGCTCTGGACGTCGTCCAGGGTGTGGCCGGGGAAGGCGCCCCAGGTCGCGTCCGCGGTGAGGTAGCCGACGCCGGTCCAGGCGTTGATCCCGATCGTGCCGTAGCGCAGCGCCGCGACGTGGCGCTCGAACGCCTCGCCGAGGACCCGCCGGGTGTCGGGGTGGATGATGAGGTTGGCCCCGAGCGTGCCGCGCAGGCGGTCGTTGGCCGCCGTCACCGCGGCGGCCAGGTAGTCCTCCCCCGTCCCGGGCAGCTCGGCCACGCCGAGGACCGGCGCGAAGTACTCGGTCTCGAACGCGCTCTCCGCGCCGTCACCGAGGTCCAGTCCGGTCAGCAGCGTCCGCGCGGGCGTGCCGCCCACTGCCTCGGCGGCCGACGGATGCCGCTCGCGCGCACCGCGAACGCGATCTTCTGAGCCCGGGTACCAATCGGGGCGCGCGTACGCCCCCGCCAGCGCCTTGCGCAGCTCGGCCAGGAAGGCGCCCTTCTGGGGCCAGTCGGAGCTCACGATGACGATCTGCGCGGCGATGCAGTTGGATCCCGCGTTGTGGAGCCGTTGCGTGGCGACATGCCGGGCCTGGAAGCGCAGGTCGGCCGCCGACCACTCGCCTGGGACCACGATGACGGGCGCGACGCCGCCCAGCTCGCTGGTGATGGCCTTGGTCAGCTTGCGGGCGCCCGCGGCCTTGGCGGCTGGCCCCGCCTCGCCGGGCCCCCACACGATCGCGTCGTGGGTCTGCTCGCTTCCGGTCATGTGTACCGCGCTGATCCGCGGGTGATAGGCCAGCGCGCTGCCTATCTCCACGCCGCCGGTCACGATTTCCACCACGCCCAGATCGATGAACGGAGCGAAGATCTTCTCGAACACGGGCTTGAGCGGGTTGGTGATCGGGTTCAGCTTCAGCACGGCGACCCGGTTCTCGGCGTACAGCTGGTAGATGGTGTCCAGCGGCGCGATGGAGAAGATGTTTCCGGCTCCGAGCACCAGCGCCGCGCCGCGCGTCTGCTTCGGGTTCTGCTCGCCGAGTCCCGCAGTCGCGCGGACGCGGGCTTCGGTAATCCCGGGCGGCATCCAGACCTCAGCGCTGAAGCCGTTGAGCAGCAGGCGGTCATAGACGGTGTGCGGCAGCACCTTGATCGCGAGCTGGCCGGTGGCGGTGGTGCGGGTGGGGAAGCCGGCCAGCACGTCCGCGCCTCGATCGAGCCGCTCGAGGGTACGGGCCAGAGCGCTGGCGTAGCTCAGCACCGCCCACGGGCCGCTGATCCACTCCTCGCCGATGAGCGGCGACTCCGGCGGCAGCTTCTTGATGCGAGCCGCCGCCTGTACCCACTCCGGCGCGTTGATGCCCGTCAGCTGCTTGAACCGGTCGAGCAGCTGGCGACGCTGCGCCAAGGAGGTTTCCGCCCAGACCTGCTCGCCGCGGGCCAGCCGTTCGGTGATCTCGTCCGCCTGGCTGTTGACCGTTTCCGGGCTGAGGTCCGCCGTCATGTCCCGTCTCCTTCCGCCGAGCAGATTCATTGGGCCGAACGGAGCAGGTCCGTTGCCTTCTCACCGACCATAAGCGCCGGCGCGTGGGTGTTGCCGTGCGGGATCCGCGGGAATACCGAGGCATCGGCGATCCGGAGCCCGGCGATGCCGTGGACCCGGAGCCTGGCGTCCACGACGCCGTCGGTCTCGGTCCCGATCCGCGCCGTGCACGACGGGTGATACGTGTGCTCCACGTTGCGGCGGATCTCCGCCTCGAGCTGAGCGCGGGTGCGCGCCTGTTCACCCGGGTGCAGTTCCGTCCCGACGACGTCGCGCAACGGCCTGGTCGCGGCGACCTCGCGCGCCCGCTCGATGGCGGTGACCATCGCCTGCATGTCCTCGGGCTCGGCGAAGTAGTTGAAGGTGACCGCGGCCCTCTCTTTAGGGTCGCTGCTGCGCAGCCGGACCTGTCCGGTGCTGGCCGCTCCGACCATGGAGCAGCCGATCGCGAGCGCCGGCTTCGGGTGCGACTCGAAGCCGTGATTCCAGAAGTACCCAGGCGCGCCGATGAACTGCATGTACGGTGCGTCGTCGCCGGCGCGGGTGTGGAAGAAGGCCCCTGCCTCGCCGATGTTCGAGGTGAGCAGACCCCGGCGGCGCGTCAGGTAGTCGGCCAGCTGTAGCGGCGACTCGGCGCCGATCAAGGTGCCCTTGGCCGTGGTCTCGAAGTTGACCATGTACATCGGGTGGTCCATGAGGTGAGCGCCCACGTTGGGGTTGTCCACCACCACGGGGATGCCGTGCTCGGCCAGGTGATCCGCGGGCCCGATCCCCGACAGCATCAGCAGCTGCGGGGTATTGAACGCGCCCGCCGACAGCACGACCTCGCGTTCGGCACGGTGGAAGGCCCGGTTCCCGGCCCGCTCGACGTCGACGCCGGTGACGCGTCCCTGATCGATCCTTAGCCGCAGCGCGCGGGTGCCGGTCAGCACGGTGAGGTTCGGCCGGCTGCGGGCAGGCCTGAGGTAACCGTCGGACGTGGTCCAGCGCTGCCCGCGCTTCTGGGTGACCTGGTACAGCCCCGCGCCGAGCTGCTCAGGGCCGTTGAAGTTGTCGCTGCGCGAGATGCCGGAGGCGACCATGGCCTCGACGATGCGCTGGCTCAGCTCGTTGGGCGAGCGAGGGTCTTCGACGAACATGGGCCCGCTCGCGCCGTGGTAGTCGCTCGCCCCCCGGGAGTTGTGCTCTGAGCGCTTGAACAGCGGCAGCACCTCGTCGTACGACCAGCCGGCGGCGCCGTTCTTGGCCCACGAATCGTAGTCGGAGCGGTTCCCGCGGATGTAGATCATCGCGTTCTGGCCGCTGCAGCCGCCGAGCATCTTGCCGCGCGGATGGTAGATCGTCCGCTCGTTCAGGTGCGGCTCGGGCTCGGTGTAGAACTCCCAGTCATGCCCGGTCTTGAATTGCTTCGGGAACGCCGCCGGGATCTGCACGTTCAGGTGCCGGCCCGAACCACCCGCCTCGACCAGCAGCACCCTGACGGCGGGATCCGATGACAGGCGGGCGGCGAC
>Ga0209420_1000605_pt1 | contig 18204 bp, 17 predicted proteins | sample BlaSpr_A8_OM1_O1_FD_187972 | JGI IMG/M metagenome (GOLD analysis project Ga0209420, IMG submission 187972) | Forest soil microbial communities from Thunder Bay, Ontario, Canada - Black Spruce, Ontario site 2_A8_OM1_O1 (SPAdes) (version 2) | ecosystem: Environmental > Terrestrial > Soil > Boreal... | reverse complement strand
AATAAGTCCGGTAATACCTTCTAGCGAAAAGCGTTTCGTTCCCAGATAGCGCGTTTGCATCACCTGTTCGAACAGGTCCGCGCGCACCAGCCGTTCCAGGATTCGCTCGCGGTCCGGTTCGGCCGCCACAGCCTCAAGGCGCTCGCTGACCCAGCGCCGGCGTTCCGGATCCGGAATGTGCATGAACTCCGCGCCGATCGAACCGCAATAGATGCGCCGAGCTTCTTCGGCCGATTCGCCCTCGAGCCGCAGCTCCGGATGCTCGAGGGGCAACATGAATCCGAGTGGATCGAGATTCGCTTCGAAATAGCCCCAACGCCGGAAAGCGTCCCAAACTGCTTCATCGCGCTGCTTTGGGGCCGCCTTTACCGTCTGCCGCGCCTCTAGAGTTTTCGCCATTGTTCTCGCCCGCAAACTTACGGAGAAATTCCTATGTTAGCAGACCCGGCCAGCTCAGCGCTGTTGGGTGGAGGTCTTCTGTCAGAGCCTTCCAATATGGTCGTGTGAATGCCCTTTTAATGTGACGTTTGTACTTTTCGCTTCTGTTCACGCGACGCAGAATATCCAGGCCATGCTGCGCATCGTACAAACATCGTCACCCGAAGAATTCGAGTCGGCGCGCGCATTGTTTCTTGCCTACGCCGAATCGCTGGGCGTCGATCTTTCCTTCCAAAATTTCAGCGAAGAGCTTCGCGAACTTCCTGGCGCTTACGTCCCTCCGCGCGGCCGATTGCTTCTGGCCTTTGACGGTTCCGTCGCGATCGGCTGTGGCGCGCTCCGCGATCTCGGCGAAGGGATCTGCGAAATGAAGCGTCTTTACGTCGATCCGCAATTCCGCGGCAAGAAAGCAGGACGCGTCCTGGCGGAAGCTCTCATCGCCGCCGCTCGCGAAATTGGCTATCGCGCGATGCGCCTGGACACACTCGCGCCGATGACGGAAGCGCAATCGCTCTATCGCTCCTTGGGCTTCCGCGAAATCGCCCCGTACCGTTACAATCCTTTGCCCGGGACTCAATTCCTGGAGCTCCGCCTTGACGAGCCATAGCGTACGATTCCCTGCGTGGCGGAAAATGAGGAGGCCCTGATGCCCGTGCAATCCCGCAAGCCGAAGCGCCGTTATGTGGTTCGTCCCGACCGCAAGGTCCACTGGCCCTTTAGTGACGCCGTCTGGGCCGGTTCGACGCTTTATCTTTCCGGCCACATCGGGTTCGATCCTGCCACCGGCAAGCCACCATCCGACGTGCGCAAGGAAATCCGCTTCATGCTCGATGCCATGAAGCAAACGCTGGACAATTGCGGCCTGCAGATGCGGCATCTCGTGTCCGTACAGGTCTTTTGCCCGGACGTTTCTCTTTTTGCCACTTTCAATGAGATCTATCGCGGCTACTTCGAGAAGGATTTCCCGGCAAGAGCGTTCCTGGGATCGGGCCCGCTGCTATTCGGAGCGCGCTTCGAGATTCAGGGCATCGCCTCGAAGCAGGAATAAGCGTGTGCTTTAGGTTTGGCTTGTGTAGCGCAGGTCCTTGGACCTGCGGCTTTTGTGCCGCTCTTCGCGGGTCACATGCGATCGTGGGTGTCTAGCGCGCTTCTACTGAGGAATCACCAAACCTTAATCATGTCCTTCGCGCAGCACCATCCGCGCGCGAGGGTTCAACGGCCGGCGCAATCGCGGACCGCGCGGAGCGTCATCAGCAGTCCGTACGCGCCGCAGTACGAAGGATAGCAACCCAGCAACCAGCGAGCTCCCCACAATAATCGTTTCCCACACAAATCCCACCGCTACCGTCAGTACCGGCTGCGCTCCGAAGGGCGTCAATAACGCCACGAGTGCTACTTCTCGAACTCCAATCCCACCCTGCGTCAACGGCACCAGCGCGGAAAGCTTCGCCAGAGGCCACGCTAACAACCACCCCTGCATCGGCACGTGCAATCCGCAAAAATCCGCCACAAATTTTGACAGCAAAACGAATGACCCTTGCACCGCCACGCCGAGTAACAGCGCTAATGCCACATAACGCGGCTGCGCCAGCACCGCTTTCCACGATTGGCGCAGTTGCACGATCAGCCGCCGCACGCGTAGCGGAAAACGCCGCGCCGGCAGAAAAGCAATGGCCGCCAATCCGGCAATTGCGGCGAGCAGCGCTACGCCAGCCACGGACCACAGTACGTGTTTGCTCGTCGGGCTGATCGCGCCATCGAGCAATATCACGCCGGCCCCGGCTAGCAGCGCCAGCGCTGCAAAATCAATCAAGCGGTCGAGCAAGCTCGCGAGCGCAGCGCCCGTTACGCTGCGCGCCTCGCGCATCGCCAGGCTCATCCGCACCACATCGCCGCCTACTGCCGACGGCAGAAATAGCGTGCTGAACATTCCGCCAAAATAGCATCGGGCCGCTTGTACGTAGGAAAGATCGGCGCCTGCCAGATTCACCATCATGCGCCACTTGAGCATCCCCACCGTCTGCGCGAGAAGGTACGCGCCTAGCACCGCAAACCAGAGTGTCGGCGGCAATCGCCCTAGCGCCGCCCAAAGCTGCCCGAGCGGAACGTAGTGCAGAATCATCCCGACCACGAGCGCGCTCAACAGGACGCGTACGCTCATCCACAGCCACGGCTGCGATTTGAGTTTGGAGATCATCTGCTCCGCCGCTGCGGTGCGGTTGCGAAGGGAAGTGCGCGAATTCGGTCGGTTCCACAAAGCGCGTGACGCGCAAAAGCACGCGCTTCTAACTTCAGCCCTGGGTGCCGGCGAGTTCCCGTATTTTCGTAGCCAGTTCGAAGTCCAGCTTGCTGAGCCCCCCAATACTGTGTGTCGAAAGATCAATCATCACCCGGTTCCACACGTTGGACCATTCAGGATGGTGCCCCAGGGATTCGGCCGCCAGCGCTACGCGGGACATAAACCCAAATGCTTCGATAAAGTCGCGGAATTTGTATTCCCGATGCAGTTTCCCTTGCTCTAAACTCCAGCCACCCTTCAATTTTCCTAACTCGTTCTTTAGCTCGTCTTCGTCTAACTTTTGGATAGCCATCGGCCCCCCTCGGTTACACGGGTAAAACACCGTGTTTCCTAGATGATATGCTTCATTTTACGCCCACTTGTGTGCGCTATCGTACGCTCGATCCGCAATTCGGTTGAACCAGTCGGCTCTTTCCCTTATGGTATCGTCTCTTGTGGCCGGTTAGGACTTTTGTGCCGCAAATCGTTTCCGGAAACCGAGCCTAGGGAGCCCAGCCGTGAAGAAAAAGATTCGCGCGATTCAGTATGGCGTCGGACCCATTGGGGCGGCTATCGTTCGCCTGATGCGGGAAAAGCAATCGATCGAGGTGATTGGCGCGATCGATACCGATCCCGCCAAGGCCGGCCACGATTTGGGCGAAGTGCTCGGTGCCGCTGACGCTCCCTGGAAAGTCCCAGTATCCGCGGACGCGGCAGAGATGCTGGGCAAGTCCGCCGACGTGGTCATTCACTCCACTTCTTCGACGCTGCCTTCCGTAATGGAACAACTCCTTGAGTGTCTCGCCGCCGAGGCTTGCGTCGTATCCACCTGCGAGGAGCTGTCCTATCCCTTCCGCAAATATCCCGACCTCGCGAAGCACCTCGACGAGGAGGCCAAGACCTGGGGCGTGGCGCTGACGGGCACCGGTGTGAATCCGGGCTTCGTGATGGATAAGCTCGCGATCACGTTGTCGTCCGTGTCACAACGCATTGAGCACGCAAAATCCATTCGCGTGGTGGACGCGAGCAAACGCCGTTTACCTTTGCAGAAGAAAATCGGGGCGGGAATGTCCGTCGAGGAATTTAAGGCGCAGGTGGCAGCGGGTGTGATCAAACATCACGGCTTGCCGGAATCGATCGCCATGGTGGCGGACGCGCTCGGCTTTGAGCTTGATGACGTCACCGAGACGATCGAGCCCATGGTCGCGCAAGAAGCGGTGAAAACCGAATTTCTCGAGGTGGCCGCGGGGCAAGCCGCCGGCGTCCATCAGATCGCGCGCGGTTTGCTGAAGGGCCAGGAAAAAATCTACATGGAGCTGCAGATGTATGTCGGCGCGCACGACCCGCAAGACATCATCGAACTCACCGGCACGCCGAACCTGAAACTCGTGATCCCCGGCGGAACGCACGGCGATTTGGCTACCGCGGCCGTCGCCGTCAATACTATTCCACCGATCCTTGCAGCGCCAGCAGGATTGCGTACCTCGCGCGATTTGCCCGTGGGCTTCTTGCCGCCAGGCATTTTGCGCTGATCCTTAGCTGTCATCCTGAGGAGCCCGCCATCTCGGCGGGCGACGAAGGATCTGTGTGCAGCATTCGTCGCAGGTTGCGCTATGTAGGAACGAAAACAAACCGCCGGTAGGCACTCATATCAATCTTTCTGCCAGAAGCGGGCCACCGCGGCGTAATCCAAATCTTCCTTCGCGGCTCCCTTCACCGCGCTGTACGTTTCGCGCGCGGAAGCGCACGCCGGGAGCGGCACCCCGATCTGGTTCGCCAGATCGAGCGCCAACCCCAAATCCTTGTGCATCAGCCGCAGCGGAAAGCTTGGCGTATAATCGTGCTTCAAAATCATCGGAGCCTTCACGTCCAGCACCGCCGCGCGCGCCATGCTGGCTTGCAATACCGCCACGAGATTTTCGCCCGGCACGCCCGCGCCGATCACCAGCGCCAACGCTTCCGCCAATGCCTGCACTTGCAGCGCGAGAATTAAATTCATTGCGAGCTTCACCGTTTGCCCCGCGCCATTCGGTCCTAGGTGAAACCATTTTTTGCCCATCGCGCCCAGCACCGGCTCCACGCGTTTGAGCGTGGCGGCCTCGCCGCCGACCATAAACACCAGCTCGCCTTTTTCCGCGCCCCAGGTTCCGCCGGTCACCGGAGCATCCAGATATTCCACCCCGCGCGCTGCGGTCTCCGTGGCAATTCGTTTTGCCAGGACCACCGACACCGTGCTCGAATCCACCAGCACGCTTCCGCGCCGCAACGCTTCGAGAGCCCCTCCGCCCCACAGCACCGCTTCAAGCGCCGCCGGATCGCTGACGATGGTGATCAAAATATCGGCCTGCGCCGCGGCGTCACGCGCGCTCGCCGCCACCTTCGCGCCGGACTTCGCCAACTCCTCCGCTTTGCTCTTGGTGCGGTTCCACGTGACGACGGGAAATTCCGCCTTCAGCAAATTCAACGCCATGGGCCGTCCCATCAGCCCCAGCCCGATAAACCCAATCACCGGTTTCGTCACTGCCCGCCCCCTGTAGTTCGCGGCGCGCGCCCGTCACGCGGTCGCCGGCCCGCTCCTGCGATCGTCTTTGGTTCGCAGCCAGCGCAGTCAAGCGCCCGCAAAACTTCCGCCAGCCGCCATCATAGTACGCTCAAGTTCCATTTTGGGACGGCGGGCATGTCTGGCCCCCCCTTTTCTCGTAAATACGGCACCAATAGGACTTACAGCATCCGATGTGCGCAATCGCCACAATACAAAAGACTTAATTTTGCGGATTTGGGGAAAATGCGAATCCGACGCTGCAAACAAATGGCTTGCGGAACGAGATGTGCACCAAATGCGAACTTCTGAGTAGCAAAGTGCGTGGATGGCCCAAGCGTAGTACCATACAATGGCCGCTCCCTGTTGCACCGAAGACAGTAGTGATTATACCATTTCGTTACCTCACGCTGAAGAGTTTCGTTAGTCTAGGTTTAATCGGCACTCTGCCCGTGTGGACCCGAACATAATAGCGGTGCGTCGACGAGAAGAAGTAATTTGAGCACATGCCCCTCCTGGTCCAATTCGCTCTTGCAGCATTGTTATTTTATCTAGTTAACTGGATTGGAAAGCACTCGTCGGCCTATGGGTACTTGCAGTTGTCCCTATTCGTTCATTCTGATCAAGCTCCGGCCTTCAATTTCATACTCAAAACGTTTACACCTAGCGTTTTCATCATCCTGCTAGCTACTGGATGCTACGCCCTGAAAATAGATAAGTTCGTGTCGGGAATCTGGCTCGTAGCCGTGTATTACTTTGGATTCCGCCTCTTATATAACCTCTTGCTTGGAAGAGCGCTTCTATTGGACTGGGCCTCCCTTCTATCCCAGACCGTCGTTGGAATAGGCGCCGCATACTTTGCTTATATACACTTGATCGTTCCGCGACGTCCTCTCTTTCCGGATTTGAATACCATCGGAAACCAATTATGGATCGTAGTAGCCCTTTTCTTATACGCAGCCTTCAACAGCGTCCGTAGCGTCCGTACGTCGGACGACTCGAGTGCAAGACGAAAGAAGAGGTATATCACGTCGAGATTCAGCTCGTTGCGAGCCTCATATGGAGACCTGATTACGGAACATTTTTCGAAGCGGTATATGGAGCTAGTAGCGTACGCCATTCTCGTGAATGAGACATTCAACCGCCCCTGGCTCGCCCGAGCATTGGAGCATGCGGTCTTTCCATGGCATAGCCGCACGATCGGACCGATGCAGGTCCGCACCAGCGCTAGACTTTCCGACAGAGAAAGCGTGCATATCGGTGTATGTAAGTTGAATGAGTGCTTCGAGTCTAGCGAGCAAGAAATGCACGGAAAGACTTCAACACTTTATGAGGTCATCAGAATGGCTGTTGCAAAATACAATCGCGACGAGTTGTATGTTAGAGAGGTCCTACAAGTTCTTCATGTCTTGTGGGCACAGGTTGCGACTGAGTACCGAACTGACTTCGAGCGGATGTATGCGCCGGGATCGTTCGTCGGTAGGCCAAACTCCGGCGGTAGTCCGTAGTTGCTTCTGTCTCTTAGACGAGGTCGCCAAATGCTTCTTGCTGTCGACGATTCGGAAATCGTCATCGAGAATCGCCTACATACGATACTGGCCGGCGTGAGTTTCGAGAGGCCCGATCAGACGAAGGAGGAAATAAGGGCGATAAAAAAGCGCTTCGGCTTGCAATGCGGCGAAGAGATTAAATGGAATGGCATAAGGCTCACAAATCAACAGCAACGTGAAGCTCTAAGTAGCGACCTCCTCGAGATACTTTCCCAGTCCAAGCTCTTAATAACCCTTAGTGAAGGCCGGGATCGGCAAGTTGCGCTAGAATACCTTACAATTCAGTTGGATGACTTTCTAACGGATGTGGGGAGAGATACAGCCGAACCTGTTGTGTTGACGTGCGACGATGGGATCATCCGAGACCCGGTAGCATATAGGTCGTTTCTCGAACAGGCGAGACGCCCAAGGCTTCTCCCAATGTGTTTTGAGAGCGTCGACTCGAAATCGAATGAGCTGATTCAGTGTGCCGATGTCTGCGCAGGCTTCTCGCGCCTCTTAGTTGACTTAGCGCTGGGCCGACCGGATAGGAAGGTTCTACTTCTTGAATCGACACATGAGGTCGAACTCGATCTCCGTCACTTGGTATTATTCTCGTTGCGATATTCGATGTGGGGAAAGGTTCAGGCTATACGCGATGTGGGTATCATCGAACCCTGCCGCGAATATCCCTTCCTGCATACCGCAGGATATGGGTTGAGAATCCATTCGACATTAGCCGAAGCGCTTATTTCCCGTATTTACGAACACTCCGGCGTCGTTTACATTGGTTGTCTTCACTAGAACTCTTAAAGCCGCGCGTGAATCAAGCCTGCGCGGGGGGCTCCTGAATCTTCCAGCCGCGGATCAGGAGCCAGAGCATGAAGACCAATTCCCCCAAAAACGTGATGAAGAGAAATCCCAGATGCGCGTTGGGATAGAAGTAGTCCTGCAAGCTATCGATCTCCCAGCCCAGGCCATCGATCACCAGCAGAATTCCGAGAATTTTGGGGATGTAGCCCGAGCGATAAATCAGGCAGCCCAGCAACACGAGATGAATCCCAAAAATGATCAGGCTCATGGACCAATCGTAGCGAAAGGAACCGAGCAGCAGCCGCACGTGGGCATGCAGCGGTCCGGCGCCAAAAAGCGTGAGGTAATCGGGCGTGTTCAGCAGCCGGAAAACGGTGACGAGGTTGAGCCACGCGAAGAGAACGACGGCCGTATACATCAGCCGGAACCACGCGGTGAGCAGCGACACGGAGCGATTGACCGGCGCCAGCAGGTAATACAGCGCCCAGGCAATCACCACGTCTTCCAGAAAAGTGATCAGGTAGCAAAAGATGGCGGCCAGGAACATTCCGCGGTGCGCGGTGATGTTCTGCACGGTTTGTTCGATATTCCCCGCGATCACCAGCTTGGGCATGATCGTAAATTCCGCATAAGAAACGGGGCTGAGCAGGTAACCGAAGCCGGCGATCAAGGCCGCCTGCCGCAACGTGATTCCCTCACCGCGATTGGCTGGGTTCATGGGGTTCACTTTCCCGTACTGCACCGTGGATGCGATACGCGGCATCGTAACCTAAAACCGCGAAAAGCGAGTGGCTAGTGACTGGGGGCTAGTGGCTAGTGATGCATGGCGATTCCCGGAGAGGCTACGGAGAAAAGCCGCGCCCCTACGCAACGGGGCGGACTACACAGGCAAGGGCGAAAACAGGCACGATGCGAATCGCATTGCGGTTTGGAGCGTTGCGGGATAGAGTCGGCGCAGAATCAGGGACCATTCCCCATCTGAAATCACAAGGAGGAAGTATGCGACGATTGCTCATGCTCGTGGCAGCGGTGTGTTTGCTCGCCGGCGCTGCCTACGCGCAGGATCCGGTGAAGGTCGATCCGGCACACTACAAAGTGGTGTTTGAAAACGCTCAGGTACGCGTGCTGAAGATTCACTACGGTCCGCACGAAAAGTCCGTGATGCACGTGCATCCGGATAGCGTGGTGACCTACCTGACGGATGCTACCACCAAATTCACCATGCCCGATGGCACGACGCAGGTACGCACCGGGAAGGCGGGAGAGGCCCTCTGGACTCCCGCGGAAACGCATTTGCCGGAAAACATCGGCGACACCGCTTTTGAAGCGACTTTGGTGGAGCTGAAGCACAGGCCCGCAACGCATACGGCGATGAAGACCCCGCCGGCAACGCAACCGAAACAAGGCTCGTAAGAAATTATTCAGCAGAGAAAATCAAATCCCAGATCGGAGAGCGTATGAAAAGAAAAGCATTGGTGTTGACCGCTGCTGCACTGTTTGCCGCCGTCGTAGTGTGCTACGCCGCCGCCGACGCGTTTACGGGTACCTGGAAATTGAATGAAGCCAAATCCAAGATCGGCGCGGGAGCGTCGAAGAATTCCACGGTGGTGTATGCCGCCGAGGGCGACAGCGTGAAGGTGAGCCTCGATGGAACCGATCCCACCGGCAAGTCTTTCCACGCCGACTGGACCGGCAAGTACGACGGCAAAGATTACCCTGTGACCGGCGATCCGACGGCCGACACGCGTTCCTATACGATGGTGAACGCACACACGCTGAAGATCACCAGCAAAAAGGACGGCAAAGTTACCACCACCACTCGCGTGGTGATCTCCGCCGACGGCAAGACCCGCACCGTTACCACAACGGGAACCGACGCCAACGGAATGAAGACCAACGCCGTCTCCGTCTACGACAGACAATAGCCACGCAATTCGCCGGTTTCGGAGGGGCCGCGGTTTGCTGCGGCCCCTTTTTCTTGGAGCTAAAGTGTGCTCCGATGTGCGGCCGACACTCAAAACTTAGGGGGCGGAACCGGGCGGCGTGAAAGTCCAGGCCACCGGGAGAAGCACTGGCGTTCAGGCTTCGTGGGAGCGGTGGCGCAGCGGCAAGAAGGATGCATGGCCGCCGGACTCTTCTCTTTCGGCACTGCGATCATCGCTCGCATCGGCAACCGGCTGCGGCTCAGGGTCACCCGCAGGCTCGGGATCCTGCAACGCGGATTCGTGGATGCTCATCAGGAAGGGGTAAGGAATTTCCCACCGGAAGCTTTTCACGCGGCCGCGCTGGACCACCTTTTCCTCGAGAAAAATCGACCGGCCGGAATCGGCGGCGAGGATGCCCGTGGCAGGCAGCACGATATCGCCTGCCCGGTATTCGAGCTCCACACGGCGGCCCAGAAGTGCATGATAACGTGACATTAATGCGAGTTTCGCCGCGGGATACAGATGGGTCAATGGTACGGATGGTCCGAACGACATAGGACTAGAGGTTTAGTGCTGAGCGCCGCCGTGGCCGCCGGTGGATGCTGGTCCGTGACCGTGCGCAGAAGCACCGAGCGGCTCGGGTGCGGCCTCCAGGGCGCGCATGCTGAGGTCGGCGGTAGCCATCAGAAATCCGGCGTAGGCGAAGCTATAGGCGAGGAAAGCGTGGACTTCCGGGCCGAACCAGGGCAGCTCCGGCGGCATGCCGCGCGACCAGCGCCACACCAGCGCGCCTACCGCCAGCGCGATAAAGGCGCCGATGATGCGGCTCACATCTGACACGCGCAGCGGCGAGTGGCAATGCGGGCAGACGAGCGTATCCGAGTAAGCCACCACAGCGGTAGCCGGAACTTGCTTGCCGCATTTCGGACAGATGCGAATCGCCATGCCGAGCCTCCAGTACCATCGTCGCCGCGTGAACTTTATTTGCGCAACGGGGAACAGCAAACGATAACGCAAGTGAGCGCCAAAATCGAATTGATTCCCTAGATTTGTAGCGGTGCAGTTTCCGGTAAGCGCGTACCCCGACGCTGGGCCAATCGCTCTGTCGGCGCGGGTGTGAGAGGATGGCGCTTGGCAACCGCATTCTGGAGGCGCGATGTTCGAAAAAAAATTGCTCGCCAATCGGACGATCTTCATCACCGGCGGCGGCACGGGGCTGGGGCGCTCGATGGTGCTGCGCATGGCGGAGCTGGGCGCGAAGATTTTTCTGGTGGCGCGGCGCGAGGATCCACTGCGCGAGACGGCGGAGAAAATTCGCGCGGCCGGCGGCGTTTGCGAATATGCGTTGGCGGACGTGCGGGATTTTGCCGCGGTCGAGGCGGCAATCGCGAGTGCGGAAGAGCGGTTGGGTCCCGTCGATACGCTGATCAACAACGCCGCCGGCAATTTTATCGCGCGCACGGAAAAGCTTACACCGAACGCTTTTGCCGCGGTGGCCGGAATCGTGCTGCAAGGGACGTTTCACTGCACGCTGGCGCTGGGGCGGCGCTGGATCGCGGCGAAGCGCGGGGGCACGGTGCTGAACATTGTGGCGACGTATGCCGCAGCGAATTGCGGCTCGGGGTTTGTGGTGCCGTCCGCCTGCGCGAAGGCCGGTGTGCTGGCGATGACGCGTTCGCTGGCGGTGGAGTGGGCGCGGCACCATATCCGGCTGAATGCCATCGCTCCGGGACCGTTCCCCACCGAGGGCGCATGGTCGCGGCTGATGCCCAGCGCGGATTTCGAAAAGCACGCGCGGGAGGCGCATCCGATGAAGCGCTTTGGCCGGCACGATGAACTGGCGAACCTGGCCGTCTATCTTCTCTCGCGGGCCGCCGATTACATCAATGGGGAATGCGTGGTGATCGATGGCGGGCTTTGGCTGCGCGGCGCGGGTGAGTTTAACGACCTGGCCGATTTGCCCGAGACTGCCTGGGACGCGATGGAAGCCGCACGGGCTCCACGTACGGCTAAGTAACCTCTTTTCAAACGTTTTGCCAAAGCGCGGTGAGGCGTAGGTTGGCTTGGTATTTTTCGCCAGCGTCGGCTGCGGCTGCCATTTTCTCCCCCTTTGCCGCCGTAGTACTTCGGGCCTTCAATCGGTTAACGGCTCTTTGGACCCTCCGCGGTACCGCCGCAGGCCGCATGCTACGCTTTTATTGCGTGAAATCTTGTGTGAATTGAGTCAGGGGTATTCTTGATTTCGAACCGATTTGGCCACCAGAGAAACCGAAAACGGCGCCGGGATTCGCGAGCCGGCTTTTCTATTATCGAATTGCTGGTGGTGGTCGCCGTGATCCTGATCATCGCGGCGATCGCGGTCGCCTCGTTTACGCGGGCCAAGATGGCGGCCAATGAGTCCGCAGCGGTCGCGGCCCTGCGAGCGGTGGCGACCGAGGAAGTGAATTACGATACGTCCTATTCCATCGGCTACTCGGAAACACTCGCCGCACTGGGGCCGCCGCCGCCGAGCACCGATCCTTCTCCTGCGGCTGCCGGACTGATCGACCAATTGCTCGCCAGCGGCATCCGGAGCGGCTACATCTTTGTTTACGTGCCCGTTGACCCCGGAAATAGCGGCTCACCCACCGGCTATCAGGTGACGGCCAGCCCGATTAGCCCGGGTATCACCGGGCAATGGTATTTTTACCTGGACCAAACGAACATCATTCGCGAGAACGAAAACAGCCCCGCCGGGCCGACGTCAGCTCCAATCCCGCGGTAAAACCCTCACACCTCAGAAGTTTACGAGCAGCACCCAAATCGCCGTGTTCGGCTCTTCATTATTTTTGTGGTCGCGGCAAAACTCTTTGACCTGTGCAGCGTCTATATATAGCATGGCCACATATGGAGGCCATGAAGATATGCAATCCGAAGTAAAGAAGGGCAGCGCGGAAGTGTTGATTTTATCGCTGATCGAAGCACGCCCGCGGCACGGCTACGAGATCGCGAAGCTGATCGAGGAACGCTCGGGTGGCGTGATTGAATTTCACGTCGCGTCCCTCTATCCCATGCTCTACCGGCTCGAAAAGCGCGGCTGGATTGAAGGGCGATGGCTGGAGAAGGCCGGGCAGCGGCGGCGGCGTTATTACCGGCTGACGGCGGCGGGCCGCAAGGCGCTTCCCGAGCAGCGCCGGTCGTGGCGCGAGTTCATTCGCGCGATTCAAGACGTCGCCCAAGTGGAGAGTGCGTGAAGCCATGCCCGATTGGAAGAGCTACGCCCGCGAACATTTGCCGGCGCTTGGTTTGAGCGGCCCACGCGAGCGGGAAGTGGTGGAGGAACTCGCGCAGCAGCTCGAGCAGGCGTACGCCGAGGCGCTGGCGGACAATCTTGGCCCACAGCGAGCTGCGGAGCGGGCAATGGCGCAGTTTGCGGATTGGCCGGCGCTCGCGGCGGAGATTCGCCGCGCCGAACTTCCGGTGAAGGAGACGATTGCACGCCACGTTCCCGAGCATTGGAAATTGGCTGCCACGGAACAGCAGGTGCGGACGCGCTGGGGAGGAAGTATGGTCGCCGACTTCGTCCACGATCTTCGCTTTGCTTTCCGTATGTTGCGAAAGAATTGGGGATTTGCTCTGCTCGCGATCGGCATGCTGGCGTTTGGCATCGGCGCGAACAGCGCGATCTTTACGATTGTGGATACGCTCGCGCTGCGCCCTCTTCCTTATCACGATCCGAGTGGTTTGCTCTCCATCGAGAGCCGGGAAGCGCACCACGCGGAGCAGGCTCCCTGGATTTCCATGCTGGACCTGGTCGACCTGCGGCAGCGGACACAATCTTTCACAGCGCTCGCGGGAATCTCTCCGGTTTGGAACGACGTGGTGACCGGGCAAGGCGACGCCGAACGCCTGGAAACTCTTTACGTCTCCGCCGATTTTTTTCCGACGCTGGGCGTGCAGCCCACTGTCGGACGAACGTTCACGCCGGATGAAGACCGGTTGGGCGCCGGCGCGCGCGTGGTGTTGCTAAGCTACGCGTACTGGCAGACACATTTTGGAAGCGATTCCTTGGTGGTGGGCCGCGCACTGGATGTGAACGGCGCGCCATTTACCATCGTTGGCGTATTGCCGCGCGATTTTCGCTACCTTGGCGAGCCGATCGCAGGTACGTCGGGCAAGATCAATCTGTGGTTTCCACTGTCCGCGAATCAGATTGCGGGCACGCCGCGCTTCGTGCGTTTCTTGAAAGTGATCGGACGCGTGAAACCAGGCGTCTCAGGGGTCCAGGCGCGCGAGGATCTTCGTTCCGCGGGCGCTACGCTGGCCAAGCAATATCCGGATACGGACGCGGGCGTCGAGTGGGATGCTGCGCCCCTCGGGGAGCGCATCAGTGGACGCGTGCGCCCCATGATGCTTCTGCTGATGGGCGCCGTCGGTTTGGTGCTGGTGATGGCCTGTGCGAACGTGGCCAACCTGCTGCTTACCATAGCCGTCTCGCGAGGGAAGGAAGTTGCGGTGCGTGCGGCCCTCGGCGCATCGCGGTGGCGATTGTTGCGGCAGTTTTTGGCAGAGAGTTTCGCTTTGGCGGCCTTGGGGACGCTGGCCGGCATCGCGCTGGCGTATGCGCTCCTGCGGCTGCTGGTTTCGGCTGCGCCGGCGTCATTGCTCGAAGGCCGCACCATCACACTCGATTCCCGCGCCATGCTTTTTACCGTAGGGGCCGCAATTGCTTGCGCGCTTTTCTCGGGAGCGCCCCCGGCTTGGCGCATTCTTCGCGCCGATCTTGCGAATGGATTGCGCGAAACGGGACGCGGATTTACGGGCGGGCATCACCGCTTCCGAGCGGGGCTCGTGGTCGCGCAAATATCCTTGGCGCTCGCGCTACTGGTCGGGGCTGCTCTTCTCACGCGAGGCTTTGTGCGGCTGCTCGACGTGAATCCAGGCTTCGACGCCGCCCGTGTGGCGACGATCTCCACGTTGCTTCCCGCGGGCGTGACGCACGCACCCGACGCATTGGCTATGGATCGCGCGCTTCTAGATCAACTCGCTCAAGTGCCGGGAGTGCAATCCGCCGGCGCCGTAAGCCGGTTGCCCCTGCTTGGCGGAAATTTGGGAAGTTGGATTTGGGTGGAGGGGCATTCGTACGCACCGGGCGAACACACGAGCGTGGAATATCGCGTGGCCTCGCCCAGCTACTTTGCAACGATGGGTATCCCGCTCCGCTTGGGGCGCGCTTTTGACGAACACGACAGCGTAAACGCCGGCGGGGTAGCGGTGATTAATGATTCGGCGGCGCGTGCTTTTTGGGCCGGCCAAAGCCCAATCGGTAAGCGTATCAAGCTCGGCGCCAATCCGGAAAAACAGGATTGGATCATGGTGGTCGGGGTGATCGGCGACGTCCACCAGTTTGGACTGGACGCGCAATCTTCGCCGGAAGTTTATCGGCCGCTGGCAGCCTCGCCGCTCTTCAATCCGTATCTCGTAGTGCGCACGAATGGCGACGCAGCGTCCCTGCTGCCCTCGCTGCCCGGGGCCGTGCATGCCGTCAGCTCCGCGATGCCGGTCTACGATTCGTTTTCGATGGCGGCGCTCATCGAGCGATCCACCGCGCAACGCAGGTTCCTGCTTTTGCTGCTCGCTGGATTCGCAGCGTCAGCGCTCTTCCTGGCGGCCGCGGGAATCTACGGCACGATCTCACAATCCGTGGCGCAGCGTACGCAGGAGATGGGCTTACGCATGGCGCTGGGGGCATCGCGAACCAACGTCCTGCAAATGGTGCTTTCCCAAGGACTGCGGCTGGCGCTGGCGGGCATTTTGCTTGGCGCGGCGGGAAGCGCGTTGTTGACGCGGTTCGTCCGCAGCCTGCTCTTTCACGTGTCCCCACTCGATCCCGCAGCGTTCGCGATTGCCGGGGTTTCCTTGCTGGCCGTGGCATTGCTGGCATGCGCGATCCCGGCGCTGCGCGCCACGCGCGTGGACCCGCTGGTTGCCTTACGCCATGAGTGACGCTGCGATGGATGCACACGCTGTGCCCGATTGGCGCCAATACGTTCGCGAACACCTGCCGCGGCTGGGTCTAAGCGGCGCGCGCGAGCAGGAAATCATCGAGGAGCTTGCGGAGCAGTTCGAGCAATCGTACGCGGCTGCGCTGGCAGAAGGCGCCAAACCATCGGAGGCCGCAAGCCGCGCGGCTGCGCAATTTTCTGATTGGCCGGCGCTGGCCGCGGAGATTCGCCGCGTGGAGCGGCCCGTAACGGAAACGATTGAGCGCCACGTTCCGGATCAGTGGAAATTCGGCGTGACGGAACAGCGTCTGCGAAAGCGCCGGGGAGGAAATATGTTGGCCGACTTCATGCAAGACATCCGTTATGCGTTTCGGACGCTGCGCAAGAACCCGGGATTCGCAAGCGTCGTGGTGTTGACGCTGGCGCTGGGCATCGGCGCGAATTCCACAATCTTTTCGGTGGTGAACGCGGTGTTGTTGCGTCCGCTGCCGTATCCGCAATCGGACCGGTTGATGAACGTGCTCGAAAGCAACCCGAAGAATGGCTGGCCGCGATTTAGCGCTTCGCCCTCGAACTTTCTGGATTGGCGAACCCAGTCGCATTCCTTCGAGGAGCTCTTTGCGTTTGCCCAGGACGAGTCCAACGTCACCGTGGGCGAATTCCCGGAACATTGGATCGGGTTGGCGGTGACACAGGGCTTTTTTGAAGCATTGCGCGTGCGGCCGCAGATGGGACGTGTGTTCGGGGATGACGATTTCGTGGCCGGAAAGAGCGATGTGCTCGTGCTGAGCGATGCGTTGTGGCGCGGAAAGTTCGGTGGCGACCCTAGCGTGCTCGGGCGAAATATCGCAATGGATGGCAAAGCCTACACGATCATCGGAGTGATGCCGCCAGGTTTTCAGTTCAACTCCCCGAACAAGATGTATTGGCTGCCATTTCCATTTAGCACTTCGCTTGCCGCGGCGCGGGGCGCCCATTTCTTAAACGTTGTGGGCCGGTTGCGCGACGGCGTGACCCCCAGCCAGGCACAAGCGGAGATGACCGGCATCGCCGCCAATCTCGAAAAGCAGTATCGCGCTTCGAATGAGGGTTGGACCGCGTTGGTCGAGCCGCTGCAAAGCACGGGCGTGAGGGACGTGCAGACGGCATTATTCGTGCTGCTGGGCGCCGTCGGATTTGTGCTCCTGATCGCCTGCGCCAATGCCGCCAACATGCTGCTGGCACGCGCGACGGTGAGGCGGCGCGAGATTGCCATTCGCGTGGCGCTGGGTGCGGGGAAGTTGCGGATCATAGGCCAACTGCTCACGGAAAGTGTGCTGCTGGCGGCATGCGGGGGCGCGGTAGCGCTGGCGATCACCTTCTGGAGCACCCGCGCGCTAGCGGCGTTGCCGCCGGCTTTGCTGCCGCGGGCGGCATCGGTAAACGTGGACCCTCGCGTTCTGCTCTTCACATTTGGCCTCGCATTGGCCACCGGAATTATCTTCGGCATGGCGCCGGCGCTAGCGATCCTGCACGGCGATCTGGCGGATACCCTGAAGGAAGCGGGCCGCAGCGGCGCGGGTCGCAGCGGGCTTCGCAAGTTGCTGGTAGCGGCGGAAGTGGCGCTGGCCTTCGTGCTGCTGGCGGGATCGGGATTGTTGCTGCGCAGTTTTGAGCGCTTGACCGCGGTGCAACCCGGGTTTAACGCGGGTGGCAAGCTCGCTTTTGACATGCAGCTTCCTTCCGCGCGATACAAGACTCCCGAACAGAGGACCTTATTTTTCCAGCAGGCGAAAGAAAGATTGCAGGCGCTTCCGGGCGTCTCGTCCGTGACGATGACGTCACTTGTACCGCTGAGCGGGGAACTCTCTCTGTGGACGTTTGGCATCAACGGACAGCAGAATTCCACCTCTTTGCCTTCCGCGCTCTATTACAAAGTCGACCCGGACTATTTGCGCGTGATGGGTATCCCGTTGATCGAAGGCCGCAACTTTGCGGAAAGCGACAATGCCACTTCGCCGCATGTATGCGTCATCAACGGGTTTTTGGCGCGGACCATGTTTCCCGGGCGTGATCCGATCGGCCAGCACGTCCAGATCGGAAATCAGTACTCGATTGTCCGCGAGATTATCGGCGTCGTTGGGTCGGTGAAACAAGCCGGATTTGACGACAAAGATACCTACCAGATCTACGAGACATATCCGCAATTTCCCGGGTCGAACATGACGTTCATCGTACAAACTGCCGCAGAGCCCATGGCGATGCTTCCCGCCGTGCGTCACGCGATCCAGCAAGTGGATCCACAGGAACCGGTAGCCAAGCCGCGCACGCTCGAGCAAGTGGCCGGCGAGGCGGTGGCGCTGCCGCGATTTCGAACGCTGCTGCTGGGCATATTCGGCGCACTCGCCGTCGTTCTCGCGCTTGTAGGGCTCTATGGAGTGATGTCCTACACCGTGACCCAGGAGACGCAGGAGATCGGCATCCGTATGGCCCTGGGCGCGCAACAACGGCATGTCTACGGATTGATCGTGCTGCGCGGAATGGCGCTGGCAGGAATCGGCGTGGCCGCCGGATTACTCGCTACGCTGGCGTTAACGCGCTTGCTCGCGACGCTGCTCTTTGGCGTGACGCCGCGCGATCCTGTGACGCTGGTTAGCGTGATTGTGCTGTTTGCAGGCGTGGCGGCGCTCGCTTGCTGGATACCGGCGCGGCGCGCGAG
>Ga0209420_1000604_pt1 | contig 18212 bp, 15 predicted proteins | sample BlaSpr_A8_OM1_O1_FD_187972 | JGI IMG/M metagenome (GOLD analysis project Ga0209420, IMG submission 187972) | Forest soil microbial communities from Thunder Bay, Ontario, Canada - Black Spruce, Ontario site 2_A8_OM1_O1 (SPAdes) (version 2) | ecosystem: Environmental > Terrestrial > Soil > Boreal... | reverse complement strand
GAGAGCGCCGGGAGAGGGCATCCGCCCCACCACACCGCTTCCAGTGCAGATTAATGGGACAGAGAAAGAGCGGTCGATTGGGGGGAGGCTGAGGGATTCGTTGCGGGCAGATCGACCCGGATCGTTGTGCCGTTTTTGACAGAACGAATTTCGAGATGGCCGCCCAGCTCGCGCACCCGTTCGCGCATGCCGGTGATTCCCACTCCCGCGCTGCCGACTGAGGCGTTGAAGCGACGCAGGTGGTCTTCTGGAATGCCCTGGCCGTTGTCGCCCACTTCAAGTTCGAGGTGATCGGTGTTGCGTTTGAGCCGGACGCTTGCAGCCGACGCTCCGGAATGGCGATGAACATTGGTAAGGCTTTCCTGCAGAACTCGGAACAAGACGAGTTCACAGTCTCGGGGCGGGCGCTCCATTCGTTCCGGGATATCGCATTCGACTTGAATTCCGCTGCGGCGGGCAAATCCCTCGACAAACCAACGAGCGGCGGAAGCGATGCCGGCTTCGTCGAGCAGCGGCGGATGCAGCAGGTACGAGGTGGTGCGAACTTCCTGCAAGGCCTCATCGGTCAGTGCATTCAGATCATCAACCAGGTGCGCAAGATCGGGCCGGCTCACGTCAATCTGGCGGATTAAAGCGATCGACATCTTCATGGCGGCGAGGGTCTGGCCGGCGGAGTCGTGCAATTCCCGAGCGATGCGGCGCCGTTCCTCATCCTGCAGAGTCATCAAGCGAAGTGACAGATTGCGGAGTTGATCTTCCTTCTGCTTACGCACTTTGATTTCGGATTCCAGTGTAGCCAGCGCTTGCGAGAGCTCCGCGGTACGTTCGTTCACGCGCTGCTCCAACTCGTCGTGAGCCTGGCGCAGTTCATCTTCGGCGTGGTTCCGCTGACGGGCCTCGGTCGTGAGCGCATCGATGATCTGGTTCAAGCGCAACTGTTTGCGGCGGTTGGCCTCGCCGAGCGCGATGAGAACGGCGCACACCAGGAAGCAACCAACCATGGCGTGAAATTCGGATTGGCGGAGCCAGGAGAGGGAGTGGCGGGGATCGACGAACCAGTAGAAGATTCCCAGAAAACCAAGAAGGCCGCTCAGGATGGCAGGCGCGAAGCCGCATACCACCGCACAGAACGTGACCACGACGTACAAGGTTACGTAGAAAGCGACATGCCCGAGTACGGGATCGAGGAACCAGCGGAGCACGACGGCGAGGACGGCTGACGCAATGGCGATGCTGTAGCGGTCGGCTACGCGCTGTCGCGGAAGAGGAGTGAGAATTGTCAAGATACGCACGGAAAATCCGCCTGCCATAAGACCTTTCCACCTCAACGAGGCGGAATGAGACACCGTCGCCTGGTTGGAGCTTCGCGGTGCGCTTTCGGTTTCTTGAACAGGAATATCCAGAGCTCTGATTTACAAGATGCACGGTGCTGGGGGCCGGGTGCACAAAAGTATGCCGGGCGGGAACAGCGAAGACGGCAGATTCCTGCCGGTCGGAATGACAAATCCCTGCTCGAAGACTTTTGTTTCGAACTGGCCACCACTCAATTCGAAAACAATATTCTTGACATATACCCATATAGGAATATATTGGGAGGCATGGCAAGAGCGGCTACCACTTCGGATGCATTCAATGCGGTGGCCGAGCCCAGGCGGCGGGACATCTTGAACTATCTGGCGCTCGAGGAGCGGGTGGTGGGAGACATCGTGGTGAGCCTGGGTATGGATCAACCGGCGGTGTCGAAGCATCTGCGGGTGCTGCGGGAGGTTGGTCTGGTGCGCGTGCGGCGGCATGGGCGGCACCAATTTTATCGGACCAATGCGGAGGCGATCCGGCCGCTGCATGACTGGACCAAGACGTTCGAGCGTTTGTGGCAGCACCAGTTGAATCGGGTGAAAGAGCGGGCGGAAGCGAAACAGAAATTGTTGGACAAAGTCTGATCAACACCGAATCTGAAAATCGTGGCAAGGAGGAGCGAGGAATGACGACTTCCACAGCAACACCAGGGATTGAGACTCTGACAGTGAACATTGCGCAGGAAATTCACGTACGGGCGTCGCTGGAGGTGACGTTCGCGGCGCTGCTGGAACAACTGGGGCCGGAGAACGATACACCGGAGGGCAAGCGCATGTCGATGAAGATTGAGCCTTGGCCGGGCGGACGGTGGTACCGCGATTTGGGCGATCAGAACGGACATTTCTGGGGACATGTGCAAGCCATCAAGCGGCCGACATTGCTCGAAATCACCGGGCCGTTGTTCATGTCGTATCCGGTCGTGTCGAATCTGCAGTACCGGTTGAGCGAGCAAGACGGTGGAACGCTGATTAAGTTTCATCACATGACGTTGGGAGTGATTCCCGATGACCACAAAGAAGGGATGGGGAAGGGCTGGACCCATATCCACGAGAACGTTCGGCAGCGGGCTGAGAGCAAGAGCCGGCGCTGAGCGTCCGATGGTTGAGCGTGATTCTTATGGGTGGATGGAAAATCAGGCCGGACTTTCCAATCTTGACGCGAGCGATCCGCAATTGAGCATTGAGCAATAGGCAATAGGCAATAGGCAACGATCAATGAGCAATGATCAATCTGCAAGCAAAGCGGGAGAATGCACGAACTTTTCTTCCGACAAAGGAGGAAGCACAATGACGACGATGACGGAACCAATCGCAACCCTGATCGAGCCGATGCTGACCGAGTTTCGGGAGGAGACCGCGATCACGAAAAGAATTCTAGAGCGAGTGCCCGCCGACAAACTGGCTTGGAAACCGCATCGAAAATCGATGTCGCTCGGCCAGTTGGCCTTACATATTGCGAGCGTTCCCGGTTCTGTGGCTCGCATCTCTCAACTCGATGAGTTTGACGCTGCGAAGGCCAATTTCGATCCGCCGGCTCCCAAAAATGTCGAAGAGATTTGCGCCGCTTTCGAGGAAAGCGTTCGCGTCGCGGAAGCGTGCCTGAGTGTGATGAGCGAACAAAAGGCCATGGGGCACTGGCGCCTGATGGCAAATGGATTTGAGATCTTCAACCGGCCGAGAGTCGAGGTTCTCCGATCGATTCTATTGAACCACTGGTACCACCACCGGGGCCAACTGTCGGTCTATCTTCGGATGCTCGATGTTGCGGTGCCAGTGATTTATGGGCCCAGTGCGGACGAGAATCCGTTTGCCTAACACCTCCGGTTGGGGAGGAGCGGAAAGACGCCTCGGGGGCTAAAGCCCTCACCGATTTCACCCGCGTTACGCGGCTCTGGAGGGCCGTTCCCCCCCGGCGAAGCGTGAGTGGGCGCGGCACGCCTACGGCGAAACGCGTAGTTTTGACTTTCTTCCCCAGCCTCTGGAGCCGTCTCCTTCCGATTGCGGTCCGTCTAATGGTTGTAGATGGTGGTTCCGGGATGGTAGTTGCGCCAGTCGAACCAGTAGTCTTTTAGGGCGGGAACCCGATCCAGGCATTTGCCCTGAGAAGGTCCTGAAACCGCGCAACCCTGGAAGTTCCACTCGCTGGCGGTCGCGGTGTCGAGCAATACCCAGGATTTAGGGGTGGCGGGAGGGGCGGGTTTGGCGGCGGACGGCGCCACCACCCCGGTGGGGTCGGCCGAGGCTGCGGTTTTCGTCACGGCGGTCGCTTCGGACTTTACTTCGGACTTGGCTGCGGCCGACGTATCGTTTTTCGGCTGAGCCTCAGTCCCGTCCTCGGTTTCGCCTTGTAAGAAAAACTCGGCGTCCTGGCCGTCGATGCGGCTGATGAAAACGCGGAAGGATTTGCCGTCAGGTCCGACCGCTATGAGCAAGGGTGTACCGTGTACGCGGTCGATGACTGGCGACTGCTTCACCAGCGTCTCCCATGGATAGGCGCGGCTGGTGCCGTCAATTTCCAATCCTACTACCACGTCGCGAGATTTGAGCTCAGTTCCGGGAAAGCTGATCACTACCGGTAGCTTGGCTACTTCCGCTTCCCAATGGCTATCGTACTCCTTCACATACTTCGGCACCTCAGCCAGCACCTTACCGTTCGACACTTCCGACTTCCACTCGCCGAAGGTTAACTCGTCACTCAGGACGAGTTCGAGCGACGCGCCCTGAAGCGGACCGTAGATGGCTTTGCCCGTGATCTGCTGCCACCAGGTGCCAGTTTCGCGATCCCGCATCAGGAAGTTCTGGTTGTTGATTCCAGCGAGATAAAAATGCAGCGCTCTGCCGTTCACGGTTCGTGTCCACACCAGACCGGTGTGACAAAGCGTTCAATAGGTGACAGCCACCGGGACGCCGGCGACGACGTCGTTCAACACATGGTGGTAGGCCATTTCACGGATGGGATAGGCGCGCGCATCGGAGCCGAAACGGATGGCCAGAATCATTTCTCCGTTGTCGAGTTTGCTCGCGGACTGGGCTTCGAACTGCGCGGCCTCGATGGGATGGAACATCCACTCGAAGTGGTTCAGCCTCGACATGACTGCGGCGAATGCGACCACGAGCATCACGGAGGCGAGCACGATCTTGCGCCATCGGTTGGCGGCGGGCCAGAGGAAAAGCGCGAATGCGAGACAGACGAGGGCAGCGGCGAACGATCCCCAGGGGGCGCGCTGCCGGAGAGCCATCGCCAGAACCAGCGCCGATGGAGTCTGGTGGCGGAAAGGGTGAATGATGACGATCGGAACGAACAACAACCCGATGCCGGCGAGGGCCGACGCCGCGAACAAGAACCAGAGATAGATGCGACGATCAAAAGCCGGGGGCATGCTTAATTGGGATCCGCTTTGGGCAATCGCGCGGTGTCTACGATTGTAACCAATCGACCAAGGACAAAAAAACCCCGGTCCGCGGAGGCGGAACCGGGGCAGCAGTTCGGATTGGTAGTCTACCGCGGTGTAAAGTTCTGGTGGGAGCTGAGGCTGTCAATGTCCTGGAACTCGGGTGTTGCCGGGGGCAGGTTGGCCGGGTTCAGGAACAGGACGTCAAAGAAGTAGTTACGAGTGGGAGGGGTGTACACGCTGCTGCCGTTGGGCCCCCCGCCATCCTTATAGATGCCCGTGTTGTATTCCGCATAGTACATGCTGACCAGCGACCCGTTGTAATGCAGGGTCTGCCCCCAGCTCTCCAGGTACCGCAGAAAGTTGTGCATTCCTCCGTCGGTTCCGAAATCTTGAGCAACGTTCGCCCAACCTGGTTGCGGGAAGGGGATGTTCTTGCCCCCAGAGATCGCGGCGCGGTAATACGCGTCGGCACTAGGAGCGCGATTGCCGGGCAAATCTGGATAGACCAGACTGCCCGCATCCGTCCATTGATTCGACAGAAGCGTGACCGCGTCGGCAATGACGGACGCTGCCGCGTGCGGCGTCTGGGTTGGAACGGCATTATTGTAAGTTGTCCAGAACGGATCCACCGAGGTGGTGTTGTAGTCCCCCTGAATGTAGACCGGGTTTTCGGAGGCGACCGTGAACCCGCCGCAACCCGTGGGGTTGGCGGCGCTTTGCGAGCATCCGCTGGCGGTCGGCATGACCGGCAGGTAGCTGATTCCAGCCGCGCTCATGCCACCGTCGACCAGCTTCAACACGTGGCGCGCTCCGCTGACCGGATTGGCCATGCCCACCTGATTATTGGCGCTCAGGGTGAAGGCGTTAGTCGCGGTGTTCATCTCGGCACAGTTTATCGTTGTGCTGGTGACCGGGCCCGGATTTGGGACTCGCAGGTAAGAGTTCAGGGGGGCGGTATTGGTGTTGATGCCGAACCCATAACCGATATTTTTCTCGCCCCAGTTGTCGAGAAAACTGTTCTGATCGACATCTTCCGGCGAGTAGCTATAGTACGTCGCAGGTTCCTGAACTCCATCCGGCGTGGTGGAGGTGAAGTTCTGCGTTGAGTTCACCACATCCTCGAGACCTGATTCGCCGTTGATTCCCGGGGGAGTCTGTCCGCCGTTAGAGGGATGGGTGGAGGGCAGCATGCCGCGGTGATCGGAGAAGTAGAGAACATAGCCGTTGAAAGAGGTATAGGGCACGGTCGTACCCGTGGCGCCGATGGTCCCCTTCAGCCACAGAGCCAGGTTGCCTACGTCCAGTTCAACGGCGTTCATAATACCGTTGACCGAGCAGGAAGAATACGTATTGTTGCCGGCCGTAGCATTGGCCACCGGGTTATCGCGCATCTCGCCTTCGCGCGCATCATAGAAGTTGATGGGGTACCAGGTGTTGGTGGAAGCGATGTTGCCCGCGCTAACCGCCACCCCGGGCTGAAGCTGCTGGAGAATCAAAATTGCGCTGGGGTTCGCCGAGTTCTGGCCCGCTCCTCCCTTGGGAGTAGTCGGCGGAGTGTTGAAGGGTTGGCCAAAACCCAAGCCCAGCCATTCTTTGGTAACGCCTGTGCAGGTTGTGGCTGAGCTGCACCATTCCACCCGGATCCAGGGACCGGTCATGGCTGCGGTCGTGGCGGGAGTGGTGGTGAGCTCGTCCATCAGCGGCCAGGTATTCCATGTGGTCACGCCGCTGTTTGTGTAGGGTTGCTGCCAGCCGTTGGTGTTCTTGGTCGCGAATCCGATGGCCTCGGTCCCGCCCGGGGCTCCGGGGATTCCGGTGATTACCGGAGCGGTGAGCGAGGGATTTGTGAAGGGGGACGCGTTCCATGAGGTTGCGTTCGGGAGCTGGATATCCTGTCCATCGCCCAGCGCAGCAGCTCCGCGCTCCGGGTGCAGATCGGCGATAGTGTCGGCCAGCAGAATGCGGATTTGTGCCTTGTTATACAGCCGTTCACTCCCGAGCGTGCTGGTGGCAGACTCGCCCACCAGCGGCTTGCGGATAATCGAAATCGGATCGGTGCAGGGCGGCGGGTTGCTGGTGCAGCTATTCTGCACAAAAGGCAACTGCATATTGGTGGCGCCGGTGAGTGAGTTGGTTACGAACCCATTCAGAGTCCCTGAGGAAATACTGGGGAAATTAGAATTGACGGCACCGGCGACCGTGGGATAACCGCCGCTCCAACTGGCGTCGGTGGGTAGCACTCCGGCGACGGGAAGGGCCACGCAGTTCCCACCGGTTGGAGGAAACGTGTTCAGCTGGCAGCCTGCACTGGCTTTGGGAACGTATACGGTCCCGCCGTAATTCACCGTGGTGGGATGGCCGTTCTCCAGCTGATCCATAATAATCTGCTGAAAGGCCGAGAGCTTGTCGTTGAATACTAGGTCGGCGCCGGAGGCAAGGAACAGGTTTTGGTTGGTGTGAACGCGGCCGCCAAAGCTGAAGTTCGGGCCGGCGAAGTAGCTGCAATCATAGCCGCAGAACACGCCGAACTGGAACACTGGAATTTCCGCGACTTCCACCTTGCGGGTTACGTTGACCGAGGCACCCGAGGGACGAGTGGCAATCACCTGCATCGTCATCGGAGTAATTTCTGCGTACAATCCCTGATTCGCTCCGGCGCTAACCGTGTTGTAACTGCTGACCGGATTTCCGAAAGCATCCACCGGATACGTGATGGTCTCGATGTAGGTCATGTTGCTGACCATGGCCGAAGTGGGGGGGAAGTTGACCAGGTTCTGAATCTGAGCGTTTTGGGGGACCTGGTACTGGGTATACAGAGCCGAGAGATCAGACGTGAGTTTTTCCATGCCGGATTCAGCGCCGTAGTACGCCAGATTGGCCTCCAAGTCATTGCCGCCCATGCGGGCTTCGTTGTTGACCAAGAAGAGCAGGCCGATCGCCACCCCCGAAAGCAGCACCAGGACGAGCAGCGACGCAATCAGCGTGAAACCCTGCGAACCATTTTGTTTCTGTCTCATTGGTAAATCTCCTCGCCCCAAAAAAACGTTACTGATAGCTATTGCGAAACGCCATATTCCGCGCGCTGACGTCGGTGGCCAGAAACATACTCTGGGCCTGGTTGCCACCGGTGATGATGCTTTGCCCCATGACCACGAGATTGATCTTTTGGATCAGGTTGGGCGACTCCGCTGCGCCTAAGGGATTTGCCTGATTGGCGTCGAGCACTGAGGTCGTGGAGTTATAAACGTCGTAAGCGAATTGCAAGTTGATAAGGTCATCGGCCACGGGCACCGGAGTGAGTCCATTGACTTGGCGCATCAGACGCGGAGCCTGGCCGGCGCCCGGAACCGTCAAGTAATAGGTAACCGCGAATAGACGATACGCGGTTCCTTGCGTGGTGCCCGCCGGGGGCGGATAGGCATAGCCCGCGCCGCCGCTCAAAGAATAGATGTTGTTGGTGTGGGTTGCCCCGCTCCAGTTCATGTTGAGCGGGTCGGTATTGGCGAACGTGATCGAGGTCGCGCTGACATTGGTTGCTTCGCCCACGGCGGTAACGCCGTTGGTACCGTTGATGAGAATCAAATCTCCCTGCTGAATGCCGCCAGTGGCGTTGGGGAGGGGAGGCGCAGGTAAAAAGGTGCCGTTTGGCGTCAGATTAATCTGTGTCCCGTTGGGGCCTAGGGGGAAGGTGACGTTGTACTCCCATAGGGGAAAGTTGTAGTCGCAATAGATGACAGTGATGCTGTCGTTAACTGCGGGGGCTGGCGCGGCGGGAATCGAGGCGCCGCCTTCGACTCCGTTACTGAAACCCGGAATAATCCCGTACATGTAATTGCTGTTGGGATAAGTGGAGGTCGGGACGTGGCAGGTGCCGGTCTGGTCACAGCCAAACCTCGCCGCGGTCGCTCCCCCTCCGATGGGCAACTGAATTCCCCCCGAAGGCAGACCGGCCCCGGCCATGCTGATGTCCTTGACCATGAGATCAATGGCAGCGCGCATGTTCTGTTGGGTTTCGGCCCGTTGCGTGACGATCATGGCCGAGTTCATCCCAGTTTTGAACAAGCTGGCGATCGCCCCCATCACGATCAAGCCCACTGCCATGGCAACCATGAGTTCCAAAAGAGTGAAGCCGTCTTCCGATTTTTGTTTTAGCATCTTCATGTTTTCCGTATCTTTTCCGTGACTGGCCTTTAATGGAAGGCCGAAATCAAACCGGTAACCGAGTAAGTCCGCGGCACCGGGGATCCGCCCGCGTAGTAGGTAATGGTTACGGTGATCTGCTTAAGATTGGGATTGATGGTGACGCCGTCGGACTCCAATACGCTGGCAATCTGAATCTGGCGCGTGAAATTGGTGAGGCTCATGGCCGTGTCATCGGCAGTGCCCAAGATGCCGTCGCGACCGGGTAGGACCAGGCACTCCGGTCCGGCGGGGCACGGCGCGGAAGCAGCGTAGGGGATGTCATCGGCGGTATTGACCAGTCCGTCGGGACCGGCGGCCAGGAGTTGCGTAGCTCCGGCGGTGAATATTCCGCTGGGAATATTGGCGATTTGCGAGAAGGTGATTTGCTGCGAGTTGCGTGCCGTGTAGATGCTCTCCATCGCCTGCAGCGCCTTTTGGCGCGCAATGAGATTTTCCTCGGCGTTTTGGGTTACGGCGACGGCGGCGCCGAAAACCGCGACTAGGCTGACAATGCCGAAGCTCAGGATCGCGATGGCGATCATGGTTTCAATCAACGTGAATCCGTTCTGCCCGGATACATGAGATCTGCGTTGCGTCATTGCTGCACCCACGTGTAGACTCCACTCTGTTTGTTAAGCCGCCAGCCTCGGACTCTTCCCGTTGTGCCGAAGAGGGAAACGGCGCGCGAGTTGTAAATGTCGCCAGTACGGCTCATGTATATGACGCCGCTGTTAAAGTTTCCCAGCGTGTCCTGCGAGGAACCGTCGGGCATGAACATGATGTAGTTCTGACTGCCCAGGCCCATGCCTTGGTCGAAGTCAATGTTCACGATGCCGGTGCCGAAGTTGTCGGGAGCGGTGGCCGGGAATCCGGTTTGCACCGCGTACTGGATATCGGTCGGCAGGGTGAAGGTAGCCACGGTGATCGGGGCGGGCGACACCGGCGTGGCGAAGTCCCAACGTTGCACGGTGATGGTTCCGGGAGTTGTGAAAGTGAGGATGTAGCGTTTGCTCTGGGTAATGGACAGGTTTCTGTAATTGCGTATGACCGAGAGGGTGGTGTCATAGGCGGAGTTGACATGGTTGAGTTCGAGCACGGGCATGAGAGCTACGAAACTGACCGCGGCCATGATCAGTCCAATGCCGATCACGACAAGCATTTCCAGCAACGAAAACCCGCGATTCTTAGTCGATGTCATAGACTCTTTCGGGGAGGAGGAACAGCTCGTTGAACGCGTTTTATTTCCGTAAGCGATGCCAACACAGTTGCCGCACGTGCCAACAGAGCGGGCTTGCGTCCTGCATCGCGTCATTGATCATCGTAGGGAGGGGTTGGAGTGACGTCAAAGCACGAGGGGCCAATAGCGGAGTGTTGGCCTTTCGGTACCAGGAGTGGTTACTGAGGTCAGCGATTGACAACAGACGGGTTAACCGTCGAAAAGCGGCGCGAGACCGATGGGCGCGTGACCCTGGTAACTTGTGATGAGGAACGCAGGGAACCTAGGATGAGGTCAGGTATGACTTTATCCGCTCTGCTGGTGTGCGTTGACGAGGCCTCGGCCGAATTGCTGCGACGGGTTCTCGAAGAACTCAGCATTAGGGTTGAGTCATGTCCGGACTTCGTGCGCGCCGGGATTCGGCTGGCGCAAGAACGGTTCGACCTGGTGATACTTGATGGGAAGTCCACCAAGCAAGTGATTTACCTGTTGCGGGAGACGCGGCAGTCGCGGAAAAATGATGCCACGCTCGCGGTCGCGGTGCTGCCCGGACAGGAGAGTCTGCGAGAAATCTTTTCGCTCGGCGCAAATTTTATTCTCTACAAACCATGGACCTACGACCAGGCCCTGAGCAGCCTGCGCGCGGCGCAAGCCGTGATGCACAAGGACAAGCGCAGAAAGGGCCGAGCCACGGTGCATGCCCAGGCGACAATCGATTACGCGAACGTTGAGCAGGAGAAGGCGGCGCTGATCGATCTGGCAGAAGAAGGCATGTCGGTGCAGTTCGGGAAAAAGCTTCCGCCGCTGGGCAAAGTGTATTTTCAGTTCAGGCTGCCGGACCAGACCCCGAGCATTCGCTTGTCGGCTAAGGTGATGTGGCAGGACTGGAAGGGCCGGGCCGGATTGCAGTTTGTGGATGTACCGAAAGCTTCCCGCCGCCTGCTGGACGATTTTCTGGGAGCCAATCTACCCAAACAACCCGCGCGAGCTCCGCTCTATGACGTCACCGTGGAGATGGAAGAGTCTCTGCTACCGACGAGGGCGGCGCTGGCGGAGGTGACTCCTGGGAGCCGGTACACGGGCGACAAATTAGAAATAGAAAATGAAGTTGCCGGCGAGAGTGCTCCACGGAGTATTCAACCTAAGGTTCAGCACGAGATCCCCCAGGATATTCCACCACGCCCTTTCGAACTCGACAACCGGCGAACCAAGACCCGATACGCATGCCGCCTGGGAGCAGAAGTCTATCGGCCAGGGCTTTCGATTCCCCATCGCTGCTGCCTGACTGACCTGAGTGCGGGAGGATGCTATCTGGAGGTCGCGCTACCGTTTCCCCAGGGGTCGCCCCTGGAAATTGTCGTGCGAACGAGTGACATGAGATTACGCCTGCGAGGAACGGTGCTGGCTTCTCATCCCGGCTACGGCATGGGCGTGGCGTTCGAACTGGATACTGAAGAAGAACGGACGAATCTGAAAACGTTGACCGACTTCGTCGCGACGACGACGGAACCCACCGCATAAGCGCTTCCTGCAGCGATTCGTAGGTACAACGAACCCATACAAGAATGTACGATTCAAGTGCATTCAAGGGCTGTCCTGCTAGAGAATGTAAGCCCTCCTGGGAATGTTTGCCGGGCGTTCTCATTTGAAGCAACTATTTCACGGTCGCTTCTTCAGCGACGGCTTTCTTGAAATAATCGAGCGAGTGGCCGAGGCCGGTTTCCAGATCGATTTTCGGCTCCCATTGCAGCCCCTGCCGGGCCTTGGTGATATCGGGACAGCGTTGTTTGGGGTCGTCCTGGGGGAGTGGTTCGTAGCGAATCTGGCTTTTCGATCCGGTCACTTTCAATACCATCTGGGCGCAATCGAGGATGGTGAATTCATTGGGGTTGCCGATATTTACGGGCAGATGTTCCTCGGATTTCGAAAGCCGCACGAAGCCGTCGATTTCGTCGCTCACGTAGCAGAAGCTGCGAGTCTGATGGCCGTCGCCGTAGACGGTGAGGGGTTCACCGCGCAAGGCCTGCTTCATGAAATTGGGGACAACTCGTCCATCGTTCAGTTGCATACGCGACCCGTAGGTATTGAAGATGCGGACAATGCGAGTGTCTACTTTGTGATAACGGTGGTAGGCCATGGTTACCGCTTCGGTGAAGCGCTTGGCTTCGTCGTAGACGGAACGGGGGCCGATGCTGTTGACGTTGCCCCAATAGGTTTCCTTTTGGGGGTGCTCCAGGGGATCGCCGTAGCACTCGGAGGTGGACGAAACCAGGTACTTGGCCCCGTATTTATGGGCTACTTCGAGAGCGTGAAATGTTCCGAGGGAACCGACCTTCAGCGTGGCGATGCCGTGAATGGTGTAGTCGACGGGACTGGCAGGACTGGCAAAATGGAAGACGTAGTCGACCTTGCCCACGTCAAAGGGTTGGCAAATATCTTTTTCGACGAACTCGAAACGCGGTTCGTGGGTGAGGTGGGCGAGGTTGGCGGGGCGGCCGGTGAGGAGATTGTCGACCACCACCACGTTCCAGCCTTCGGCGAGCAGAGCATCGCAGAGATGAGACCCCAGAAACCCGGCGCCGCCGGTAACCACCGCGCGTTTCGAGGTCATGCTTTCTTGCCGTTCTTGAAGAGCGCAGCTGGCACTCCGTCGGGGTGGGAGGCGGGGCGTCCAACGCTGTAGTAGGTGAAGCCTTCAGCGGCCATCACTTCGGAATCATACAAATTACGCCCGTCAATTACGATGGGGTACTTCAGTTCCTGGCGGAGCCGGCCGAGATCGAGGTTGGCGAATTCCTCCCACTCGGTAAGGATCAGCAAAGCATCCGCGCCGTGAGCCGCTTCATAAGCGGAGTTGGCGAAGCTGAGTCCAGAAGGGATGACTTCCTTGACACGCTCCATGGCGGCGGGATCGTAGGCCCTGATTTTGCTGCCCTCCTGCAAAAGAGCCTGCACAATAAAGAGTGCCGGCGACTCCCGGATATCGTCAGTACCGCCCTTGAAGGCGAGGCCGAGCACGCCAAGGTTCTTGCCGCGCAGGGTCCAAAGAGCGCTGCGAACTTTACGCAGGAAGCGTTGCCGTTGATCTTCATTGATCCGCATCACTTCATCGAGCAGACGGAAGTCGTAGCCTGACTCACGCGCCACGGCGCGAAATGCCATGACATCCTTGGGGAAGCAGGATCCGCCATAGCCAATGCCCGGGTTGAGGAACCTGGCCCCGATGCGGGAATCGGAGCCAATGCCGTGCACCACCTGATTCACGTCGGCACCCACCGATTCGCAGACCGAGGCTACGGCATTGATGAAAGAAATCTTCAGGGCGAGAAAAGCGTTGGAGGCATGCTTGATCAACTCCGCGCTCTTGCTGCTGGTCACGATGAGCGACGGAGGAATCAGGGCGCGGTCGGGTTGGGGAATGGCGCCGCTCGTCTGGTAGTAACTTCCCCTGGTCAAGGGAGCGTACACTTCGCGCAAGACGGCAGCCGAGCGGTCGCTGTCGCAGCCGATTACGATGCGATCGGGAAACAGGAAATCGGTGACCGCAGTGCCTTCGCGCAGAAACTCGGGATTGGATGCAACGTCGAACAATTTCGGATCGGTGCCGCTGCGGAGGATGATCTTGCGCACCCACTCGCTGGTATACACGGGCACGGTACTTTTCTCCACCACGACCTTGTAGTCGACCACGCCCCCGGAGATTTCGCGGGCCACGGATTCCACATACGATAAATCGGCCTCGCCACTCTCGGTGGGGGGTGTGCCCACGGCAACGAAAATCGCTGCACTCAGGCGGACTGCTTCTTTCAGGTCGTCGGAAAAGGTCAGTCGTTTTCCCCGGTGGCGGGTTAAAAGCTCGGGCAGGAATTTCTCGTGGATGGGGACCTGCCCATTCCTCAGCGCCGCCAGTTTGGATTGATCATTGTCCACCAGAATGACATCGTGTCCGAGATCGGCAAAGCAAGCGCCTGCCACCAACCCGACGTATCCCGAACCCACGACTGCAATGCGCATGTTAAAACTCCCGTGATGGAATGTTCTGAAACATCTTTCGTTGGGGATGCTTTTCCACGAAGAAGCTTAGGAGGATCCGGAAAGCGGCCTGGGAGAGCTCATCCACGTCGTCTCAAGATGGCAATGATTTTAACAGCATTGAGCCTAACATTGGGAGGAGAGAAAAGAGTGTAACTCGGTCGTTCTCTAGCGTGAGTTCTCCGATTGGAGACAGACGGCCTGGGCGGAAAGTGCGATTGGCGGACTGGTCGTGGATCGGGCCGGTGATACCGACGATGCTCGGCTTTCCCGGGATTGTCGGGGAAGCCAACCCAGGGGTATCAGGGCAATTCTTATGGCTGCCGGCCCATGCGTCCACTCTAAGGAAGCGAAGTTCCGAACACGTATTGACAACCCGCTGTTTTCGGGCGAAACTCCGCTACGGACGGTGATTCCCGCTTTTCCTGCTGTCCGGTTATGCCCAAATCTCCGACGCCGCAACCGGATCCGTCGAAACCAAGTCTGAGCGCGACTGGAGTACTGCGCGGCCAACCCGGCGATGCCCATTTTGAGACCGATTTTGCGCAGCTGGCGACACGCTTTGCGGCGCAAAGCGGGGGCGGACTATCGCCGGAACTTTCCACCGATCTGGCCCTGGAAATCGTGCTCAATGAAGTGGTGGAACAGGCCTGCCTGACGACTGGCGCCACCGGGGCAGCCATCGCGCTCGAGCGCGATGGGGAAATGATGTGTCGCGCCAGCAGCGGTTCGACCGCGCCGGAGCTTGGTTCCCGGCTGGACTCCGCATCGGGACTATCCGGGGAATGCATTCGAACCCGACGGACGCAACGCTGTGACGATGTCTTGGCGGATCTGCGGGTGGACCTTGAGGTTTCGCAACGACTGGGGGTACGTTCGATCATGGTCATGCCACTTCTCCGCGAGGGTGAATTGGTGGGACTATTCGAATTGTTTTCATCGCTCCCGGAGGCCTTTAGAGCGCGGGATGAGCTTACCCTAGGCGCGCTGGCGGCGCGTATCTTGAACGACTTGAAGCTTTCGGCCGAACCACTGCCGCTGCCCCCGCCCCCGCAGAGCCTGGATGTGCCGGTTGAGGAGCCTGTGGCGGTTTCTGAAACTCGGGAGGTCATTCGCGCAATTCCAGAGGAGATTGCGCAGAAGACAACTGAGGATTCTTCGCCGCGCGGATTCGACTTTGTAACTTGGGCGCTGAGAGGTGCGGTTCTGGCTTGCGCGGTGTTGCTCGGAGTGTTGCTAAGCCTGCATCCGGGAAAGCCCAGGGCGATGGCGCACCCGCATCCGGTTGCGCCTCCCGTGGAAGCGGGCCATACGTCCGCGACAATCAGTCCGCCGCTCCAGGCGGACACCTCGGGGAAACACAAGGAAGACAATCCGGCTGCGCAGTCGTCGTCCGCTTCCTCCCATTCCTCCACTCCTTCCAGTTCTTCCCCTTCGCTCGCGTCTTCCATTTCACCCCCTTCTTCTACTTCTTCGACGTCCTCCAAGAGCGGCGTGAAACCTGCTCCTCTGGGCAGCCTGCTGGTCTTCGAGAACGGCAAAGAGATATTTCGCATGCCGCCGGCGCGGAATGACACGACTCCGAAGCAGACTGCATCGTCGTCGGTGGTGCCGGAAAGTGGTTTGCAGCGCGCCTCTTCCGCAGAGCCGGAAAAACTGGTGGAGTTCTCTCCCGCGGCAGCCGAGGATGGTCTGCTTCATCGCGTCGAACCGGAATATCCGGAAGACGCTCGGCAGCAGAAAATCCAGGGCACGGTCGTGCTGGAGCTTGAAATTGGTCAGGACGGTGCCGTTGAGGAGGCGCACGTCGTCAGCGGACCGCCGCAGTTAGCGAAGGCCTCCATCGATGCCGTGCAGCAATGGCGCTTCAAGCCGCGCCTGGTCAACGGACGCCCAGAACCGATGCAAACCAGGGTTACGCTGAACTTCAAGTTGCCCCAGTAATTTTGGGTGGGCCAGCTTAGGCTGGCCCGGGTTGCGCTACCCGGCAGTCCCGGCAGTCACTCTCGGCGTCCGACTCAACCTTCCATGCTAAACTTGGGAACTCGCCGAGCCGAGCTCGGCCCGAGTTCGGGCCGTTCCCTCGCGGTCCGTTGCTTAAAGAGGAAACATGAAACCAGCCGTTGAGACAGCCAGTAGTGTCTCCCAAGATCCTTATCAGAAGACCGTTTGCTGTTTGCGCTGCGAGCAGAGATTGCAGCGATATCAACTGATGCGGATCGGTTTGACGCCCCATGGTCAGGGCCCGGGTTACGCGATCCTCACCTGTCCGAAGTGCGGACATGCGGAATTCGTTTCGGATACAAGCCCATTGCTGCAGAGCCTGGAATTAGTCTCGGTTGACGCCGGGGACGGCGACTAGCGCGGAACGGGCGATCCGACGGAACCCTCTCTAGACTAGAAGGCTGCTGAAAATTCGTTGTGTCTGTTGTACCTGTTGTATCGATGGAAGGCGTTCGGCTGAAGCCGAAATCGATCCTGCTGGGTGATGGCGTCGCTGAAGCGACCCCCCTTCCCCTATCCCCAAAAACAAACCCGATGCAACTGAGTAAATGGACAGGAGCCATAAGGCCATACGTCAGAAGAGAATTATATGGCCACAAGCATGTCCAATTACGTAAGTCAAAGGAATGAAACCATTTGCCTTCGCTCTATATTGAGCTGGTGACCGTTTACTTCGTCTCCATTTTAGCCGGGATCGCCCATCGGGCCCCAGCAGCAGATCCATATCATCCTCGACAACCCCTCTTGCCCACAAAACACAACTCGTTCGAGACTTCCTCCAACGCGAGGTCATCGCCCGCGGCATTTTCACCTCGGTCCCTGACCTGGCTCGCAAACTCCGTCGCTACATCAACGCCCACTTCGCCAACGCTCGCCCGATCCAGTGGAAATACTATGACCCCCGCCGCCGCCTGCGCACTAACGAACGCACTGCGACAGTCCACGCGTCCTAATGCGGCCGGAACGTCTTCCCCGTCTCCAGCAGAGTCTTCAATCGCGAAAGAATCCGCAGCCACCCATCCGCGTTCTGGGCATACGCCGGATCGTCCTCCTCCCACTCATCGTTCGTCACCACAACTTTCACCGCCTCCGTCTCCGGAGTCAGCTCCACCTTTACTCTGGACATCACCGCTCCATCACCCATGCCGAACTTGTACTCGAATAGCTTCGGCGCCTCCACTCGCAGCACCTCACCCGTCACATAGCGTATCGACTTCCCATCCTTACCCGGCCCCGACCAGGTCATTGCCCCGCCCGGCTTCAGATCCACGTTAAAGTCCGCGCCCACGAAGATCTTGCGATTCGCCTCCTTCGAAACGAACCCATCCCAGACCTTCTCCACGGGGGCCGCAATGTAATATGTAAAAATCAGTGGTGCCTTCTCCATATCAATCCCCATGCACTCCTCGAGATCACGCAACGGCTGCCCCAGACTCTAGCAAGATATCCAAGGAAAGACGAGCAGACCGGCGAGTTAGTGACCTTGTCGTGGACAAAACTGGCATGTAGTAACGAATTCCCTGCGACAGGCCACTAGTAGCGCTCTCGCCGTCTTCGTTTTTGCCCGGCACGAGACACGGAACGGTCAGGAACTGGGAGAGGCCGCCACAATTCGATTGGATCGATCCCTAATCGCTGTGCATTGCCCTCCGCCAAGGACACTTTCGCGATCAGAACTTCGCATCGTTGACTGCATGGCTGTTATTTCTTCATCGCGTTGGCGAAGCAGGTCCGAGTGGGAACGGGGCCGCCTCCGCTTCGCTGCAATCCGGCGCCCGATCGCAATTACGTGATGAAGCTACGACAAAAAGGCAGAACCAGGAAAAGTGAAAGATCGCTGGATCAAGAGCGTGGACTCAATAGAACTGCGCAGAACCAAAGACTCTTGCATGGATGGGGTTGAAGGATGGGGACTGCGCCCCTCCTCCAAACCCCGCGCCTGCTAGTTCTTCCTAACGGTAGTAAATGGACACAGATCAGAAGAGGGGTGTCTAGAAGGGTATATCTTCGTCCGTGATCGGCCCAGCG
>Ga0209420_1000602_pt1 | contig 18289 bp, 16 predicted proteins | sample BlaSpr_A8_OM1_O1_FD_187972 | JGI IMG/M metagenome (GOLD analysis project Ga0209420, IMG submission 187972) | Forest soil microbial communities from Thunder Bay, Ontario, Canada - Black Spruce, Ontario site 2_A8_OM1_O1 (SPAdes) (version 2) | ecosystem: Environmental > Terrestrial > Soil > Boreal... | reverse complement strand
CTCCACCATGACCTCGGTCGACGCTTGAGCACTCAGTCCACGCGAGTCGGTGCAGCTTGCGCTCACGGCGATTGCTCCCGGCGACACTCCAGCGGTATTGAGTGTGGCCGAACCGCCAGTACCGGAAACCGTTCCGCCGACTGACGTCCAAGGAGAGACAGTCACCGGAACGCCGTCAGGGCTGGTGCAATTGGCAGACAAATTCACTGTTCCACCAGCCGGAACGCTCATCGGGCTGGCCGAGATAGACATAGTGGGTGGATTTTTCGGCGGCAGCGGCTTCACAGTGAAGTTAGCCGCGCAGCTCACTTGATTGTTCTTCTTCTCGCTGTCGTCGGTCACACGGACGGTGACGGAGTAGCTGCCAGGGGCGGCGTTGGTGGTCTCGATCTGGGCCGTCGTGCCTTTCCCGATGAGCTTGCCTCCTCCGTTGCTGGGGTTCCAGACATAGGTGAGCGTGTGCTTGGGATTGAAGTTGCTGGTAGAAACGGTTCCCGTGACGGGTTCCCCTACCACGACTTCATTGGGCTGCACGGAACAGGTGGCAGCCGGGGCTACCTTGCCGGCGGGATGTAGCCATTGATATCGAGATCCAACAAGGAAGTCCCATGGGGGAGTAGAGTCGCTCGTCGCAAATGCACTCTGCGCAAATGCACGACTCGAAATGAGCGATACCGCGAGAACTATCAACATCCCGGTAACGGCACGACCCCTATTTAGATTAGATCTGACCGACATTTTGGCCTCCCAAATTTTTCGCAGGCTCCTTGGTTGGGTGCGCTTGTGGCGTTGATACGTAGGCGTAGAGTTAGCAGTCAAAATTGTACTTAGCCCGGAAACTCGCAATTGTAATTCACAGGCTTTAACAGCCTGTGGTGCAAGTCTGGATTCGTGGGCAAAAAGTTCTGGGTATCCATATGGTTTAGTTCGTAGAGCATGGACTTCTCAAACTTCCTTCGCGGGCGCTTCTCGCAGATTCACCAGTTAGCGTCGGCGGAATTCTTCTTCGCTGAAGGGACGGGACTTGCGGATGATCAAGTCAATCTTCCAGCCCGTTGCCATGTCAACCACGTTGAATAAGGATTGGTGCTTGCGACCTTCGAGCGCCGCATCCAAGTCCACATCGTACTGATCCTTCGAGAGAAGTTGGACGAATGTTCGCAATTGATCCGCGGTAGCTGCAATGACGAGATCAGTGCCTTGGGTTGTCCGTGGGGCGCCGTAGTACGCACTGGCGCATGAACCGGTAAGCATGTAGGAGATGCCGGCCTCACCAAGCGCCGACGTGATCCAATGGAAGACCTCCGAGACGCTCATCGCAACCGCGCTGGTACCGGAGCGGGTAGAAAGGCCCGCCGAACCAGTTCTCGTGCGACCTGCGCGTCCCACCATTCTGGATACTCTCGCCAGACTCGCTCCTTTGCCAATTCGCGAGCAAGCAGGCCCATTTCCAGCGCTAGGAGTAGGCGTTGTTCTCCGGGCATCGCCCGTTGAATTTGGAGCGGGAGAGCTTGTGCGGAAGGGCTTGTGTCGGTGATGGGCACGGCCAAAATGTTCGCATGTCGGGACGGACGAATGTTTAAGCCTCGAGCTGCAGCCAGCCTGTGCCAACCGGGCTGTACCGGGCGGCGCCCTGCGATGGCGTCGTCGCTTTTCCAAGTCCCATGAGCGCTGGCGTGACACTTGGCACAGAGCGTGATGAGATTCAGCTCGGAATCTTCGCCCGCGCATGGCTACAAAATTCCTTATGGTGAACCTCCCAGTTGGACATCGTGCCGCACCCCGGCAAGCACGATCCTCGAAACCCTCCTGGTTTTGATCCGGCCACCCGCCAAACAATTCTTGAATCCCATTCGCGGGCGAGCAGTCTTGTTTCCCTTTAAGCATGTGAGCTGGTGAAATCGCTCAGTCGAACGAAGCGTTACTTGGCGGGGTTGACGGGGCTGACGGGCGCGCCCCCGCGGCATAAAGCCCAGCAAGTAATTATGCCGATCGCGGCGGCCCCGGCTCCGATGGCCCAAGGGGTGTCCAGAATAGGCGTGGTGGCGCTCGCTCCCGCCAGAGGCTTGGCCCCCGCACAACGTTCGTCCCGAGTTACTTGCTCACCTCGATGTACCGTCACGTCCGAGAAGCCTGTCAGCTTCGATTGCCGGATAGCCGCACCCTGGAAGTGGATCTTGACATCGTTCGCGTACGCCGCCACCCTCACTTTTCCATCTACATCGGTGACGTCGTAGCGGGTCCACTCTTGCGTTAGGGGAATGACGGTTATGCAGTTCACCCGCACCGTCATTTCTCGCGAGGTGTTCAATTGCAAGCTGCCATGGCCGAGGACTAGTTCGTCTCCCTCGAATTGCACAATGGTGTCAGATTGGACCGTGACTGTAGACCCGTCAGCGTCGATTTTCGCCAAACTGCCCTTTTGCGTCTGCAGCAGGTCGTGCAGAAAGATCGCAGACGAATTGGGCGCGGGGGTCTCGTTCAGCCAGACTCCTCCGTCATCGTGGAGCATCGCCCGGGCGGATTCCTGAGCCACCAGCGATGTCGGCAGAATGACGACCATCACGCCGCACACGAATTTGCCCCATTCGAGCAATTTGACTCCCCTCTTCTGCTGACAAACAGCTTGTATCTTGTACAAAGATAACTTGCGGAGTACTTGCTGGCTATTAACTCGCGGGGTAACCTTCGGCCCTCAGCTCGCTTGCCTCCAGCTCTTGCTCAGGCATTTATGATTGCCTGAAGGCGACACGAGACACGAGGGATTCGTTCGCAGATGTTCTTCTCACTTGCACAAGAGATTCTGAAGTCCAAACGGACGGTCGTCCTTTTTCAGACTGGGACGGTCACTAGAGAATTGCTCGCACGGGCAATTCGACCGAAGAGGAGTATGGACCTTGATTTGTGCGTCGATGATGGCGGGAATGCGTATCTCGGACACCTGAAGCAGTGCCACAACAAGACGCATGAACCCTTTTTGCAATTTGATGGCCCTGTGGGAACCAGGGGACGCGCTCGCAGGCGCACGAAATTCCTTTGGAGCTTAACCCTCACGTCTGCCTCAATTGCGTGGCTCGGGCACTTCAGCTCTTCAAACCAAACCTCCGTGCCTCGGCATCAGCGGGTGCGATCTGCTGGCGCACACCGGAGCGGTCGCTTCGTTGGTCACGCCGTCCACCCAAACGCTCGGCGGAAGGACTGGCGCTTCAAGATCAGCGAACTCGACGACGCGATGAGCCGTCCGACTCCCGTAACCGAGAACAGCTATAATGCAAAACGGCAGCCCGGCACCTGGAAAGCGATCTTGGGGACGTCGCGGTCAGCTATTCCTTTATCCGGCGACGACGTTACATTGGAATACTTTGAGCCCAGGAAGGGTGTCTTCCAAAATGGTGCAAAAGATGCGTTCTTGGAATCCCGGCGGGAAATCTAGAATTTGGTGAAATGCTCCGCTTTGCAGGCGAAAAGTCTAGTAAAGTAACCCGCAAAGACTGACCAGACTTGTCAGTCCATCGACGCGTCCTGCCGACCTGTTCTGCGAACCCCCGGCAGTCGGGCTACGCGAGAGAGTACGAAAGTTCTGCATGTCGATGAAAATCAAGCGCTTTCGCAAGAGCAACGGGAAACCAGGGTAACTGGCGACTTTGGCCAGGCAACTGCAACGATCTTTACAACTCGTCATCATAACCACAATCTTAAATTCAATAGTAAACGAGGGAAAATCGAGATGCGAAAGCAAAAGGGTTTCTCACTAATCGAGTTGCTGATTGTAGTGGCCATCATCCTGATCATTGCAGCCATCGCCATTCCAAACTTGATGCGCGCCCGTATGTCGGCGAATGAAGCGTCCGCCGTAGGCTCGACTCGCAGCATTAACACAGCCGAGATCTCCTACAACGCCGCTTATTCCAACCTGGGTTTCGCCACCTCCTTGCCCTATTTGGGTGGTCCCGCCGGGGCGGCTTGCACTCCATCCACCAGCAGCGGCTGCTTCATCGATAGCTCGCTCTCCACTGGAACCAAGAGCGGCTACTCCTTTGCGCTAACGGTTGGCAGCAGCCCCGCCGTTGGTAGCACCAATTTTTCCTATAGCATTCTGGCGTCCCCGGTTACTCATAATCAGACAGGAACTCGGTACTTCTGCTCCTTTGAAGATGCCGTGGTGCGCTCTTCGACGGGTACAATTACCGCGCCCTGCACCGCCGCAATTACGGCGCTTCAGTAACCTTCACTGGTTTGGCGATGTACCTGGGGGAGGGTGATACGCCTCAAGGACTTCTGCGGCTTGGGATGTTCAGAGTGCAACCGCAATGCTCGGCAAACAATCGAGAGAGTGAGCAGCACCGGGCGGCGCGACAAGCGGCCTCGACCATCCAGTACAGTGACGCGCAGCATAGTATCCGGCGGGACGGGTCACGTGGGCCAAGATTCGAGCGGCCGGCATCGCGGTCAAAGAATCCACCAAACTTGCCGAACCCGGTCGTAGTTGGCCGAGAAACTACTGACCAAGCACCGCCAGGGCGTTAGTTCTTCCGCTCCGGCCGCAATGTATCCGAAGGCCGCATCCCCTGGATTGCTGGCCACCTCGGTCTCGAAGTTGTCTACCTGAAACGTAACGCTGCCCGTCCCCCACTCCCTGTGCGCCTGGATCACTCTCGGTAAGCACGATGGGACTTGCTTGGCTCGGCAACTTGAACGTTTCGTCGATAAGGTTATGTTCCACAGATGTGTCAATCACATATCTGTAAGCGATTCCTATGGTCTCTTGGCCCTTACTCGGCTCCAAATGCCACGACGATAGATTTGACACTGCCGCATCGATCAAGAGTTTTCCTTGTGTCCCTGGTGTAACGTTTGCTTCCTTGACCCGAACATTTTCGACTCTTCCTACTGCAGTGACTGTCGCGGCGAGAAGCACCATCCCCGATGCTTGCCCTTTGAGCGCTCCAAAAGGATATTGAGGATAATCGGAAAGCAAGCAAACAACGGTCTTTTAGTTCTATCGCGCAATGCAGACTCCCGACGGCCGGCAGGTTGATCTCAGTCAATTCTGAGGACGAAGTATGCCAGATACCGAACGGAATGATCTTAACGTGCACCTTCTGCGTATCTCGATCAAAAGCGATAAGTGCATGGAGGCGATCCTGGGCTTTCTTGTCTTCGGAAGTAAGTTCAGCTATGCCCTTGACATAGTGGTTAGCAGCGTCTGTGGAATCGAAAATCAGAAACTGACATTCTGCCATTCTGGATGTCGATCCTTAAGTGTCTCACCGAGGCAGATAAGATTGACGAGAGAAAGTCGGCTGGATCAACGACGATCCTTAACAGCCCTCCTCTCGATCTCAAACTGTCAATTGCTTTGTAATGAGGGTTCACACACGATGCATGACCATTGCAAGCAAGACCGAGGAAAAGGACAGCATTCCAAAACTTGTGCGGGGCGAGACGTATACGCACTCGCAGAGCGGGTACAGTGAAGACTGTATTCCGCCCGGCGACGCCTGTGGGCTAAATTGGGGCGCTGTAAATCTGTTTCCTGCGGGAGGATAAATGAGTTCCGCGCCTGTCCTGACCGTGATTGCCGAGGCAAGCGTTCCACTGGACAGGGATGTTTTTTTGCGGTCCCTGATACGCGAACTCGCCGGAACTCTCGAAGAAGTTGTAGGGCTGAAGGATGCCTCGGGTTATATCAGCGTCGTCGGGCGGAAAATCGGCGAACAGATGAACCGCGATTACAAGGCCGCGCTCGGCACTTCGAATCTGACGCGAGAGCAGGTCGCTGCGGTACTGGTCGACCTCAAGCGGCGTATCCAGGGCGATTTTTACATCATCGAGGAAAGCGACGAAAAGATCGTGCTCGGCAACCGACTCTGTCCCTTTGCCGAGAAAGTGATCGGCAGGCCCTCGATGTGCATGATGACGTCGAATGTTTTTGGCGACATCGCAGCGGAAAATTTGGGCTATGCCAAGGTCGTACTGAACAAGACCATTGCACAGGGCGATCCCGGCTGCGTCGTTACTGTCTATCTGCGTCAATCCGCGGAGTCGGACGCAGAGCCGGGCCGCGAATATTTTCAATGAAACCGCAATGCCAATCGGGGAACGCGACAAGAAGCTCATTGATGCATTGCCTGAAGCGTTCCTGCTTGTCGAGAAGCAGGAACGGATTTTGTCTGCGAACAAAGCAGCCCTCGAACTCTTCGGCTGTCATCTTGAGTGGTTTACGGGCCGAGATCTTTCGACCCTCGTAACGGATGATTCCTCGCGCCTACACCGTTACCTTCGTGCATGCTCGCGCGCGGCTCAATTTCACATCGGCTCCTTTCAAGTAAGAAGCAATTCAGGTCAGCAGATTGCCTGCCGATTCGACGGCGCTCTCCTTCCCTGGACAGGTGAAAATGTTCTTATAGTTCGCGTCACGCCTCGGGCGACATCGAGCACGCCCTTCACTGCGCTGAACGAACAGATTGAATCCCTGAACCGGGCCCGCCACAGCCTCGAAAACGAGGTCAGGTCACGCACCGCCGAATTGCTGGATGCCCAGACGAAGTTGCAAGAGCTTTCGGCGAAACTTATGCTGGCGCAGGATGAGGAGCGTAGACGGCTCGCGCGCGAGCTACACGACAGCACAGGTCAGACGCTGACCGCTATACAGCTTAATTTGAGCGTGCTGATGAATGACTTCTCGCTTTCCGCCGAGAATCGCGCTCGTATTGAGCAAACTGTGGAACTCACGAACCACGCGATGGGCGAGGTTCGAACGATTTCTCATCTTTTGCACCCTCCGATGCTTGATGAGGCGGGTCTCTGTATGGCGCTTCGCACTTTTATCGAAGGATTCGAGGAGCGCAGCAGGATCGCCGTTGCCACCGATCTGCCGGCGAGCTTTAGGCGCCTGAGCCCGGAGCTCGAAACGGCTATATTCAGGATCGTGCAGGAATGCCTCACAAACGTTCACCGGCACTCTGGTAGCAAAGAAGCTTCGATCCGCCTCGCTTGGGGGAATGGCTGGCTCGTGCTCGAAGTTGCGGATGTGGGCCGAGGGATATCTCGGGAAAATAACGGATCGTCGCAAAAAAACGGCGTGGGCATTCGCGGGATGCAGGAACGGGTCCGCCTGCTCAACGGCGTCATAGAATTTATCGATGTGCAGCCCGGAACGCTGGTCCGCATTAAGCTGCCCTGCCCAGCCCAAACCTCAAGTGACCCAGGTCCGGACCTCGTGGCCGCCGGAAAGGCTGGAATCAATGCCAATTAGGATTTTCTTGGCGGACGATCACGACATCGTGCGCGAAGGGGTGAAGTCACTGCTGAAGAGTCGCCCCGAGTGGGCGATTTGCGGCGAAGCATCGGACGGAATACAAGCTGCATCATTGCTTGGCAAAGTAGATTGCGACATCGCGATCCTCGACATTAGCATGCCGGGGAAAACCGGGCTTGAAGTGGCGGCTTCGGTCAGCCGCAAGCATCCCGAATTGAAGATTTTGATTTTCACGATGCATAGCGGCAAGACGCTTCACAGCGCCGCTCGCGAGGCTGGCGCACACGGCGTGGTGCAAAAGTCGTTCGCTTCCCGCGATCTCGTTCGAGCGATCGAGGCCCTGATCGACGGAGGCGACTTTTTTCCGAAGGATTCAACCCCGTCATCCGGTTCATCCCTTCGGTCGAGTTTCGGTTTTGTCTTTTTTCGCACAGCTGGCTTGGAATTCGCCTAAAGCACTGAATATATTTTTCGTTTGAGGGATTCGCCCGAGGCCACCGAATATGACGTCTTCCAGGCAAGAGAAATCATTGGATTGCCTCCGCATTTTGGTCGTAGACGATGACGTGCATGTAAGGCGCGCCCTTGGCTCCTTGCTTTTGTCCCGGACGAATTGGCAAGTGTGCGGCGAGGCTGCCGACGGCGTGGAAGCTATTGAGAAAGCGAAGGCTCTTCGGCCCGATGTTATTCTCATGGATGTTTCGATGCCGCGTCTGAACGGACTCGATGCCACGCGAATTATTCGCCGGGACCTGCCTGAATCGAAGATTGTAATCATCAGCCAAAACGATCCCGCGGTGGTTTCGCGCCAGGCTCGATCGGTCGACGCCACGGCCTGTGTCGCGAAAGTGGATCTCTCCAGGTCCTTACTTTCGACCATTGAGGGTGTCGCCAGCGGTCATAATTCGGAAGCGATGTCGGCTGACAAGGCCGACGTTCCGACCAAGGAGTTTGCAGACACGTCTGACATCGCCCCTGCGGCAGAGGCTCCCCCGGCAGGTCGTTCCAGCTTTAAGGTCCGTGGCACGGAAATTCTGGCAACTGACAGTCCTCGGCAATACCTGCGAAAGCTAGCTCGCATCGCACTCGACGAAATGTATCAATTCGTTGCAGTGCTTGACGCAAAAGGAACCTTGCTTGAAGTCAATCGAGCGGCGTTAGAGGGTGCAGGCTTGCAATATTCGGATGTGCGGGGAAAGCCTTTTTGGGAGTGTTTCTGGTGGACCGTTTCCAAGGAAATTCAAGAGACGCTGCGGACCGCTGTTGCCAGGGCTTCTCAAGGTGAATTCATTCGCTACGACGTGGAAGTTTACGGCCGGGCGCATGGAAAAGAAACCATCATTATCGATTTTTCGATGATCCCGGTAAAGGATGAAGCGGGGAATGTCGTATTCATTGTGCCGGAAGGACGCGACATCACCGCAAAAAAGGCCTATGAGCGCGAAATAGCGCAAAAGAACAAAGATCTCCAGGCATTGCTCGAGCGCATTCGCGAACTCGACGAAATTAAGACTCAGTTTTTTGCCAACGTCAGCCACGAGTTCAGAACGCCACTCGCCCTCATCATTGGCCCCGCCGATAGGCTGATTCGGGACGACGCGGGGTTGACCCCTGACCAGCGTCATGAATCGGCGCAAGTCATAGCCCGAAATGCCCGAATGCTCTTAAAACACGTCAATGATCTCCTGGATGTTGCAAAATTTGAGGCGGGTAAGCTCAAGATCGAACTTCAGGACACGGATGTTGCATCGCTCGTCCGGCTTACGGCGTCGCACTTTGACCTGTTGGCTCATGACCGAAATATCGCATTCCAGGTGGAAGCACAAGAAGACTTGATATGTGCTATCGACCTTGAAAAAATTCAGCGTGTGCTAATGAATTTGTTTTCGAATGCCTTCAAATTTGTTCCAGACGGGGGCAACGTCCGCGCCACGGTGCGGCGCTCCGAAAAGGACTTCATCGTCGCGATTGACGATAGCGGGTCGGGCGTGAAACCGGAACTCCGCAAAACGATCTTTGAAAGGTTCAGGCAAGGTGAAAGCGGAGCCAATCGGCAGTTCGGTGGAACAGGTCTGGGATTGGCGATTGCGAAAGAGTTTGTCGAGATGCATCAGGGAGTGCTCGAAGTCTGCGATTCCGACCTGGGCGGATCATGTTTCAAGATGACTCTGCCAGTAATTCGGTTATTGCAGTCCTCGTGGATGATGGGCGCTCAACCTCTGCGCCATTTGGACCGCACCGTGATCGAAGGCTTCATCGAGGAGCTGCGCCCTCTTCGCTCCGCCGGTTTTCAGACGATGGAAGTCGGACGCGCCGAACACATCAGTGAACCGGGTAGACCCGTGGTACTCGTTGTCGAAGACAATCCGGAAATGAACCGGTTTATCGCGGAGAGTCTATCAGAGAAATACCATGTAATTTCAGCGTTCGACGGCCAAGAAGGCCTTGAGAAAGCACTGGCATCAAATCCCGCGGTGATTGTAACGGACATCATGATGCCCAGGGTCAGCGGAGTCGAGATGATCGCGGGGATACGAAATCGCCCTGAACTGGCTAACCTCCCCATCCTCCTCCTGACCGCCAAAGCCGACGAGGAGTTAAAAATAAAATTACTGGAGGATGGAGCACAGGATTTCATCGCCAAACCGTTTTCCGAAAAGGACCTTCTGGTTCGTGTCGCGAATCTCATCTCTTTGAAGACCGCGCAGGACCGGCTCCGCGATCAGGTGCGCATTCAAACGCAGGAACTGGATCAGCGTAACGAAGAAGTGCTTCAGCAGGCCGAACAGCTTCGGGAATTGTCCACGCGTTTGCAGCTCACTCAAGACGAGGAGCGCCGCCACATTGCTCGTGAGTTGCACGATAGCGCCGGCCAAATCATTACGGCGCTCGGCATGACCCTTTCCGGCGTCGCTCAACGCGTCGTTCAAGACCCTTCGCTGGGCTCGACAGTGCACGAAAGCGAGCAACTGGTTCAGCAGCTCAGTAAAGAGATCCGCACCATGTCTTATTTGCTTCATCCTCCATTGTTAGACGAGAGCGGCTTATCCGAAGCGATTCGCTGGTACATAGATGGGCTGCGGGAACGCAGCGGCCTGGATATCGAGCTCGCCCTTTCCGATAATTTTGGCAGATTGCCGCCGGAGATGGAGTTGGCGCTGTTTCGCATAGTGCAGGAATGCCTCACCAACATTCACCGCCATTCTGGCAGCAAGACAGCCGCCATTCGCCTGTCACACGATGGTAGGCACGTCTCTTTGAGGGTCGAGGATACGGGCAAAGGCATACCGGCCGAAAAGCTGGAGAGGATTCAGAAGCAGCGTTCGGGCGTAGGCATTACGGGGATGCGCGAGCGCGTCCGCCATTTTAAGGGCGTAATGGATGTTCAGTCCAACACCCTCGGCACCACAATTTCGATCATCCTACCCTCTCATCCATCCACTCCCAAGCGCCCTTCATCTGAACCTTGCCTGCAAGCGGAAACGGAGCTTCATCTATAGTTAAGAACGACCACCCGGCGCAAGGCCGGCGACTCGCTGGCATACTGTAGGGCATAAAACCATCATCAACGGGTAGACACCAAGCAAGAAAATCAACCCCACCAACACCAACACAACCTTCAGCGCCCGTTCACGATTCATCGTGCCCTCCTCCTAACTAATTCAGAGAAGTCCACTCCGACGATCAAGTCCAACGGTGATGACTAAGGACTGTGTGCCTGTCGCGCAACATCGAACTCTTTCTTGTATGCCTCCCAGCGTTGCCGAACTCCAGCCATTATCGTTTGGTACTCCGGGTCGCCTCGCAGAGTGTCGTAGTTCTTGTCCCGCTCAAACCACGGGTAGTTCACATCTCCGAGTGCGACCGTGCGTTTGAGCCAATCGAGCGCACGTTGCCTGTCGCCAAGAAGGGCATAGATTCCGCCCAGCCAGTAAGCGCCATCGCCGTCGATAATCTGTTCGGGGCGGTATTGGAAAAGACGGGGATCGATCTTCCCCCTTTGCCCTCGTGACGCGTAGAGGAATCCCGCCAGCAGTCGCGCCGTGTCATCCTTCGACTCACGTCCTAGCAGAACTGCCCGATCCAAATTGACTTCGGCGTCGTCTAGTTTGCCTTCGTAATAGAGCATCATTCCCAAGTAGGCGACGGCTTTGAATTGGTCGGGACTTGTTGCGACCACCGAGCGCATTTCCTGTTCCGCTTCATTCGCTTTGTCGACATAGAGAAGCATGCGGGCGTGCATCCAGTAGTTATGGGTAGCCGTGGGGTTCAGTTCGATGACTCGGCGGTAGGTTTGTTCGGCGAGTTCATTGAGTCCCGCGTAGCAATACGAATAGCCCAGCATCTCCCAAGCCACGGCGTTGTTCGGTGCCAACGCGACCGCCTGCCTTGCGGTGCTGATGGCTTTTCCCTCCTGACCTCCTTCGCCATAGGCAAACGCCAGCGCGATCAGCCCTTCCGACGACTGGGGATTGATGCGCAGGGCGTTCTCGGCAGCGACTTCCGCTCGCTTGACATTTCCCTCGGCGTCCTCTATGAAGTTCGCCGCCTGATACCCGTAAAATTGCGCGAGCACCGCATAAGCGTCGGCAAAATTCTTGTCCAAGGAAATCGCATGCAACAGGAGGCGCTTGCCTTGCTCGATGCTGTCGAGCCGGGAGTGCACGAAATACTCGTTCAGATAGAAGCGTGCTTGCAGGTAGTCGTCGTATGCGTCAACGTTGGTGGTTGCGGGCTGCTGTATCGACTTCTGCTCGGTAGGCGATATTTCGACACGAAGCCCTTCCACGACCTTGGAGGCGACCTGATCCTCGAAGCTTAAAATGTCGGTGCTATGGAGATCGTAGCGTTCCGCCCACTTGGTAGTTCCGGTGTGTCCGTCGATGAGTTGGACGGTAACCCGAATTGTCCCCGCAGAGCGTTGATAGGTTCCTTCAAGAACGCTTTCGACGCCCAATGTCTTGGCAACCTCCGCTGGATCGGGCGTATCCTTCGCATATTTGAGAACAGATGTCGTGGGTCGCACCGCTAGGTTTTGCAACGAAGTCAGGCGGCTGATGATGGCGTCGGTTATGCCTATCGCCCAAGTGTCGCTCGTCGCTGCCGAAAGGTCATGGAACGGGAGCACGGCGATGGTTTGAGGCGATGGCGGCGAAGAGATGTTGCGGGCTTGCGATGAAGGGGCACGAGGTTCGCGGCTGCGCAAGCCAATGACGATCAGTCCCGTGATCAATAATGCAGCAACCAGCGAGACAACCGTCCAGCGGTGTCGGCTAATTCGTGCAGCCCCTCTTTCTTCCGAATCGACAACCGGAAGCCGCTGTGACTCAGTGTCCCGTTTAAGCCGTTTCAGGTCGGCTCTTAGCTCTCGTGCGGACTGGTAGCGAACCTCGCGATCCTTTTCCAGCACCTTGTTGATGATGTCCTCGAACTTGGCGGGAAGGTCAGGATTCAGCCGCAAGGGAGGCGCCGGCAGCTTGTGGAGAATCGAATCGAAAATCGCACCCGAACTGTCACCACGGAACGGCAGAGTACCCGTCGCCATCTCATACAATAGGACGCCGAAAGAAAACAAGTCGGTGCGTGCGTCAAGTTCTTTGGCTAAGACCTGCTCTGGCGACATGTAGGCAACCGTCCCCACCGCACTGCCGGGACTCGTTAGGTGTTCTTCCAACTCGACAGTCAGGTCGCTGAGGGCGATGCTCTCCGGCTTGGGGGTGACCTTCGCCAATCCGAAGTCAAGAATCTTTGCCTGCCCCCTGTTCGTGACAAAGATGTTCGCGGGCTTGATGTCCCGATGCACGATCCCTTTCGCATGCGCGGCGTCCAAGGCATCAGCGATCTGGATGCCGAGGTCGAGCATCGCCTCGATCTCCAGCGGCTTGCCAGCGATCCGGTGCCGCAGCGTCTGCCCCTCCAGCAGTTCCATGGCGATGAAGGTTCGGCCATCGGCTTCGTCGATATCGTGGATCGTGCAGATGTTCGGGTGGTTCAAAGAAGACGCGGCTTTGGCCTCCCGCTGGAAGCGGCTGAGGGCTTGTGCGTCGTGGGCGAGTTCGTCGGGAAGAAACTTCAGGGCAACGTGGCGACCGAGCTTCAGGTCTTCCGCGTCGTACACGACACCCATTCCTCCGCCGCCGATCTTGCTCAGGATGCGGTAATGGGAGACCGTCTGACCGACGGGTTGGGAAGGCGTGGCCACTGGCTAGTTTATGTTAGGTGGGGTGTTGAGGGAAGGTCAACGTGGGTGCGGGGCTTAGAATGCCTTTCTCACGGGGGGTCTGTTGAATCCGACACCGCTTGCTCTGCCCGTTTTTATAGTATTGGCCGCTCTTTTGATCCTCTCCCTTTCAGTCCGGCGACTGGTTGCAAGTTTACAGTGTTGCCGGTACCAAGCGCGACTGTCGCATTCTTGACGAGGCCCCGAAACCCTGCCGCATTCACCGATACTGAATAACGCCCAGGCGGCAAAAGAGAAAGAGTGTAGGCCCCCTGGGCTGCCGTTGTTGTCGAAGTAGAGCCGCCCGTATCTAGATTCTTCAGGATGATCGGAATACCAGACACCACTGCGGCGCTTTGATCCGAGACTGTTCCGGCAATGTTTCCGGCAGTTGCGGTTTGCGCAAAAATGCTTGCGACAGCCGTCATCATAAAAATCACCACCAAGACAAGCGGGCTGAACACAAAGGCAGTCAGCCATTTCTGCCGATCGCCATCCTTCATGTTAGGCTCCACTTCTTATTTATTTGTAATTCTGTTGCAGCTCATGTGAACTCTCCACGGTGAGCTTTATTCCCACCCACAACAAATATTTCGACTCGAGATTCGGCCCTCACAGCGAGCCATTGCACAGCTAGAACTATCGATTGCTTCAGCGAGGACGCACCGTAGCGCGCCCTCGCCTTAGCATTTGTTTTAGTTAATAGTGACCGTCACCGGCGCGGTGTGGCTGATGGAGCCGGATGTACCCGTGACCATCAAGGTAGTCTGGGTAGATGCGGATGTCGTGGCCTTCGCGTTGCCATTCCCACCGCAGCCCAGGGAGAACAGTGTCACTACAAGTAGTAGACTCAGTATGCTGATCCCAAAAATGGTTTTGCGTGTGAGCGGTTTCCGTTTACGCATCGTGAACACCGTTCCTAACAATCCCAGCCCGGGCAGAATCGACATCATGGCTGTGTAACCCGTCACTGGCGGAGGAGTTGGTGCTGCCGAGACGGTCAATGCAGAAGCAGCCGCGCTTGATCCAGGCGAGATGGTGGAAGGGTTGAGAGCACATGTCACACCGGCCGGAGCCGTGCAAGTCAGCGAAATCTGTCCATTGAATCCACCAACCGCGCTGGCGCTGATCATTAGCGTGGCCGAACCGCCGGCTGCAAGGGTTGCACTTTGAGCGGAGAGCGTCAGCGAAAAATCGGGTGCGCCAACCGCCGTTGCGGGCACCAGACTGGCGAATACGCTGGTCGTGCTTCCCCCGGCCGGAAAGTTTGGCTGTTTGCTCCCTCCCGCGGTGAGATACAAAGTGCCTGTATCGCCCGAAGGACCGCCTCCACCAAACGTCATATCCCACAATCCGGGATTAACCAGAACATTGTTCGAAGAATCGATGAGCTGGCCAAGAAACTTCCCAGTTGTGTCGAACGCATTAATCGTGCCGTCGCCGAAGTTTCCGATCAGGATCGCACCGGGAAACGATCCGAAGCTCGAAGGAGTTGCCACGACGCCCCAAGGAGCATTGAGTTTCCCGCCGATTGCAACAAATGTGCTGACGAAGTTACCGTTGGCGTCAAAGATATCGACTTGCCCCAAGCCGGCACCCGGCTGAGCATCGTGCTTGGCCGAATCCTGCATGGCATAGGCCACGTAAATCTGACTTCCAATCACGTGGATTCCATGGGGAGCCAGACCCGCGGGCAGTGTGGGATCAACGAACGAACCGGCCAATGCAGTGGGATTGAAGTTGCGATCGAAAACGTCGACTCTACCGGCATTGAAGTTAGCTGCCAAAAGAAACGTACCGTTCAGTGAGGCAAGCCCTTTGTATACGGCGCCGCTGGCCGAGTTATCGAAAGACACTGTCGCCGTGTTGCTGGCGCCGGTCCAGTTGGCGATCAAACCGTCTTCAGTATCAAAAATGAACTGACCGCCCCCAAAGTAAGCGCCGTTACCGTTAGACACGTTTCCCGTGGGACAACCGGGAGTGCAATTTCCGTTCGGATTATGCGTTGCTCCTGGGATGGTGACGACGAGCCCGGCATCCTTGTTGCCCAGATTGTCGTAGAGAGTGGAAGTGCCGCTGCTGTTGTTGGCAATCCAGAAGTCTTGCCCGGGAAGAATGGAAATTCCCCATGGATTAAGCAGTTGAGGATCCGTAGTATTGGCTACTCCGGCGGTATTAGAGACCAGATTAGTTTGGGAATAGCCGGCCTGCTGAGCGAGCAATCCCGAAGGAATTGCTAACGAGAACAGCAGTCCGATCAACGAGATTGCTTTGTTCATATGTTTTTCCTTATTGCTGTTTATTGGTTTTGTGTACTTGCGAATCTGACCGTACCTCTCGATTGATAAAGGTTCCGGTTGGACAGAGAATTTAGGAACGCCTTCAATACTTCCTTCGTTCTCAAATTCCCTGTCTCAACTGTGTATGAACATCCATCTTTCACGCTAATTAGCGAGTGCCCGAGGGCGCGACCGTGGTGGGAGCTGTTGTTTGGCCAAGCATGATTTGTTTACCCTGTGTCGGCATGGTGTAGACGCCATTCAGGGTTTTAATCTTGCTCAGAAAGTACTGATCCCCGACATGCTCGAAGGTGACTTTAGGTTCGCCGGACGACACTCCCTCGTACGACAGCGGAAGCAAGAACGCCCCGCCGTTGTTGTAACCACTTATCGACAAGTCACGGTTGATGCCGGGATTAGTGCGACTTATCCGATATTGTCCGGCTGGGAGCGTGGCGTCTCCTGCCACAAACTCAAACGGAATACTAATTACCACTGCGTCGACGTCCTGGGCATGAACTCCAATATCCAATCCCAGTAAGCACGTCAGTGTAAGCAGTGCTGATACATACCCTTTTTTCATAATGTCTCCTTCATCATGATTGATAACTGCGCTACTGTTGGTTTTATTCCGTATCTGCTGTCGGACACGCTTCGTTCATCTACATACATGTACGTGTCAGTGGGTTAGACGCGTGGAGGGCTGGCGGGATGCAGCGTCGATGTCATTTGATTGTCGCTTGTTTGTCGACAGGTTGTAACCGGCATTAGTGCGGGTATTCATAGCCAGAGTCTAATGATCGCTGCACAGGTCGATTAGTAGGGGGTCTTTGTCTTACAAGGTTGGCGAAACGTTCGTTCAGGGAGGGTTAGGTTACCGAGCCATACTGGTCGAATATGAGCGAGGGATCGAAGAACGAAGGCACTCGGCAAAAAGAGCAATAAGTTTTTTCGTGCCCCTGCTCGTCGAATCGAGCTCTTCGGGCGTTAACGTAGTCCGCTCGGCGAAATGTCTGTTAAGCCGTTCGCGAAGGTGTAAGCGAACCCGCCACAAACGCGCCTTCACCGCAGCCTGGCTTAGGTTTAGCTTTTGTGCGGTCTGTGCGATTGAGAGTCCCTCCACGTCACGGAGTACAAAGACCGCCCGCAGGATCGGGCGCAGTTCTTCTACGGTTCCGACAAGGATGTCTCGCAATTCAGATGCCCAGCAAAGTTGTTCCGGATTCGGGGCTCGATCGGGGACGTTTAAGGGAAGCACGTCCCCGTCCGCCCGAAAATCCTCATCCAGCGAAACTTCTTTGTGGGTACGCTGTTTTCGTAGCTTCATAAGCGACTGGTTCACAGTGATGCGAATCAGCCAGGTTGAGAACTGGGAATCTTCTCGGAATTCGGCCAGATTCTGGAAAGCTTTCAACAGGGCTTCTTGGACCGCGTCCTCGGAGTCTTCCCTGTTGCGCGTGACGTTTTGAGAGATTCGGAGAAGCTTGCGACCGTGTCGCTTTACGAGTTGCTCGAAAGCGGCAACATCCCCTTTCTTGCAAGCCTGGACAAGCTCCAAGTCGTTGCTAGCTGCGGATTGTTCCGAGTTTGCGGTCATAGTCGTTCACCGCGCTTTGGAGAACGACTGTTGGCAGCGCAACCGGCGCGGCTGCGAGCAGGATGCCGTCTCCCTGCGCATCAGTTGGAAGTCCGGGCTCACTGCACCACGACTTTGCCGGTCATTTTCGGGTGGATCGTGCAGTAGTAGGGATATGTTCCCGGCTTGCTAAACGTGTAGGAGAATTTTTCATCCGTATCGAGCACCTTGGATTTGAACACACCCTCTGTGCTGACCGAAGTATGGGGAATGTCATCCTTGTTAGTCCATGTAACTGTCGCTCCGACGGGTACCGTGATCGTCTGCGGGCCAAAGACGAAGTTGTCGATGTTCACGGCCGCGTTTGCCGTGGAGGGCTGGTCATTGGCCGTGACGGTCGGTGATCCCGCGACTAGTAGTACGATCGCAATGACTACCGAAGCCGTGAAACTCGCAACCCAGACACTGTTCCGTTTCATTGTTCTGTTTCCTTTAATGGTTTGATTTTCTTCCTGGATTCTCACTGTTCGGGGTCGGCGGCCCCCGCAAGACTGGAGTTAGCGACCACCAGAGCCGCTGCCACTTCCTGACGCCGAAGACTCCGAGCCCGCAAGTGGCGAATCTACCACCGCAAGACTGCGCCCGCTGACCAGATAGTTCACGTCCGTGATTCCCAACACTCGTTGCAACTGCTCGGCTGGCACTTTCATGGGTCCGGCTGAGGGAGCAGTCCCCGGCGCGGGTTGAGGAAAGGCGGTCGACATCGCCGTGTGGAACGAGACCTTCCCTTCGACCTTCTGCATGATCTGGTGGATGTGTCCGTTTAACACCGTCACGGAACCAAAGCGCTTGACGTAAGACAGGGCTTGTTCACTGTCGTCGGTTCCCCATCCCCAATCTGGATAGATGGTCCACAACGGAATATGGGCGAAGAGCACAATCGGGGTACTGGC
>Ga0209420_1000601_pt1 | contig 18308 bp, 15 predicted proteins | sample BlaSpr_A8_OM1_O1_FD_187972 | JGI IMG/M metagenome (GOLD analysis project Ga0209420, IMG submission 187972) | Forest soil microbial communities from Thunder Bay, Ontario, Canada - Black Spruce, Ontario site 2_A8_OM1_O1 (SPAdes) (version 2) | ecosystem: Environmental > Terrestrial > Soil > Boreal... | reverse complement strand
ATCTTTCCATCGGCTGGAGTTACCGCCGCGCGGGCATCACGATTGGCCAGTAAAGCCGACCATCCGAGAGCTAAAGTGTGTAGTTGCCCCCCTTGACATTCTAGTGGAAGCACTCTATCGTCACCTAGAATGTCTACTAAAGAACAAAGAAAACGCATCGGGTTACTGCAAGGCACGCTGGATCTTCTAATTCTGCGCACGCTGCTGCTGGGGCCGACGCACGGCCATGCCATCGCGAAAGCAATCGAGTTCAACTCCGACGACGTGTTGCAGGTGGAACAGGGGTCGCTCTATCCCGCTCTGCACCGGCTCATCAAGAGGAGATGGATCTCGGTCGAGGAGGGTACGTCTGAAAACAATCGGCGTGCGAAGTTTTACGGACTAACGGCGAAAGGCAGGCGGCAACTGGTGGTCGAGACCAGCAAGTGGGACAAGCTGGCGGTAGCGATCGCACGGATTCTCCGGCCGGCTGAACCAGGCGCACAGCAGGAGAGCAAACCATGAATCGCCGCAAGGGCATGCTAAACGATCTCGAGCAAGACATTCGAGACCATATCGAGTTGGAGACTCAGGACAACATCGCACGCGGCATGTCGCCGGAGGAAGCGCATTATGCGGCCTTGCGTAAGTTCGGCAATGTGGCCCGCGTCCAAGAAGAGACACGCGCGGTGTGGAGTTCAGGTTGGGTCGAGCCGTTCCTGCAGGACATTCGCCTCGGCCTCCGCATGTTGCCTAAGTCCCCAGGCTTCACGGCTGTCGCCATCCTCACCCTCGCTCTCGGCATCGGTGCAAACACGGCGATATTCAGTGTGATCAATGGAGTGCTGCTTAGTCCGCTTCCCTATAAGAATCCGAAGCAACTCGTCGTCATCAAGGAACACGATTCGCTCCCGAACGTGCTGGATATCCAGAGACAGACGCGCGCATTCTCGCAGGGCGGCGGAATCAACGTGGACAAGATGGACTACATTGGCGCAACCGAACCTGTGCAAGTCCGTGTTGGATCCATCAATGCGGGGTTTCTCGAAACTCTAGGCGTGCAGCCGATACTGGGCCGGATCATTTCGTCCGGGGAAGATGTGCAAGGCGGGCCGCGTCTCGCAATGGTCAGCAACCATTTCTGGCAAAACTACCTTGGCAGCGATCCACATGCGGTGGACAAGACGATTCAACTGGGCGGAAACCCTTATACGGTGATCGGCGTAATGCCCGCGAGTTTTGCTCCGCCAGTGGAGCATGCCGACGTGTTCGTTTCACTCATCGCCCGCGATGCGAGAGCGGGCGCTGAGCGCGATTTGCACTTCCTGCATACCTACTGGCGATTGAAGGAGGGCGTTACGCTGGCGCAGGCACAGGCCGATATGGCCGCGATCGACCGTCGGCTCGCGGAGCAGTATCCGGCCGAAGAAAAAGAACGGAAGAGCCAATTAGTGCCGCTGCATGAATGGCTGGTAGGAGACGTGCGGTCGGCACTGCTGGTGCTCTTCGGAGCTGTAGGCCTGGTGCTGCTGATTGCGTGTGCGAATTTCGCGAGCTTGCTGATGATGCGGGCGGTTGCCCAGCGCCAGGAATTGGTGATCCGGGCGGCACTGGGCGCGGGACGCGGCCGGCTCGTCCGGAAAACGCTGACAGAGAGCTTACTGTTGTCGGTCTTCGGCGGTGCGGCTGGACTACTGTTCGCGAAGTGGGGTACGAGCCTGCTCCTGGCTTTGAGGCCGGAGGAGCTGGCGCGGCTGAGCGGGATTCACATGGATACACGGGTGCTGCTTTTCGTCCTTGTGATCTCGGTGCTGACCGGTATCGTGTTCGGAATGGCGCCGGCATGGATCGCGGCCCGCTCGGACGTTGCCGAGGCTCTGAAAAAGAGCGGGCGGAGCACAACTGCGAGCACGATGGGGCATAACATACGGAAAATTCTGGTCACATCGGAACTGGCGGTTGCCTTGGTGCTGTTAGTGGGAGCCGGTTTGTTGATCAAAGGATTCTCACGGTTGCGCTCGATGAACCCCGGTTTCAATTCCGCGAACGTAATGACGATGTATCTCCAATTGCCCACGACGCGATACGGCGAAATCCCCAAACAGACCCAGTTTCGCCGCGAGTTGCTTACCCGCTTGAATTCTCTCCCAGGCGTGCGGGCAGCGATGGTGACGGATATACCGCTCGGCGGGAATTATGTGGGCCACCGCTTCGTCATCGACGGACGCCCTCCTGTGGCCGTGGGGGGCGAGCCCAAGGTACAAACTCTTTCGGTGATGGGTGATTACTTCCACGTGATGCAGATTCCCTTGCGCGTGGGTCGCGACTTCACCCCCTTGGACCGCGAAGAGCAACCACTGGTGGCAGTTGTAAACGAGGAAATGGTGCGGGAATTTCTGCCGCACGAAAACCCAATCGGCGTGCGCATCCGCTGGGCGGGCGACACTGGGCCACCACAATGGATGACCGTCATCGGCGTAGTGGCCGACGTAAAACATTTAGGATTGAATCAACCGACGGATCCCGCTGTATATACCCCTTTTTCGCAGTCCGACGAAGCCTGGAGAAGACTTATGATTCTCGCCATCCGGGCTCGGGATACGTCTCCTGGGCTTGTTGAAGAAGTGAAGAGGCAAATATGGAGCGTGGACAGCCAGATTCCGGTGAGCGACGTGCACGCCATGGACGAGCTCATAGCTGTGTCGCTTGAGCAGCAGCGCTTCAACATGCTGCTCCTCGGACTCTTTGCCGCGCTGGCGTTGATCTTGGCTGCGGTGGGAATTTACGGCGCGATGGCGTATGCCGTGAACCAGCGGACACATGAGATCGGCATACGGACAGCGCTGGGAGCGCAGCGACGCGACGTGTTGCGGCTCGTTATGCGAGATGGAACGAAAATCGCGATCTTCGGCATCGCCTCCGGGATTGCAGGAGCGCTTGCGCTGACTCGCCTGATGGCCAGTCTGCTTTTCGAGGTGAAACCGACGGACCCCGCAACATTCGCGGGTGTCGCGATCTTGCTCGCGCTCGTTGCCCTCGCGGCTTGCTACATCCCGGCGCGCCGCGCAATGCGCGTGGATCCTATGGTCGCCTTGAGATACGAGTAGCCCTTCGCGCAAGTGGACGGGCAACCCTTCCCTAGAACAGGCTCGCATAAACGTGTAGGGACTTCTGAAACTCTCAGCCGCGAGCATGCAGGCGCACAGTCCGCAAGTCTGGTGTGTGGACATTACTGGCGATTGTTCCCGAGTGACGAGAAAAGCATGCCGCTGCGCTTTGCAGGGGCGGATTCCGGCGGTCGATCATCGTGTTTGCCGAGGCGAGGGCGGAAATCCATCCTCTGACGCTCGTTACCTGCAATGTTTCTGATTTCCCCGTGCTGAAGGCGGTTGTAAACCCCGGGCGTAGAACTGTTCCCTGCGTTCTTTTCACCTTTTGCGAAGTGTGCGAAGGATGGGGGCACCTTCATGGCGGGAACGTCGGCGAGATTAAGATCGAAGGCCGGTCTGAAATCGGTGAAATCCGGTAAAATGTAGGTTTTCACCGGGCGCCTTGTTTACTTCTGATCTCATCGTGACCGCGACTCTGGCTGTATGGGCTGCCCCGAGGGGCATTGGTCCGTACATCCGGCAGCATTTTCTGGATACCACATTTCGCGGACTGTACCGTGCCAACGCGTTTGATGTAGCGCTGCTGGTTCCTTATTTCATCGTCTTGATTCTGCTCGCGGGGTATGGGATGCACCGCTACCGGCTGGTGTATCTGTATTACAAGCACCGGGACAAACGTACGACCGAGCCCGCCGCGTATTTTGAGGAACTGCCGCAGGTGACCGTGCAGTTGCCGATTTTCAACGAGCAGTATGTGGTGGGGCGGTTACTGGAATCGATCTGCAAGCTGAAATATCCGCGAGAGAAGCTGGAGATCCAGGTGCTCGACGACTCGACCGACGAGACCGCCGAGGTGGCTCGAGGGCTGGTCGAGCGCTACGCGGCCCTGGGCAATCCGATCACCTACCACCATCGGACCAATCGCGCGGGCTTCAAGGCGGGCGCGCTGGCGGAAGGGATGAAGACGGCGCAGGGCCAGTTCATTGCGATTTTCGACGCCGACTTTACCCCGCCGGAAGATTTTCTTGTGCGCACGATCCATCACTTGCGGGATGCGAAGGTGGGGATGGTGCAGACGCGCTGGACGCACCTCAACCGGCACTATTCGTTTCTGACCGAGGTGGAAGCGATTCTGCTGGATGGGCACTTTGTGCTGGAGCATTCAGGGCGCGCCCGCACGGGCTTGTTTTTTAATTTCAATGGGACTGCCGGAATATGGCGACGAGCGGCGATTGACGAAGCGGGAGGATGGCAGCACGACACGTTGACCGAAGATACCGACCTTTCGTATCGGGCGCAGCTCAAAGGATGGAAATTTATCTACCTGCAGGATGTGGAATGTCCCGCGGAACTGCCGGTGGAGATGACGGCGTTTAAGACGCAGCAGGCGCGTTGGGCGAAGGGGCTGATACAGACGGGAAAAAAGATTCTGCCGCGGATGCTGCGCAGCGATGCTCCGCTGCACACCAAGATCGAAGCCTGGTATCACCTGACAGCGAATCTGAGTTATCCGCTGATGATCATGTTGTCGGTATTGCTGCTTCCGGCGATGATCATTCGCTTCTACCAGGGCTGGTTTCAGATGTTGTACATCGACTTGCCGCTGTTCATGGCGTCGACGTTTTCCATTTCCAGCTTCTACCTGGTCTCGCAGCGCGAACTGTTTCCCCGGAGTTGGCCGCGGGCGCTGTTATATTTGCCGTTTCTGATGGCGCTCGGAATCGGGCTGAGCATTACCAACACCAAGGCGGTCATGGAAGCGCTTCTGGGCAAACAGAGCGCGTTCGCACGAACGCCCAAGTACAGCGTGATTTCGAAGGGAGACAAAATCGGGAGCAAGAAGTATCGCAAGCGGCTGGGATGGGTTCCGTGGCTGGAGTTGCTGGTCGGGACGTATTTCGCACTGACGGTGTACTACGCGGTGGAGAATGAGAATTACATTACCGTGCCGTTTTTATTGTTGTTCGTTGTCGGCTATTGGTACACGGGCTTGATGTCGTTGCTGCAGGGGCGTTTTGCCGGAGGGTCGGCCAGGACCACGACGCATACCAAGCCGTTTCCGGTGGGAGTGTAGGCTGCGCAACCGTAAACCGCAACGCTGGAATCGAAATCTGGAATCGAAATCTCGGAGCGGTGCTCCGAGGGCAGCCGGGGGTTCTCCCCATAAGTCATATGACGTTATAGTGTCATTATGTCAGCAGCGCATGACTCGGCTTTGCGCCGGGAATGGCTTGGGAGCCAGTCTCTGCCTCTGCCACCTCCCACACCGCCGCCCCAAACGACAGCCGCGTTTGGGTACGGTTTCGATGTGCTCCTGGCCGTTCGACGCCTCGCCCAATGTTCTTCTCAATAAGGAGACGTGCTTGGCAACATTGGCCTCCTCCACGAAAGGTACCGGGCCAGAGCTGCCTCATTGAGGTCATCCTTGTCGACCAAGTGGCCGGGGTCTTCGACCAGCATAAGCAGGGCTTCGAAGGCTTTAGGCGCGAGCAGCACCTTTCGTCGACCGTAAGGCTTAGGAGAGAGTCGAAGTCTCCTCGGACATTCACTCTGTCCAGCCCACTTACTCTTTCCCACTTACGGCGGGGCACGGTTAGTCGATAAACTCCGACCGCTCCTACTCGCATGTAGATAGACTTGCTATCGCTCGAAGCCCAACGCCGTGTCGCGACCCAAGGGTTCAGGGAAACTCGACATCGAGCGCGTAGATATCCCGTCCACTTGCGTCTCGCACAAACATTTGCGAGCCGTCGGGGGCGGTATCGCTCCACCGCCCTAGGGGCCCATCAAACTGACGCAAACTCTTAAAGCCAAAGAGATCCTGGGGATGAGAATCACCGATCGTTATACGCCGAACCTTGGGATCACGATCACCGCTGATGTTTTGTAAGTATTGAACATGGCGGCTGTCGGCGGTCCAGGATAGGTATGACATGTCCTGGTCTGTGACCCACTGGGCCCACCTTTGCAGATGGAAATCGTAAAGAAAGATGTTCTTTGGATGGAGCTCAAATGAGAATGCTGCCATATAGCGGCCATTGGGAGACCAGCGCGGGCTAGACTTGCCGCTGGAGCCGGGCAAGGTAGAAAACTGATGAGTATTCATATTCACAATCCTGATTTCGGATTTCCCCGAAAGGTAATCCGTTCCCGTTGCGAAGGCAAGCTGGGTGCCGTCCGCTGACCATGTGGGATCCGATTCGAAGGCGTCTTCGGGAAGCAGCTGTATTGGCGAGCCGCCGTTCGCTGAGACCAGAAATATCTTCCACGGTTTTTCTGCGGAGGATTTCGATATGAAAGCAATTTGTCTTCCGTCCGGGGACCAATGTGGAAGTAGAGACAGGTTATTTCCGGAGGACGACGTGAGCTGCATCTTCTCGCTCCCATCCACTCGGCTTCGCCACAATGCATAGCCGGGAACGGTGATGTAAGCCATCCACTTGCCATCCCGTGAGAAGGAGACATTTGTGGCGGGGATGCCTCCCAGAAATAGAACGAATTGTCGCGAAGTGGGATCGTAACGGACGAGTTCTCCACTCAGATGCCCACCACCCACAAAGAATCTTTTGCCATCCAGAGATACCAGGGGAGTGTCAAACCTCAAAGGTCCAAAGGTGAGTCGAATCGGCGAGCCCGATTGTTTATGAAAGAAACCTTGAGATTCCCGTAAGGCAAAGATATCGTGAGCGCCGTTGGCGGCTTCACTTGAGAATAGGAAATACCGGCCATCGGGCGTCCAACTGAAGCGCTCTTCAAGAGAACCGCGCCACCCGGGAAGCAGGAGATGAAGATCCGAACCATCGGCGCGGACCTCCCATAACGTTGGAGTGTTGCCCGAAGGGCCATTGAGGACATTGAACCGAATGGTAGAACCATCGGGTGAAAAGCGGGCGAACAGAGCCCTTCCCTCGACCCCTGAGACGATTCTTCTTACCTCGCTACCATCGTCGGCTGCAAGGTAAATGTCGGAATCTTTTGTAAATAAAAGGTGCTTGCCATCAGGGGCATAGGTCGCCCCGCTTGCCTCGAGGTCTCCGATTCTGCGAGGGGAGCCAGCGGGTAGGGGCAAAATCCAGAGAGGTGCGTTTAAGGAATCAGTGTTGGAGATGAGAAGGTGCGAGTGATCGGGAGATATATCTTCGATCACAGGATGGTTGATGGGAACCGAAAGCGAGAAAATCTCGCCGCCGGTCACCGACATCTCGGAGAGTCGCCGGCCTTCAGTGCGATTCTCGTGAAAGTAGAGGCGCAAGCCGTCCGTAAAAAGGGAGTAGGAAGGGTTGCTGCCGCTTGTGAGCTGAGTGAAGCCGGTGACCCTGGGAAGCGGCACTGGCGTGAAATGCCAAATCACGGCCGCCGCAAGCAGAAAGACGGCTGCCCCTATGCCCCCCCACAGCCGTTTGCTTTTCCTGGCTGGGGACGTAGAGGTCGTCTCCTGCTTCGTTGCTTTCAGGTCAGCCAGCATCTCGCCCGCAGACCCATATCGCCGTTCGCGGTCCTTCTCAAGTGCTCTGGCGATTATCATTTCCACCGCGACCGGGGAGTCTCGATTTAGCTCTTTCGCCGACGCAGGGCTTTGATTCAGAATCGCGTTCTCGACGATTGCAGCCGTATCCCCAGTGAAGGCCCTCTGCCCGGTGACCATCTCATAAAGGACGAGGCCGAAGGAAAACAGATCAGTGCGAGCATCCAACTTCTCCCCGCGCACCTGCTCCGGGGACATGTAACCCGCCGAGCCCACAGCTATCCCCGTCCGGGTGAGAGACAGTGTCTGATCGTTTGCGGTGCTCGAAGTCCCATGCTCGCCGCCCGGGCCGCCTCCTACTTCGCCCCCGCTCGATTCGCCGGCGGGGATCATCTTCGCGATGCCGAAGTCGAGAATCTTGGCGACACCCCGCTGGGTGATAAAGATGTTGGCGGGTTTGATGTCGCGATGAATGATTCCCTTGTCATGCGCCGCCTGCAGGCCAGAGACTATCTCGACGGAGAGCTCCAGTATTTGCTGGAAGGGGAACAGGCAGCCCTGGTCACTGGCGCAATCCGCCAGCATGTCTCGAAGATTCCGGCCGTCCAGCAACGGCATAACGATGAAGGGTCGCCCTTCCTGTTCGCCGAACTCAAAGATAGGGCAGATGTTGGGATGATCCAGCGCCGACACGGCGCGCGCCTCTCTTTCGAAACGCGCAATGGCCTTTTCGTCTTCTCCCAACTCCTCAGGAAGAAACTTTAGAGCGACGGGACGGTCCAGCTTCAAATCGAGCGCTTTGTAAACCACACCCATACCGCCGCCGCCCAGGATCTCCAGAACACGATAGTGGGAAACTCTTTGACCCACGAGGGAGCCCAGTTTGTTTACGCCATTGCTTGGACCCGGCAATTCCAGGCCTTCCTGCTTTACTGGAACCATCAGCCGGTACCCCCGCCGTGGCAGAGTCTCGATCAGACGGGGCTTATCTCCGGTGTCGCCCAGCGCTATCCGGAGTTTCATGATGGCGGTGTTGATGCTGCGGTCAAATTCCACCACTGTGTCATGGGGCCACAGGCGCTTGCGGATTTCCTCGCGCGAAACTACGCTGCCATCCGCAAGTAGGAGCATGTGCAGAATTTGGAATTGCTGCTCGGGCAAGCGCATGGTTCGTCCGTCGTTGCGTACCTCGGCGGTTTCGAGGTCGAGTTCGAACGATCCGAAGCGAATTGGGACAGGCATTTACTTCTCCGGGCAGCGAAGGAGCCAACGGCAAGCAGTTGGGGGAAATCGTACCTTACCCCTCGTTTTCAGGCACTTACAAAATCAACAAAAAGGTTATCTCGAAATGATCTCGAGACAATTGCCATTTTCGGCCAGCTAGGGCACCGTGATCGCAGTTTTTCGAGCGGCGCCGAGCCCAAGCTCCTTCAATGGGCAGAAGCCGGCACCCATGAAATCCGGAACCAGAGAATAGAGCACACTATGCGCAGGATACTTGCGTATTCCCCAGGGAAGGAATTCTTCAAGATTTCTTCGCGATTTCGGAAGGACTTCTAAACCGCACTTTGATTTTAATTAGGTTCGCGTAGAGCGGGCATGGATGCGGCTTGGTCAGCCATTCGCAGCACATTCTATGGCGTCTTCGAACCGAGCGCAATGGCCGCGTGTGAAGTGAGGGAAGAGTGGGATGACCGCCAATGACCGAAAAGGAGATGCGAATTGTGGGCCGTCGGGCAACACGTGCGCGTGAAAGGCGACTCAACCTCGGAGAGGGCTATGCGCAAAAAAGCTTACTCGGCGCGGCTCGTGATTTCTAGTACCCGCTTGATCCTCGTGTTGTTCCTGGGTCTGCCCGCTACGCTTTGGGCTCAGAGGCAACAAGCCTCGTGGTCCGACCTCCGAGGCTTGCGGGCTGGCCAAGGCATTGAAGTGATCGAATCCAGTATGAAGCACCACAGCGGAGAATTTATCGACGTCACCGATGAGATCCTCACCTTCCAGGAAGGCGGATCCGATCTGTCGATAAAACGCGTAGACATCGTCCGTGTTTCAACCTCCTCCGCCCCCAGGCGTGGCGAGCATGCCCTGATCGGCTTGGTCGTCGGCGGAGCCATCGGGGCGGGCATAGGCGCTGCTGCCGGCTCTTCCGGCTCGAAGACCGGTTGGTTCAACTTCAACACGCGCGGAATTGGTGCCCTTATTGGCGTCGCCATTGGTGCCCCAAGCGGAGCTCTCGTCGGAGCAGTGATCCCTGCCCGTACTACGGTCTATCGCGCTGCGCCCGGTACGTATCACCCGACGACGATGTCGCGTTAGACCGTGTGACTTCGAGGGTCATTGCGGACGGTGTTCCAAATTGCTACCAGACCCGCTCGCACAGAGAGAACAGCATGACCCAAAAATGCTTTTGCTGTGGAGTCGTGATTGTCGCTCTGACCATTGGCCTGGTCGTGCCCGCTAGGGCCGTCGACGCCGAGGGGGGCTTGATCATCGCGGCAGCGACCATGGCGGCCGCTGCGATTGCGGTAATCGTCGTTGCCAGCGTTCCGCATCGCAGCAAAAAGATAGTGGTCACTGGTTGTGTCCTCTCGGGAGAGAAAGGAATGACTATCACCGATCAAGAAGACAGCAAAGTGTACCTGCTCTCCGGCGAAACAACCGGTATTCGGCCAGGTGATCGTATGAAGTTACGGGGCAGGCGCGTGAGGTCGACGGCCTCCGACAAGACAGGTCTCTGGGAGGCAAAAGAGGTGCTCAAAGACTTCGGCGTCTGCCAGCCCTAGCCCTGATCTGGGCGTCCACGAGCGCTCGGGACTCAGTAACCGGTGCCTGGCAAGAGACAGTGGGACCGATCATGACCACAGTTGCTTAACGAGGAACGAATGACGAAAAAGATGCGGTTGTTCTCGGGCCTTCATTTCTGTCCTGGTTTCTTATCTAAACATCCGGCCCTTCAGTACCCAGACTCGATTTCCTCGCAGGAGACCACTTCCATGAAACTACGCACGCTCTGCGTCATCGTCACTCTCGCATCCGCGCTGGTTTGCACGACAGTTGCCCAAACCTCAGCTCCAAACTCAAGTGCGGCTTCCACTCAGGTGCCGCGGCTCATTCGATTTTCGAGTGTTGCGCTGGATGAAACACACAACCCCGTAACCGGCGTGCTTGGCATTACCTTCTCCCTGTACGCGGACCAGCAAGGGGGGAGTCCGTTGTGGGTAGAGACGCAGAACATCCAAGCCGATGCTAATGGACATTACACCGCGCTTCTGGGCTCGGCCAGCGCGGAAGGAATGCCGCTGGAGCTGTTCAGCTCCGGCGCAGCCCAGTGGTTGGGAGTTCAGATCCAAGGTCAACCCGAGCGAGCACGCGTCTGGCTGGTCAGCGTTCCCTACGCCCTCAAAGCACACGAGGCAGAAACGCTTTCCGGAAGGAGTATCTCGGATTTCGTGCTTCTTAACAAGACTGCGTTGTCCTCATCAAACGCAACCGCCACGCCGGTCGGCTCCAACCGCACGAGCGGTTCGAGTTCGCCCCTAATCGACAACGATGGTCCGGCAAACTTTGCAGGAGCCAACGCGACTCAAATTGTGAGTGTCACTCAGAACGGTTCTGGACTCGGCTTATCAGCCACCGCCCATGCGCGTGCGGCAGTGGCGGGCACGATCACAGGGAAGTCAAACACGGCTGTATATGGTCTCGCCAGCAACACCAGTAAAGGCAGCAATGCGGCTGGGGTGACCGGGCAGTCGGATGCGGAAACGGGGCCGGGCGTCGCAGGTTATACCAGCAGTCGAGAAGGGACGGGTGTTCTAGGCGTTGCGAATGCGACCAGCGGCGGGACGGGAGTATCGGGAATTGCGAACGCTACGACCGGTAACGTCGATGGCGTGTCCGGGCAGACCGCAAGCGCCGGCCAATTCTCCGCGGGGGTGAACGGTTCCGAATTTGCTAGCAAGGGCCAACAAGTCTATGGCGTTAATGGCTACAACGTCAGCGCAGGATTAGAAGCGGCGGGCGTAAACGGCTGGGAGGCCGCCACGACAGGGCAAGTCTTCGGCGTTAGTGGCGGGACAAACAGCACTGGACAATACGCCGCGGGCGTCTCGGGATACGAGGGTGCTCCGACAGGCGACGTAAATGGCGTCGCCGGGTACAGCCTCAGCACCGGGCCAAACGCCACGGGCGTGAGCGGCTTCGAGGCCGCCACGACAGGCCAAGTCTATGGCGTCTGGGGCGGGACGAGTAGCACCACCCAGGGAGCGGCGGGCGTGAACGGTTACGAGTATGCTGCCACGGGTACGGTCGCGGGTGTCGCTGGGACGAGTGCCAGCACCAGTGGGTTTGGGGTAAGCGGAAGCGCCACAGCAACCACGGGCAACGCGTACGGCATATATGGCCAGACTGCCACCACCGGCTTCGGCGCCGGCGTGATCGGAGTGACAACTGCCACCACGGGGAATGCCTTCGGCGTCTTTGGCCAAACCGCAAGCCCAAGTGGGCAGGGCGTGTTTGGAGTAGCGAGCGCGACGTCGGGCGCCCCTGCGGGAGTGGTCGGGTTCGTCGAGAGCCCGAACGCTGTAGCAGGCCAATTTGTTGCCCACAGCGGGTCCGGGTTGATCCTGCAAGGCTTATCAGGCAGCACTGCCACGCAGGTGTTCAGCGTCGATGCCAACGGCAATCTCGATATCAGCGGAAACCTGACGGTGGCCGGGGGCAAGTCGGCGAGAGTGAAGCTACAAGACGGGCGAGAAGTGGCGCTCTACGCGGTCGAGAGCCCGGAGAACTGGTTCGAAGATTTCGGCACGGGGCAGTTGCAAGGGGGCAAGACAGGAGTTTCGCTCGACCCGGAATTTCTCCAGACGGTTGACACCGCAGCCGGCTACCACGTCTTTCTGACTGCCAACGGCGACTGCGGCGGTCTTTATGTCGCCCAGAAAACTCCTACTGGCTTTGAGGTGCGAGAACTGGGACACGGGAATGCGAGCGTCGCCTTCGACTATCGGATTGTCGCCCGCCGGCGCGGTTTCGAGAACGTCCGGCTTCAGAATGTGCATTTGCCCCAGGGCCCAAAAGATATGCAGGTCAGGCTTGCCAGCATGCGCTCGGGTGAGCGCATGGTGCCTCCGCCGCCTCCGAGGGCCCCGATTCCCGTCCTGTCGCACCCTGCTGCGCAGGCGCATTAGCAGCTTGTGGCGCGAAGGTGCCTAGGGCGTCTTATGGCTGGATGGCGCAGATCTTTTCTCTTTGGGTCTGCGCCATGCAGCAGGCCAAGACCAGACCGATCCAACGTCCTCACGCACTGCAGCTAGAGCTTCATCGAAATTGGGGTGGACGAAGAAGGATTACGACCCACGGTTGCGTGGTCGGAACATAAACCGCAACGAGAGAAGATGAAACGCATCTTGATCTTGAGCTTGATACTCTTCGCCGCTGGTTGTAGCTCTACCAAGAATTCTGATGCACAAGGGACGTCCATGCAGGGGATGTGGACTGTAACTGGGAATCTTGGTTCCCAGGGTGGATCCGAGACCTACCAGGTCAAGTTCGTCTCAAGTCCTGCAGCATCACCAGCCCAGTGGGCACGTTCTCTGTGCAAGGACCTGTTTGCTTTATCGCTAACAGTAACACTGGGCAGGGTCTATCTCCGGCAGGGGAGACCCCGTAATTCTCAGATTCCCGCACTCATTTTTAGAATCCTCCGGAATCCTCAAAAACTGTGATTGCCGTGGCGCGGATCGTAGGCAAACTTGATAAGTCCGTCGCGGTAGTCGATGGAGATGGTGAGTTGGCGGAGGACAGTGCTGCCGAGGAAGCCGGAGATTTCGAGGCCTGCGCTTCGGCTTAAGCCCGAGGTATCGAAAGAGTAGAGGTCATTGTTCTGCTGCTGGATACCGGCGAACTGGAAAAGGATTGCCTCGCTGAAAGATACCTTGGCGACGTCGCCGCTCAAACCTCTGACGCTGCCGGGATCGCCGCCGTGAACCTTGGTGACTTCGCGGGCGGCTTCCGGAGAGATACTGGAACTGAATGCCCCGGTATCCACTAGGAAGAGATGCTCGGCTTTGCCGTTGAGGCGCGTGGGCACGAGGATGTCGTGTCCGACGCGGAAGAATGGAAAATAATCGTTCATGGTAGGGCTGACGTAGCGGTCCAGCGGTTGGACTGACGCTGCTCTGGTGCCGCCCGCGACTTGGTTTCCGCCCTCGGTGTTAAGGGCTGCGACCGTGCCGCCGCCATCGGCGGGGCGGGGTGGTAACGGGTCCAGCCGGAACTTTCGCATGGGGTAGTCGAGCGTGACCAGGTAGCTGCTGAATACGTCGGTCCCGATCAGGCCGTCCATGCTGAGAATGTCTTTGCGATCGGTCACTTCGACCAGACAGTCGCGAAACTCAAGGGATCCCATGCGGATGGACTCGACGTGGGCGACGTATCCTGCTTGAGGGCCCTGATCTCCGACGCCGCCGATATGGAAGCGACCAATCGGTTTCAGTCCGGCTCGTTCCGCGATGGCCCGATTGATGAGCAGGCCCGACGCCCCGGTATCGACGCCGAGGGTGGTCTCATTGTTATTGAAGAGAATACGAAGTCCCCAAGACTGAATGCGCGCGCTATTTCCTTGCGCCATGATCGGGACCAACGGGAGTTCGGTGGACGTGGTGTTGGATACAACGTGACAGGTTTGGTCGGGATTGCTAGCCCGGTCCACCAGATTGGTAAGACCACGTTCGGCGCGGGTGCGCTGTTCGGCATCCATGCCATTGGCTGTGGCGAGAAACTGCTTTTGTTCCTCGATGCGCTGTGAAAGTGGCAGAGTGCTGAGCCATGTCCCGCGGATATCGATGTCCGAGGGATCGAGAGCGTGAGCCAGGCCGATGGCGCGACGCTCGGCAGCATACATGGAGTTAAGGCGAAGGATGCGGGCCCGGATGAGGTACACGCGCGGATTGCAAGGGTCGATTTTGGAGGCTTGATCGGCGGTGCCGGCAGCCTCACGAATTTTGCCTTGGCGGTACTCGACTTCAGCCGACGCGGTGAGCAGCGGAACCGAGTTGGGAGAAACAGAGAGTTCCGTGCTGATGGTGGAGGCCGCGTCTTCGACTCTCTGTTGGCGAAGCAAAGAACGGACCAAGCCGGCGGTAAGCGAGGCGTCGTGCGGCGATTTGGCGAGCGCTTCACGATAGAGAGATTCCGCATGACCTGAGTTGCCGGCCAGATACGCCTGTTCGGCGGCAGAAGGTTCGTGGGCAGAGACGACGTGGCAATGGAGATCTTCGGCGTTGGCGCGTGCGGGGCTGAGCATCACCGAAACACCGATGAGGGCGGACCGACAAATCGCAAACCGTTGACCAAGAGACATAACAGCTCTCCTGAAAGATCAAAGATCTATGTTAAGAGAAGGATCGGCAGCCGAGGCGCTAGAAAACGCAAGAAAAACGCCCTCACTGTACAACGGGGCACGTGGGAAAGACAATTCCAGCTTCATCATTTCCAGATTCGTCATGTGGATAGGCTTGCTTCCCCCCATGACTTTCTGCGGACTTGTGAATTCTGGTCTTCGCTTGACCGCTCGTTTACAATCCAGTCGCTGAACGTTCTCGTCCTGACATATCGGTAGCAATCATTGGGTTGAGGATGGGAATCGTTCGAAAGGAGGATGCGATGCTCCGTTCGCGCAGGATTCTCCCGATCGCCGCCGCTGCATTCCTGTCCGTATTGCTGCTGAGTTGTGGGGGCGCCCACGATTCCGACGAATATTTTGTTCTGGTATCGGCAAACTTGCAGGTTCCTTATTGGAAGGCTGCAGGGGCAGGGTTTTCGAACGCGGCCGCGCAGATGAAAGTGCGCTCCGATTTCATGGGGCCGCAGAATTACGACCCGAAGGCGGAGCGCGACGCCGTAGATCAGGCGGTGCAGAAAAAAGCGACCGGCATCTTGCTTGCCGTGACGGACCCGGTTCTTCTGAAAGACAGCATCGATAAGGCCGTGGCCGCGGGAGTGCCGGTGGTCACGATCGACTCGGATGCGCCGTCGAGCAAGCGGCTGTTTTTCATCGGCACCAATAACTACCAGGCGGGATTTACCGGCGGGGAGCGGCTGGCGCAGGAATTGAAGGGCAAAGGCAATGTCGTTGTCTTCTCGATGCCGGATCAGTCGAACCTGCAGGAACGGCTGCGCGGGTACAAAGACGCTCTGGCCAAAACGCCGGGGATCAAGGTTACGCGGGTAGTCGATATCCAGGGCGATCCGCGAATTGCATTTGATACCGCGACCCAGATTGTCGGCAAGGAACGCGACAAGGTGGACGGCTTCGTATGCCTGGAAGCGCAGTCGGGCAAAGAAGTCGCGGGCGTTCTCAACAGCTATCACGTGACGGGAAAAGTGGTGATCGCGATGGACACTGACCAGGAGACCCTGGACTGGATTCAGAAGGGAGTGATTGCGGCTACCATCGCGCAGAAGCCATACACCATGGCTTTCGTCGGCATGCAGATGCTCGACAATTTGTATCATCACAAGCCGTCGTCGCTGGATGCGGATTGGTCGAAGGACAGCTTTGCGCCCATCCCGAGTTTCGTGGATACGGGTTCGGCGCTGATCGATAAGAGCAACGTGGATGCGTTCATGCAGGCGGGCAAGAACCTGGCGGCACCGAAGTAAGACCCGCCGAGCGCTTTTAGCCGGGAGTGTGCGCCGTCACGGCGCGGGCTCGTTCGCATTCCCCCGCACCCGGTCACTCCGTGCCCGGCTCCTCCACGCGCGGCTGGAATGTAGCGCCCAAACATTATGCGGTCACGAAAGGCCCTTGGTGCGGCCTCCGAGGTCGTTCCCCACAGCTTTGACGCTCTAGAAGGGAGCGCACGGAAGAGGTCCAGGCTGCGATACCGTCTCGGCGGTGCGCAGAATACGCGATGTAGCCATCCGGCCGGACCAGGGTCAGATCGTGACCGGGCCGCAATCGCAACTCAACGATAAGACCAAATGACTCGGCGACCTGCCGGGCAGCCTCTCGGGCCGATGGGTCCGCGTTGCTATCAAAAACAAGCAGGAAGCGGCTGCGAATGCCCTCGCCCCCGCGAAGCGAATCATCGAAGTATCGCTCTCCGGCTCCTTCCACAATCGGGCTCCCGCGATAGGCAACATCGAGTTCTGAAAGTCTCTGCACGAAGGCATGCTGAAAAGGAGCAAGCCGCGACACCATCGGTATGACGGCATTGCGGAGAATTTGCGCCAGTTTACTTGGAGTTCCCATCGCCTTGGTCAGAAGATCTGTGGTCTCGATAACGTGTTTGATCACAGGACGACGTTCGGCGCTATAGCTCGCGAGCAATTCCTCATTGCCCTGACCGTGCAGGACAAGGTCGAGTTTCCAGATCAGATTCCAAACGTCATGCAGTCCGGTATTCATCCCCTGCCCGCCAAATGGACTGTGAATGTGGGCGGCATCGCCGGCTATGAATACTCGCCCCGCGCGCAATTGCGCTACTTGGCGGTGATGAATGCGAAAATAGCTGCTCCAGTGCAAGCTGCGCGCCTCTATCTCGCCCGGTCCGCGTTCGGCGAGTACCTTCCTCACAAGATCAAGCGAGGGAGCGTCTCCTCGAGTGTTCTCGATGGTTGCTACCACACGTCGGCGAGTGGCGCTTATCGGGAAAATAGCTACCGGTCCTGATTCATTGGGGCATAGCTGCATTTCGTGGGCGGGGAGGGTGTCGTTGGTCTCGACGTCAGCTAACAGGAACGAATCATGGTATTCTGCTCCCGCAAAGGGCAGATTCAGTAAGTGTCGAACGGCACTGTGCGCGCCATCGCACCCGACAAGGAAACCAGCCCTGAGCTTGACGGCTTCTCCCTTCCGATCCAGCGTTACGTTCAGGCCTTCATCCTGCTCAACGGCCGAAACGAATGTCGTTTCGTACTCGACGGCTCCGCCTCTACGACTGAGTTCTTCCACCAGCAGTTTCTCCGTGACATCCTGGGGAACCATGGCGACGAAAGGATACGGGCTCTCTTCTGGCGCGAACCGCATATGAGCTAACGCTCGTCCATGGGTAATGATGGCGACGGACGTGACCCGATTCGCCTTTGCGAGAAACGGACTGACGAGTCCGGCCATATCAAAAATCTCCAGCGTCCTGGGGAAGATTGCGAGCGCTTTCGAATGGACCGACTGCCCGGAGTTGGTCTCGATGATCCGCCATCGTAGCCCGCGACGAGCGCACTCATTCGCCAGAAACAGGCCGACGGGCCCGGCGCCCACGATCAGAACCTCCGTCTCCGTATCCATTGCGGTATTAGGCATGCTTCCTACTCCTTTCATATGCGCAGGAACGTTCGCTACCCTTGGATGCAGCCAACCCCACCACCGGAGTGGCGCGGCCCGCGTTTCAGACAAGACTTCCAGGATCCGGCAAACCTGTTTGCAGCCGACGCGCAGCAAAAAGCGGGCGGTGATCTACGCCCGCTTCTTACCGCGTACGGCTTGGCCGGGGTATATTCTCCGGGAACGGCCCCGGGAAGAAATGGCCTGCCGGTTCCAGGCATGGATGGTGGCGACCGCGAGCGTCAGGTCCGACAATTCAGGTCCGACAATTCCGGTAGCGGGTCAGTTTGAGTTTCGTGGGAACCTAAAAGGCATATCCAATCGTTATCCTTATCCTTATCCTTATCCTTATCCTTATCCTTATCATCCTTATCCTTGTCAGGGTAAGCTGCCCGGCGTTGTAAAGTGTAGGGGCCGACACACCACG
>Ga0209420_1000599_pt1 | contig 18359 bp, 18 predicted proteins | sample BlaSpr_A8_OM1_O1_FD_187972 | JGI IMG/M metagenome (GOLD analysis project Ga0209420, IMG submission 187972) | Forest soil microbial communities from Thunder Bay, Ontario, Canada - Black Spruce, Ontario site 2_A8_OM1_O1 (SPAdes) (version 2) | ecosystem: Environmental > Terrestrial > Soil > Boreal... | reverse complement strand
CCATGCGCGGCACCATCGTTATCGGCGAGGGCGAGCGCGACGAAGCTCCCATGCTCTACATTGGCGAGAAAGTCGGCGCCGACTTTCCCGATGGTCGCGAGGTCCCCGAAGTCGACATCGCCGTCGATCCGCTTGAAGGCACGAACCTGTGCGCCACGGGCGCTCCTGGATCGATCACCGTGCTCGCTGCCTCTGAGCGCGGGGGCCTGCTGAATGCCCCCGATTGTTACATGGAAAAGATCGTGGTCGGGCCATCGTGCAAGAACGCCGTCGAACTCGATGCGCCCGTGGCCGACAATCTGAAAAATATCGCGAAGAGAATGGAACGCGACGTGGAAGACCTGGTCGTGATCGTGCTCGATCGTCCGCGGCACGACAAGCTGATCGCCGATATTCGCGCTGCGGGCGCGCGCATCCGGCTGATCGGCGACGGCGACCTCTCGGCCGGCATCGCTGCCGCCGTGATCGGCACGGGCGTGCATGCGGTCATGGGCTCTGGCGGTGCGCCGGAAGGCGTGATCACTGCCGCCGCTATCCGCTGCCTCAACGGCTACATGCTCGGCCGCCTGGTGGTGAAGCCCGACCAGGAAGAACGTCTCGCTCGCATGGGCATCAAAGATAAGAAACGCATCTATGAGGCTGAAGATCTTGCTCCGGGCAAGCAACTCATCTTCGCCGCCACCGGCGTCACCGACGGCGCGCTGCTGAAAGGCGTCCGCTTCTTCGGCGAAGGTACGCGGACTTCTTCGGTCATCCTGACCCAACTCACCGGCAAGGTGCGCTTCATCGAGAGCATCCATCTGGAAAAGGGTCCGGATGTGAAGGTGAGGTTCATGTAGGGCGCTATTTCAGATACTCCTTCTTCAAATCCTGGGGAACGCTCGGCTCCGGCGGAAAATCCTGCGAATATCCTTTGAAGAGGCTCACGGTCACTTCGCTGCGGCGGGTGCCGTCATGCACAGCGATCTTGTGCGGTTTGCTGGCCGAGTATCCCTCCCAGAGGGAAACGCTGGCGTAGGCGCCGTCTTTGCGCAAAATGTAATACGTCATGTCGACGAAGCGGAGCTTCTTCATGTCGCCGTTGTAATTGCGGACGATGCGCTTCAGCGTCTCCATGCCAGCTTCCTGGGGGGACATGCCGCGCCGCATATTTTCCACGATGGTATGCGCGCCTGCGACCTTGATGTTTTCTTCTCCGCTGCCGGTCGCACCGGCTGAACCTACGTCCTGGTCGGTGTAGCAACCCGCGCCGATGATGGGCGAATCACCGCAGCGTCCGGGGAGCTTGAAACCCAACCCGCTGGTGGTGGTGCAGCCTGAAATCTCTCCCTTATCGTTCAAGGCGGAGCAATGAATCGTTCCGGTGGGTGGGAACAAAACCTTGTGCACGGCATCGAGTTGAAGTTCGGGCGCGATGCCGAGCTCACCGGCGCGCGCTTGCAGATTCTCGAGGCGCTCTTGCCACAGGTTCGATTGTGGTTTGTCGGGATTCGGACCTGAGTCGGGAGCTTGCCAGTGCGGATCGGCGAGGCTCGGTCCCCACCAGTCTTCGCCGGAGTGAAACTCTTTCCATAGCAACCAGATCTTGCGGGAGTGATCGGTGAGCAGGTTCTCGCGCGGAAAGCCAACGGCTACGGCAAAGCGTTCGGCGCCTTCGCCGACCAGCATGACGTGTCCGGTGTGCTCGAACACGGCTTTCGACACCAGCGACACATTCTTGATGTTGCGCACGCCGCCGACTGAGCCGGCGCGGCGCGTGGGTCCGTGCATGCAACAGGCATCGAGTTCGACCACGCCTTCTTCGTTGGGAATTCCGCCGAGGCCGACGCTGGTGTCGTTGGGATCGTCCTCTGGTCCCTTGACCACTTTGAGGGCGGCGTCGAGCGTGTCGCCGCCGTTTTTCAGGAAGGCGAATGCGTCGTCGAGATAGGCGTACCCGTTGTTGGCGCAGATGATGATGGGGCGCTTGTACGATCCGGATTGCGCCTGGTTTTCTTTAGCAGCTTGGTGCGGCGGGGCAGCGCTTGGCTTTGAGTCTTCTGCCTGGGATCGTGTTCCTACTCCGGCAGCAACCGCTCCGAGGACGGACGTCTTTACGAAATCACGGCGCGAAAAAGTCATGAGTTTCTCCTGCTCTGCAAAGCGGGAAGCATATCACGCGATAGCGGTGAGGCTCGTCCTGTGGATTTCACATGCGAAAATTCCTGGGCGATGAAGGCGAAAGAGGCTTCACTGGGATCGTCCGTTGCCATTTCAATTCGGGACAGCAGGGTATACCCCTCCCCCTGATCTATTGGAATCATCGGAGTAGGGGGGGAATGCGATTTGATCTATGGCGCTCAATCGCTTGGGGGTAAAATCTTGCGTTCAAAGGACTTACGCTCTGCATGCTGCCGCTTCGATATACCGCCTCCGCATTGACCATCATGAGGCAATTCGGCTTGCGGGGCAAGGTCAGATGTCACAATGATCTGTGGAAGAAAATGCTGCCCCGCTCGTTTGTCGGTCGCCACTCATATGAAAACCAAAGTCGCGCTCAAGCTGGAAAGCGATCGGCGCACCCAGCGTAAGACTTACCGTCGCGCGCGCAGGCGCGCACTGGCGCGCACTGGCGCGGCTACGCGAAGGAATGGACGTTCGGTGGACGCCAGCTTGCTCGCGTGGCGAACTGCATCGGCTGTAACCTGGAATCCCACTTCTCGCAAAGGACGCGAGAAATGAGGCACCCGGCGCGGCGATTTCTCTACTCGGAGGACTTGGCAACGAAACAGAGGTACGGGACGGTCCCGGGTGGTTAATCCGTTCGCGGACGACACCGCGGGCTGAAGCCCGGCTGAGTGTTGGGAACTTGACGCGGCGCTGAAGCGCCGCTCTTCCACGGCGCTTCACGCGTTTGTGATGTCCGCCAAGCGGTCGGGCAATCCTCAACCGCTGGCAAGTCCGCGGTAGCGGCCCACCAAACCGGCTCGGCGGCTGGCAGATGGCTTTGGCGGAACGTCGGTGATTGAGCGCAGGTTGTTATTGATGTTCTGGTCGGAGCGGAAGCGCAACAGGGCGGCGATGTTTCCTACCTTGTCGAACTCGGGATCGTCCTTGATGTAAAAAAGTTCGATGTCGTGGCGGATGACCCAGGGAAGGATGGCTTCGCCTACGTCGACTACCTCGCGAGTCTGCCGGCCGCATACCGGACAGAAGTTGACCAGGTGGGCGTCGAGGTGACCGCAACCGGAGCACTCGACGGCCTGGGAGTGATAGCTTTGGCCCACGAGCAGAGTTTGCACTTCGCCCAACTCGAGCGCGCGCAGCACGCGGCGCAAGCCGGTGACGCCGCGGGCGTTGTGGCGAGCCTGGTTGAGGGTTTCGCGAACCGCCTCGTGGCAGCGGCGCTCTTGCGCATCAGCGAAGATTTTTTCCGCGTGCGAACGGATTTCTTCGTCGCTAACGTGAGCAACCTCGGCGGTAAACCGGCCCACTAATTTCTGCTTGGCGTAGGGGTGCAGTTGCGGTTCGAACTGCGACCAGTGAATGTCCTGGCATCCCAGGATCCACTTATCGAACATGCCTTTGTCTTTGTCACCTTTGTCTTTATTGCTTTTGTCTTTGTTACTTTTACCCAGCGCATCCTTAAGGAACTCGGCGATGAACTTGAAATGCTGACGGGCTTCATCGGCTACGCGATGCTGGGCGTGGCCTGCATCGTAGCCGCCGAAGCTGTGGCCGCGGCGGGTTAGAGCGTGAAAGAAATCCATACGCTCGGTTAGTTCGCCGAGACGCAGATCGAACAGGCGGGCGCGATGACGATCGACCAACACGATGCCGAGGCTGGGAAATGCTCCCAGCAACTGGGCGAGAGGCTTCAGGTGAAAATGACGATTCACCAGAAGTTGAGTGCTGCTCAACTGTGCGGGCAGGTCGTATTCGCGCCAGAAGCCTTGCGCGGAGCAGGCGAACACGGCCTTAGCGTGAGGACCAGCGCCTCGTAAATCTTGCGAGAGACGAACTATGCGGTCAAGATCGGCGCGGGCGGACTCGAACTTGTTTTTACTGTTACTGCCGCTACTGCTCTTACTTCTGCTCTCCAACTGGCGCATGGCTTCGCGCGTCAGATCCTTGGTCAGGATTGACTCTTCCTTGTGTGCTTTATTGCGAGGCGGGGTCGGCTGAAAGTAAAAGCTGAGAGCGAAGGCTGACTGATCTTCAAATTCTGCCAATTCGTGGATTTGTTCCCGAGTGATCATTCTTTCATCCCAATCCTTTCAAAGAAGTGGAAAGGCGATTTACGCGGTGCCGGTGCTGGCGAACCTTCCCTTGAATTGCCGGACGAGGCGGGGCGATTTGCGCAGGTGCTCGCGCGCTGCTGCAATGGAGATCAGCACACGGTCGGAGGAAGCGCCGGTGATGGCGGAGATTTCATCGATGCCGAAGCCCTCGAGAGCGTGCAGGATGAAAGCCTCGCGATGGACCGGGCTTACGTCGTGCAGAGCGGAGGCGAGGAGGCGCATCATCTCATCGGAGCCGACGATCTGTTCGGGCGTGGCTGTGCGGGCATCGGCGATGATCGTTTCTTCGGTGATAGCTTCATCAGGCTGGTGGAACTGCAGTTCGGGCTCGTCGCTGGCTTTAACGTTTTGTTTCCGGGCGGAATCTTCGAGGTGCACGGCGCTGCCATTGCTGCCCTCCGGGCGGGAGAGTTCATCGAGCGCTCTCATGGCCAAGCTGTAGAGCCAGGGCTCGAGGGCAAGGCGTTCCGGCTTGTCTTTGTTATTGCCGTCGCCTTCGCCGAGCGCAGCGGCGATGGTTTCGTCAATCACTTCCTCTTTGGTGATGGAGTCTGGCGCCACCAGATCGGAGGCTTCGCGGAAATAGATTTCGCGTTCCACAAAGCGTTCGAGGCGGGAGAGATTCACATTGACGTAAGAACGCACGTCTTCGGCGGAAACCACTGGCGGAAAGACCGCGGCTAGAGTCTGCTCGAAGGGCACGGAAATATTGCGCCGTGCTGACGCCTCATGCTGCCGTCGCGGCCACTTGTGGGAGGAGCGTAAGAGATCTTTGTGCTTATTGACCTGCTGCAGCAGATCTTCGAAAGCACTCTTCACTGCGGCGGCGGCAGTTGAGGCTTTGGCCTGGACTGCCATCTGTCCTGAAGGCAGGCGCAGGTTGAGGGAAACGCTGGTACCTTCGCGCGCGGAAATCTCCTCGACCATGCCTTTCAAGTGAATCAGTTCGGGACGGAAGACTTGCAGGCGTTTTCGCAGTTTTTCGACTTGATGCTGGATATCTTTCTCTACGGCGGGAGTTTTATGAAGGCGGTAACTGACGTGAACGTTCATGAGCACCTCAAGCTTGCCAGACGGCGACGCGCAAACCAGTGCTTTTGCTTTCTAGGGCGATTGTACACCCGCACGAGACTGAGAGACGGCAATCGAAAAAAGTGATTTGAGGGTTCAACGGTTTTGGGAATTCTTGAGAGGCGAGAAGGTTTGGAGCGAATAATGGTAATGGTCAAGCTTGATAAGGAAGCGAGCCAAACGCACCCTTCGGTCGCTGTCGCTCTCTCACGGCACGCTCCGTGGAGAGGTGCGGCTCGCCCAGATCCTTCGCGAGACAAAAACGTCTCGCTCAGGATGACAAGCTGCCAAAATAATTTACAGAGTGGCGCTGCGCCGGATATGATCCGTGAGCCATGAAATTAAGAAATCCCCTGCTTCTTGCTGCTCTGGTTGGTTCTTTGTGGGCCCAAGCTCCATCGTCCAAGGAAGTTGATGCGGTCTATCCCGACGCGCACGCTTTGTATCTGGATATTCATGAGAATCCGGAACTCTCTTCGCATGAGACGCAAACTGCGGCGAAGCTGGCTGGCCGGTTGCGAGGACTCGGCTATGAGGTGACGGAACATGTCGGCGGCACGGGGATTGTTGCCATCCTGAAAAATGGCGCGGGGCCGACCGTGATGCTGCGCACGGAACTGGATGCGCTGCCGGTGGAAGAGAAGACCGGGCTGGCTTACGCGAGCAAAGTTCATGCCAAGGATGACGCCGGGCACGATGTTCCGGTGATGCACGCCTGCGGGCATGATTTGCACATGGCTTCGATTATCGGGACTGCGGCGATCATGGCGCATAGCAAAGACACCTGGCACGGGACGCTGATGTTGATCGGACAGCCGGCGGAGGAAACGATTCTCGGCGCCAAAGGGATGATCGACGACGGCTTGTTTACGCGTTTTCCCAAGCCTGACGTGGCTGTGGCGTTGCACGTTGGCAACGGGCTGCCGGCGGGACAGGTTGGGGTCACTACTGGAGTTATCTCGACCAACGCGGATTCTCTGCGGATTACGATCTATGGCAAGGGCGGGCATGGTTCAGCGCCGCATACGGCGATCGATCCCATTGTGATTGCGGCGAGGACGATTCTGGCGCTGCAGACTATTGCTTCGCGCGAGGTGAAGCCGGGAGAGATGGCGGTGGTGACGGTCGGCTATATTCGGGCGGGCACAAAAAATAACATTATTCCGGATCAGGCTGAGTTGGGGCTGACGGTGCGGACGTTTAAGGCGGAGGTCCGCAAGCAGGTGCTCGCCGCGATCACACGGATTACGAACGCGGAAGCGGAAGCAGGGGGCGCGCTGCGTCCGCCGCTGATTGAGCACTACGAGGCGACGGACTCCGTGTACAACGATCCGGCGTTGGCCGGGAGGCTGCGCGGCGTACTGGAATCGGCGCTTGGCAAAGATAATGTGATCACGGAACCGCCGGCGACCGCTTCGGAGGATTTTTCTTATTTCGTGGAGCAGGGAATTCCCGGATTCTACTTCGGTCTGGGCGGAGCGGATCCGGAGAAGCTGGCGCAGGCCAAGGCTGCGGGGACTATGCTGCCTTCGAACCACTCTCCGCTGTTTGCGCCGGATGTGGATCCGGCGCTGAGGACGGGGATTACGGCGGAGGTGGCGGTGCTGAGGAGTTTGCTGAAGTGATTACCGGAGAGATGGGGGAAGAACGTGAAAGTCAACGTCCCCGCCCCTTCGGCTTCGGTCAGGGCAGGCTCTGTCTCTGCAAAGAGCGCAGAGGCAAGGACGGGGACCCTCGAATATGTAAAGTGTTACCGGTGCTTTAGCGCTTCGAGTTCCTCGAGGGTCCGTGGCCAATCTGATCCCAGGAGCCGGGACAAGCTTCGATCGGCTAGAACTTTGCCGCCGGTCTGGCAGCGGGCGCAGTAGTTGGTTTCTTTGTCGGCGTAGCGAATCCGGAGGACTTTGTCGCCGCATCTGGGACATGGCTCGCCGTAGCGGCCGTGAACTGCCATGCCTTTGCGAAAAGCAGTGACTTTCTCGGGGAATGCGGCGCTCGCTTCGGCTCTGAGCCGATCTATCCAGAACTCAAGCGTGTGGCGGGTAGCGGCGAATAGTCGCTCCCATTCTTCCGGCTTTAGTTTTTGGGTGAGGGTGAGTGGGGAGAGTTGGGCGGCGTGCAGGATTTCGTCCGAATACGCGTTGCCGATGCCGCTCAACAGGCGCGGGTCGGTGAGGGCGCGTTTGAGGGTGTGGTTTTCAGCAGTGAGGGCTGTGCGAAACGAATCCAGATCGCTGGAGAAAACGTCAATGCCTCCGGCGTCGAAGGAATGCAAACTCTCCTCGCCGAGCACGATGTGCAGGGACGCGCGGCGCTTGGAGCCAGCCTCGGTAATAACCAGGGAGCCGTTGGGAAAGTCGAACGCAGCCAGAGTCTGGCGCCCCGCCAGCTTTGCCTCTGGCGGGCGCCAGTGCAGCCGGCCGGCGATCATCAGGTGAAGGACTAGCCAAAGATCATTCTCTGGGCCAATCGCCTCTACACCGATTGCGATGCGCTTGCCTATGCGGCGCAATTCGCGGACGACGCGGCCTTCCACATCCGCAAGCGGAGGTTGCGCGGTTCGCAGGAGGAAGGCGCTCTGTAGCCGCACACGGTTGAGCGGCTGACCTACTATGCGTGGTTCGAGGGCGGTGATGTACGCTGCGATGTCGGGTAATTCTGGCATTCTGGCACGGTCCCAAACCTAAGCTACGGGATTCCCTCTTTGTTATTTCGAATCCGCGGCGTCGATCTGATTGAGATGATGGAGGAGGTGTGTGAGGTAATCCTTCGCCAGGAAGTCGAGGGTCACCGGCTCTGCGGGACCGATGCGGCAGACTGTTTCCAACTTGGCGGCCGGTAAGCGGGCGATTATGTGGGCGAGGTAACAATTGTAGGCTGACCACAAAGAGACCAGCAGTTTCCAATCGGCCTCCTGAGGAGCCTGGAGCCTTATGTTTCCGTTCTGGTCGTATGGCGGGAAGTCCAAAGACGGTTGCAGGGCCGCGCGGACGAATCGTTGATGATTGTTGGACGCGGAGTCAATCAGGTGCCCGAGAAGCTGCTTGCGCGACCAGCCGCCCGCCAGTGCGGGCTTGGCGGATTCGAGTTCGCTGACCCCGGCTAGCTTTGTCTCCGCCGCTTCGACCACGCGCAGGAACTGTTCGCTCAGGGCTTTCATCTGCATCTGCATCTGTATTTGCTCTTCTGTAGTAGTGTCGGTTGGCATAAGTCGGCCTACGCGCTGATCTGAGCGAGAATCGCCCGGGCCTCCGCTGCGGGATCGGTTGCCTCGGTGATGGGGCGGCCCACGACGATGTGGCTGGCTCCGGCGGCGATGGCTTCTGCGGGGGTGGCTACGCGGGCCTGATCTGCATGCCGTGAGCCGGCCGGACGCACGCCGGGGGTTACGATGGCGAAATTATGGCCGAGTTCGGCGCGCACGGCGGCGGTCTCGCGAGCGGAGGTGACGATGCCTTTGCAGCCGGTGTCTAAGGCCAGCGTGGCTAGGCGCACCACTTCCTCGCTGGGGGTTCCGCAAAGGCCGATTTTCTCCATTTCGTTTTCGTCGAGGCTGGTGAGCACGGTGACTCCCAGCACAAGCAGTGCCGGGTTGTTGGCGTGAGCGGCTTCGACGGCGGCATGGAGCATTTTGCCGCCGCCTGCGGCGTGCACGGTCAGCATGCTGACTCCGAGCCGGGCGGCTTCATGTACGGCTGCAGCCACGGTGGTTGGAATATCGTGATACTTCAGGTCGAGAAAGACCTGGCGGCCGGAGGCGACAAGATCGCGCACGACCTGGGGGCCCTCGGCGGTATAGAGCTGCATGCCGACTTTATAGGTCAGGGCGGAGTCGCCGACGGCCGCCACGATCTTCTGTGCGGCCGCCGCCGTGGAAACGTCCAGTGCGACGATCAGTTTCCCGCGCGGGTCGTTTTCATGGACACCGAAGACGCTTGAATCGCCAGTGCGTGAATCTCCGGCACGCGGGTCGGGGGGGATGCGGTTGGGCAAGGCTGCCTGCATCCCCGGAGTATAGAAGGTCTACTGGAGTTCCGCCATAGGACGGTTGTAGGCTACGGTCTGGTAAACCTCCCGGTGCTCGGTGCGGGGCTTCACCAAGTCCAGGCGAACCTTTTGCAATCCGCGCTGTTCGAATTGCAGTACCTGAGCTGCGCCATAGGACAGGTCGATGATGCGGCCGGGTACGACCGGACCTCGGTCGTTCACTTTGACCACCACGGCCCGTCCGTTGCGCAGGTTCGTGACCCGCACGTAGGTTCCCAAGGGAAGCGTGGGGTGGGCGGCGGTCATGTCGTACATATCAAAGTCTTCGCCGCTGGCGGTTGGCCTGCCGACGAAATATTCGCCGTACCAGGAGGCTGTCCCAACTTGATACGGTTGGTTTTTGGTGTTGTCGGTGCGGATTTCGGGTTTGGCTGGAACTGCCCTAGTTTGGGCTGAACTGGCCTCCGAGTTGTTTGGGCCCTGAGCCGCTCCCAGTCCGACGACCAATAAGGCGATCATCAGTCCTTGAGCTATACGTCCATGCATTCAGTTCTCCTCGCATCTCAAAAGTCGTCCTAAAGCTAGGTTTTTGGTTAAGGTTCTGTTAATGGTAGGAGGCTGAGGTGGGCTTGTCAACCCGAAAGTGCGTGGCCTATGGTGACGTGGCAGTAATCAGTATCTCACGTAACTTGTTGTTAATCATGAGTAATCGGCAACAAGTCATTCATAACAATTAGGTTAACTGTTTATAACATAGTAAATACTCAGAGGGCTGTAGGCCGGGAAGTATTTACATCATCAATCGATTCAATGGCTTACGGGGAATTCTTTCTAAGTTGTTTAAGGAGAGCATCTTAGGTACAAGGTTGCTACAGAAGAAGTTATTTCTCTTTGAGGATCATGGCTGAAAAACCACCTGTTGTACTGACCATCGCCGGTTTTGACCCCTCGTCCGGGGCGGGCGTGACGGCCGACATTAAGACGATTGCGGCTCACGGCTGCTACGGAGTTGCCTGCATTACCGCCCTCACAGTGCAATCGACCACTGGGGTTCGGCGGGTGGAAGCCCTGGATCCCGGTTTGGTGACTGAGACTCTGGAGGAACTTGCCTCCGATATCCCCATTGCGGCTGTCCACATCGGAATGCTGAGTGCCGGGAAGGTGGTCAAGGCGGTGGCGGAGTTCCTTGGCCGGCGATCCGGTGAGGGTGGACGTGCTGATAAGCTGCCCAATGTGGTGCTTGATCCCATCCTCAACTCTTCTTCGGGAGCGGACTTGCTGGATGCGGCTGGAACCCGGCTGTTGATCGAAAAGCTTATCCCGCTCGCCGATGTAATCACGCCGAACGTGGAGGAAGCTGCCGTTCTGACGGGCTTGAAGGTAACGGATCTCGACGAGATGAGGGCAGCGGCCGCGAAGCTGCATCAGATGGGATCGGCTGCCGTGGTGATTACTGGCGGACATCTGGAGAAGGCGACTGACCTGTTGAGTTTCACTTCCAAGCGCGGAGTCCAGGAGGAAGTATTCAAGGCCGAGCGGCAGCGCTCGAATTCGACTCACGGGACGGGCTGCGCTTTTGCTACGGCGATATCGTGCCACCTGGCGCTCGATCGCGGATTAGCGGAGGCTGCCTTGCTGGCCAAGACCTTCGTGACGGCAGCCATTGCCGCCGGGCATCCTCTCGGGCGCGGAACCGGACCTGTGCATCATCTTTATCGCATGAACCAGCAGCGGCGGGCGGCGGGTACGGGAAGCGAATCGTAGATGGTGGCGCCGTTCCGGCGCGAACTCCTATAGGTCGAATGAGAGCGTGTCATTTTCTGGTCAGAGGGCGAGACCCCCTCCGGACAGCCGGCAGGATGCCGAGGCTACTCGGGGTTTGAGGGTTTTTTCAGCAAAATCCCGGCCACAAAGGAAGCGGTTGCGGCCAGCAACCATTCGATCCGCCACATCTGGATGGCCTGGAACTCCGCCAGATTCGACGCTCGATAGAAGAGGCTGACGCCGACTGCTCCCGCGACGCAGCCGAGGCCGATCATGAAGGCGATGAGCGGCGCGGTCGGCAGACCGATCCAGCCCTTGATTTCATGGAAATGCAGATAATGAAGCCACTCAGGAAAGGAGATCTCCTGCCAGGCGGAGACGATCAAACGGGAAGACGACCGCAGACCCGTCCCCACCCGTGCCAGGCTCTGACCCCATAGACCAGTCATTAGGACAGCATCCGCGCTGGTATCAGCCGCCGGGCGGCGCCGTCCGCAGGTATGGCAGAACCGGGCCCCGATCATAAACTCAGTGAGGCAGTCGGCACAGGCTTCCGCCATTGACGGGGCCGCAGCGGGGGAAACTGCGGCCGCCACTGGTTCTAGCACGAGGGGGGATCGCCAGAAATCCTGCGGTGCATCTTGAATCACTTCTGCCATATGGTTGAAACGTCTAATCCCAGAAAGGCAAGCCGACAACCAAAGCACACCCTCGACTAAGGTGTTCTCAAGTCAAATACTTGCAATTTATCGGCATCCCGGTGCAAGCAAGTCCCGCGCAATTATTACCCGCAAACCCGTAAAGATGCGCCAGTACCTTGGTTTTTTTCCGGTCTGGCTGGGGAAATTATAGGGTTCAACCCATGCAAGTTTGACGAAATTGTTGAGTGTTGCCAGATGACACCTTTGGTTCGTCCCGTGCTTCGGCAAAGTCGGTTAGACTAAAGTTCAAAGGCTAACGGTCGGGATGCAGTCGAGTCTGATAGCGGTGAAACGGTCGGTCGGCGGGAAAGCGTTGTTCTGCCTCGCCATCTTTTGTCTATTATCCGTTCAGGCTATCGCCCAAACTGCGGCGCAAGGGGTTCTCCCATCCTCGACGGCTTCCGCTGGGCACGATCCGATGGTCGACGCTGCTTTCGACCATTTTTATAACCTCGAATACGACCGGTCGATCCAGGAGTTCGAAAAGATGCTGGATCGGCATCCAGCTGACCCTTCGGCGGTGAACCACCTGCTGACCACGGTTTTGATGCGCGAGCTTTACCGCATGGGCGCGATGAATAGCGGAGAGTATGCCAACGACAGCTTCATCGGCGATGCGCATCGAACCGCTGATCCCAGGGTGAAGGAGCGGATTAAACAGTTAGTGGAGCGCGCCGAAGGCCTGGAAGAGCAGCAACTCAAGGCGAACCCCGACAATGTGGAGGCACTTTATGCCCGCGGCGTCACCCGGGCGCAGTTCGCGCTTTATACCGCGCTTGTCGAGCGCGCCTGGTTCTCCGCGCTGCACAATGCCGTGGGCGCGCGCCATGACCACGAACGCGTTCTGGAACTCGACCCTCACTATGTGGATGCGAAGCTGGTGGTCGGCACACACAATTACGTAATGGGCAGCCTGCCCTGGAGCGTGAAGGTCGCGGTGGCGCTGGTGGGGCTGACTGGAACGAAAGAAAAGGGCCTTGAATACCTGCGCGAAGTGGCCGACAGCAGCGGAGAAAACAGCGTGGATGCCAAAGTGGTGCTGAGCCTGTTTCTGCGGCGCGAGCACCGCTTTGATGAGGCGCGCGTCCTCATGCACGAGCTGGCGGGGCGGTATCCCAGGAATTATCTATTCCCGCTAGAGGAAGCCAATCTGCTGCGGGCGAGCGGCCGTGCGCCTGAGGCGGCGATGGGCTATCGCCAGGTGTGGCAGAACGGACGGGAAGGGAAGTACGGCAACCTGCACTACGAGCTGGCGGCGTGGGGGCTGGGTGAGCTGCTGCGCAGCCAGAAAAACTATGCCGGAGCTGCAGCCGCGTATGAACTGGTGGGGGAGGCTCCGGAGCCCGATCCTGAAACCCTGCAGAAGGCCAACCTGGCTGCGGGGGAAATGTACGATCTGCTGCAGAAGCGCGATCTTGCGATGAAGAAGTATGAGACGGTGGTGGCTGAAAACGGCGCGACTCCTCCTGCGGAGAAAGCTCGGGCGCATATCAGGGAAGCTTACCGGGAGTGAATGGGGCTTAAGCGCTCAGGATGCATGGACGACCTGCAGACCCAGCACAGCCTCAAAAGGATCGAAATCATGATCACGGTGCAAAAGCTCGTGCTTGGCTTGCAAACAGAAAGTGGCAATCAGGCAATCGACGGTCTTGCGGACCGTATAGCCGCGCGCTCGCAGGTCTCGATAATTCTGGGCGGCAGCGACGGCCAGGCCACTGCCTCCAGTCTGGAAAACGTGGAACTTCAAGAGGTCGGCTTGGGCTCGCGAAAACACGCTTTGGTCCCGAATGCCTTGGAGTACCTCGCAGAGGATGAGATCCGTCAGTCCGAGCCGCTGCCGTTGCAGTTCGCGGTCGAGCCAATGCGTTTCCGGATTCTCGGTGCCGCGCAGATAGTCGATCCACACGGTAGTATCGACGATGACCATTGCCCCGCTTAGTCCCTATCCGGGGACGAGCGTGATTGGCTAAGATCACCATCCCAATCTATTTTTCCCCGGAGGCGGCGAATCGAGCCTTGGGCGAGCGTGTCGGCCAACAACCGGAGCCCGGCTTCCACGGCGGCCCTCTTCGTGGGAGCACCGCTGAGCCGCATTGCCTGCCTCATCAAGCGGTCGTCGATCTCAATGTTGGTGCGCATGCAAAATCTCCGATGTGTAAGTATTGCACATTTATGTGTATTGGACAAGCGGCCGTAACGAACCATTTTCTTCCCGTTGCCTCGTGCTGGAACTTTCCGCCTAGAATTGCGTATTCTTACAGAGAGCTTCTTGGAGGCAGAGGTATGTACTGCAACTATTGCGGCAAAGTGATTCAGGACGACGCGGCGGTTTGTGCTTATTGCGGTACTCGTGTGGGAGCATCGATCGCGCGCAAGCGCCTGGTGCGACCCCGGCAGGGACGCAAGATCGCGGGCGTCTGCATCGGCTTCGCTGAGTACTTCGACGTCGATGTCACTGTAGTCCGGCTGGTGTGCCTGCTGGCGTCATGCCTGACCGGCGTGGGGCTGCTCGCTTATCCCATTGCCTGGATCGTGATGCCGGAAGAGCCGCTGCTGATGACCGCGCCGGTGGGTGCCCAGCGCACGGCGAATCCGTAACCCCGCCGAGGGACACGATACGCTGTGCTGTGATTAAATCCCCTGATGCAGAGTATCGCCTTTCAGCAAATCAGGAGTGGCGACAGCGAAATCGTCTACCGCGTTCTGGGTGATGGCCTGCCGGTAGTTCTGCTGCATCCTTTTCCCGTAAATCATGAATTCTGGCTGCCGGTGGCTGAGGCACTGGCTGGGCGTTACCGCTTCATATTGCCGGATCTGCGCGGGCATGGGGATTCCAGCGTGGGCGAAGGCCCCGCCACCATGGACAAGCACGCCAGCGACATCGGCCGCGTGATGGACGATGCCGATATCGGCCGCGCTCCGATGGTTGGGGTTTCCATTGGCGGATATGCATTGTTCGAATTCTGGCGAAGACATCGTGGGCGGGTGGCTGCGCTCGCTCTTTGCAATACGAAGGCGCCTGCTGATTCTGCCGAAGCTCGCGCTGGACGCCTGGCGGCCGCGAAGGATGTGCTCGGGCGCGGCACCGAGCCGTTTTTCGAGAGCATGATCCCGCGCCTGCTGGGCAAGACCACGCGCGAGACACGACCCGATCTGGTTGGCGGCGTGTTGCGCATGATGCGGAAGATGTCTCCAGAAGACGTGGCGCAAGTGCAGCGCGGCATGGCCGACCGTCCGGATTCCGTGGATACATTGAAGACCATCAATGTGCCTACGCTGCTCGTAACCGGAGACGACGATACCCTCGCTGGAGTGAACGAGGCTGAACTGATGCGGCAGCACATTTCCGGCAGCCAGTTACGGGTCATTCCGAAGGCTGGCCATTACTCGGCTTGGGAGCAGCCGGAGGAAACAGGCAAGCTCCTGAGACAATTTCTGGAGCGGCTTTAGGAAACAAGTGTTTTCTAAGTTCGGCCTGGGCTAGAATCGGGGGCGTTATGAAGAGATCTCTTGTAGTGCTTGTTCTCGGCGTGTCGGCGATTTGCGCCTACTCGCAAACCCCCGCTGGCGGCCGTCCCCGCATACTCGGCATCGACCACGTTTCGTTCTACACCACAGCTCCGGATGGCGTGAAGGCGCTCTACAGCGGCACGCTCGGACTTACTTCCGCGCCCCCGGTGGAGTCTGGCGAGCTCGTGAGATACATGGTGGGCAGGCAGTGGATCGGCTACAGCGCAGCGCCCGATCCCAAGGCGACCGACCGTATGGATCACGTTGCGTTCACGACAGACAACATCGCGGCGCTGCGCAAGTACCTGATCGCGAAGGGCCTGAACGTACCCGCGGTTGAGGGACGCGCCGACCACGGCCTGAGCTTCACCATGTCTGACCCGGAAGGCCATCGCATTGAGTTTGTCGAGCGGAGTGCCTCTGGGCCCGCCGCTCCAACCGCCGATTCCGCGGTTTCGCGCCATATGATTCACACTGGCTTTGTGGTTTATCACCGCGATGCTGAGGACCACTTCTATCGCGACATCCTCGGCTTCCGGCTTTACTGGCATGGCCACGATAAGCCTGGCACGCAGGATGACTGGATGGCGATGCAGGTTCCGGACGGCGCGGATTGGCTGGAATACATGCTGAACCAGCGCGAACATATGGACCTGCGGCTCACGGGTGTAATGAATCACATCTCGCTCGGCGTCGCAGACATGAAGAAGGCGCAGGCGATCATGGAATCGCACGGCTGGAAGCCGCATGGCGATGAAGAAGCGGAGATCGGCAAAGACGGCAAGTGGCAGCTCGACGTGTTTGATCCTGATCTGTCGCGGGTGGAGTTGATGGAGTTCAAACCCACAAAGAAACCGTGCTGCAACGATTTCACTGGACCGCATCCGACGAAGTGAGCGCTGTCTTATGTTTTGAGGAAGATCCGCTTCCTCCAGAGGAACCACAACAGAATCCAGCAGAACAGAACTGCGCCCAGTGAATAGATGAGCGAAGCGTTGGCCGCGCTGGCGCCCAGGGACACTAACTTGGCCTGCGCGGCGTCATGCCACGCCACCGGGCCATTGGCGCCCTTCACGGTGAACGAGTAGCCGGGACCGTAGACGAATGAGTCGGCGACAAATCCGGCGATCGCGTTCATTCCGAAAACCAGAATCGGCATGGTCCAGGCGCCGCACCACTTTCTCATCTCGAGCATCCAGTAGAGCAAAGCTAGGAAGACCAGCGCGAAGCCGCCGCTGAAGAGTACGAACGAACTGGTCCAGAGATTCTTGTTGATAGGGAACCAGAGATTCCAAACCTCACCTGCCAGCAGACCGAAAATCCCAACGTACAGCATCCGGAGAGCTTTCGTGCCGGGATTTGTTTCGGACCGGAGCCAGTAACCAGTCAGCACTCCGATCAGCGTGGTCGCCGTGGCGGGGATGGTACCGAGGAGTCCTTCTGGATCGCGGGTTTTGTCGAAAAGATGTCCCATAAAAAGCTTGCGGTCGAGCCACGCTGCGAGGTTGCGATCCGGGTCCATGAATGGGATGTCGCGGCCCGGCACTCCAAAGCCGGGAACCGGGGCGAAACGCAGCAACGCCCAGTAGCCGATCAGACACGCGCACATCGCAATGAAAGCTCCGCGGCGGTTTGACCACAAAACCAGAATCGCCGCCGCGAAATAGCAGAGAGCGATGCGCTGAGTGACTCCTTCGAAGCGCCAGGTGTGCAGGTCCAGACCGATGATGGGCGAGGCATTCACAAAAAGGCCGATGGCGATCAGGATGAGGCTGCGTTTCAGGGCGTGCCACAGGATTTCCTTTCGCGATTCGCCGCGCCGCAGACGGGCGGCGAACGAGTACACCATCGAGATGCCAACCAGAAACAAGAAAGACGGAAAGATGAAGTCGGCACAGGTCCAGCCATTCCAATCGGCGTGCTTGATCGGGCCGTATGCCAGGCCGTCGCTGCCGGGGTTGTCGACCAGGATCATGCCCGCGACCGCGAGCCCACGGTAGATATCGAGGGAAAGCAGCCGTTCGGAGGGCGGTTTCGCGGAGTCGAGCGCCGCGGGTGCGAGCGTTTGTGCAGCTGACATGTCGGGAACAATATAGGCGTGCGGGGAAGGAGTGTCACGATGAATTGCGGGCGATTTTGCTTGCTGAAAGCAAGCGTTTGAGACCAATGTGTTTCGAGACCGATGAACAGTTCAGAAACGGTCGACCGGCGACCGACACGAGCACGCTGCGATTTGCTACAATCCTCGCGGCATGATTGATACGGAGCTGGTTGCAAAGGCAGTAGTGAACTCCAAGGGTGACGGTCCCACAGTCGACGTGAGCGACGCGGCCGGGCGCGTGTTTCTGCTGACGCTCGACATTACGGAGATCGTCGAGCAGGAATCGCTCGACGTGAGCGTCTACGGTTCGACGGACGGCGCGACGTGGGGAGCGAAGCCGGTGGCTGCATTTCCGCAGAAATTTTATCGTGGTGAGTCTCCGCTGTTGCTCGATCTGACCGCCCATCCGGAGGTGAAGTTCGTGCGCGCGCACTGGGACGTGGCGCGCTGGGGACGCGGCGTCGAAACTCCGACGTTCGAGTTTGGGGTGAGGCTGAAGGAAATTCCCGCGGACGTGCTGCGCGACGCTGTCGCCGAGGCTAAGGCGGTACCAAGTGATCAGTGCCCAGTCGCCCGGTCGCAAAACTGAATTTCTGGTCACTGATCACCGATCACCGATCACTGATCACTGGCCGCAGACCACTTTGTGTCTTCTCCTTCCGCTAATATTGATCTCGGGATGAAAATCAGCTCTAAGGTCATCGTGCGTCCTGCGCGCAACGTGCGCGGGAGTGTCGGTCTTCCGGGCGACAAGTCCATTTCGCATCGCTACGCGATGCTGGCAGCGGTCGCCGATGGACAATCACGCCTCGAAAATTACTCGACGGGCGCCGACTGCGCCAGCACGCTCGGCTGCCTGCGCTCCCTCGGCGTGAAGTGGGAGCGCAGGGATGGATCGGACAACGTCATTGAAGTGCAGGGAAGCGGCCTGTCGCTGGCTGCTCC
>Ga0209420_1000598_pt1 | contig 18417 bp, 23 predicted proteins | sample BlaSpr_A8_OM1_O1_FD_187972 | JGI IMG/M metagenome (GOLD analysis project Ga0209420, IMG submission 187972) | Forest soil microbial communities from Thunder Bay, Ontario, Canada - Black Spruce, Ontario site 2_A8_OM1_O1 (SPAdes) (version 2) | ecosystem: Environmental > Terrestrial > Soil > Boreal... | reverse complement strand
TCACAGTTGGCGGTGCGAACCGATGTGCTGCTCGAAACTGCGCAGTGCGCCGTGGCGCTGGCCGAGTATGCGCGCGCTGCTCGCCCGTTCGTGGTGCGCACGCCCGCGGGCCCGCGCTTAAGCGATGATCCCTGGGCGAGCGAGGCGACGGCCGCCTGATGCGAATCGCACTGCTCTTCCCCGGACAGGGGGCGCAGCGGGAGGGCTTTCTCGGGCGCCTGCCGGATCATGCGGCAGTACGCGCAACGCTTGCCGAAGCTTCCGCGATTCTGGGTCAGGATGCGGCCAAGCTCGATGAGGCCGGCGCGCTGCAGTCGACGGTTGCGGTGCAGCTCGGCACGGTGATCGCCGGGGTGGCGGTTGCCCGCGCGCTCACCGCCGAGGGGCTGTCTGCCGATGCGGTCGCGGGGCTGTCGGTGGGCGCCTTCACGGCCGCGGTGGCGTGCGATGCGCTCACGTTTGCCGCGGCGCTCGCGCTGGTGAAGCTGCGCGCGGAGGGCATGGCACGTGCGACGCCGCCTGGCTGCGGCATGCTGGCGCTGCTCGGGCTGACGGAGCGCGACGCCCAGCAGCTCATCGCGCGCGTCAACGAGCGCGTGCCGCTGTACCTGGCAAGCGTCAATGCGCCGACCGAGATGGTGGTATCGGGCGAAGATGCGGCGCTGGCACTGGCGAGTGAGTACGCGCGCGACACCGGCGCTATCGCCCGGCCGCTGCGCGTGGCCATCCCCTCGCACTGCCCGCTCATGGACGGCGTGTCAAGCTCGCTGCGCGAGGCCCTCGCGCAGGTGCACATCGGCACCCCGCGCCTGGCGTATGTCATGAATCACCGCGCCCGAATCGCCGCGGGCGGCGCGCAGGTCGCCGAGGATCTGATCCTGAATGTGTCGCGGCCGGTGCGCTGGCACGACTCGGTCACGCTGCTCTATGAGCTCGGCTGCCGGCTGTACATCGAGGCACCGCCGGGCACTGTGCTGGCAAGCCTGGTGAGGTCTTGCTTTCCGCAGGCGCGCGCGGTGGCGCTGGCAGACACAGCGCTGGCGAGCGCGGTCACGGCGGCTCGCCGCCTGCCCTGAAGCGTTGCGCGGTCAGCGGCGCAGCAGCGCCGCCAGCTCTCCGACGATGCCGCGCCGGAACGAGAGCACGCAGGCGACGAAGATGACGCCGATGATGGCGGTGACCCACCCGCCGACGATGTCGGACAGGTACTCCTGCAGCGTGACGACCAGCGCCGCCCCTACCACCGGACCGAAGAAGGTGCCGGTGCCGCCGAGCAGCGTCATGAGGATCACCTGCCCGGAATTGGACTGCTGTACGTCCGAGAGCGTGGTGAAGCCCAGTACCAGGGCATCGAGCGAGCCGGCAACGCCGGCAAGGGTTGCCGACAGCACGAATGCGAGCAACTTATAGCGGTTGATGTCGTAGCCGAGTGAGATCGCCCGCGGCTCGTTCTCGCGGATCGCCTTGAGCACCTGGCCGAAGGGCGAGTAGACCACGCGCCGGATGAACAGGAACACGGCCACAAACACGGCAAGCACCAGGTAGTACATGACCAGATCGGAGCTGAGCGAGAGCATCCCGAACAGCTTGCCGCGCGGGACATCCTGCAGTCCGTTCTCCCCGCCGGTGAAGGGCGCCTCCAGGCACACGAAATACACCAGCTGCCCGAGCGCAAGCGTGATCATGGCGAAGTAGATGCCCTGACGGCGGATGGCCAATCCACCGATGACAAGACCCAACACGGCGGCCACGGCAAGTCCTGCAAAAATCGCCGCCCCCGGCCCCCAGGCATGCGCGGTGACGAGCCAGGAGGTCGCATAGGCGGCCGAGCCGAAGAACGCCGCGTGGCCGAAAGACAGCATGCGCCCGAATCCCAGCAAGAGGTTGTAGGCGCAGGCGAACATGGCGAAGCACAGAAGCTTCATCATGAACACCGGGTAGATCCCGAGCCACGGGACGAGCAGCGCCAGCCCCGCGAGCAGCGCATAGAAAATCACGGTGGCCCGCATGGCGCTATTCCCGGCCGAACAAGCCGGCCGGGCGCAGGATCAGCACCAGGGCCATGATCACGAAAACGACGATGTTCGAGGCTTCCGGATAGATGACCTTGGTGAAGCCCTCGACGACACCCAGCGCCAGCCCGCTCACGATGGCGCCGAGAATCGATCCCATGCCGCCGATCACCACCACCGCAAACACGACGATCACGAGCGAGTTGCCCATGTGCGAGTTCACCAGCACCACCGGGGAGGCCAGCACCCCGGCAAGGGCAGCGAGGGCGACGCCGCCGCCGTAGGTGGCCGCCTTCAACAGCGGGACGTTGACACCGAAGGCCTGCAGGAGCGGCGCGTTCTCGGTGGCGGCGCGCAGGGTTGAACCCAGCCGGGTACGCTCGATCACGAACCAGGTACTGAAGCAGACCAGCACCGAGGCGAGGATGACCCAGGCACGGTAGAGCGGCAGAAACATGAAGTGCAGGTTGACCACGCCTGAGAGTGCGGGCGGCACCGGATAGGACTGGCCGGTGGCCCCGAACACCTGGTGGAGTGAGCCTTCCACGATCAGCGCCAGCCCGAAGGTGAACAGCAGGCCATAAAGCGGATCGAGCCCGTACAGGTGACGCAGCAGCAGCCGCTCCACCAGCAGGCCGATGAGTCCGACCGCCACCGGCGCCAGTACCAGCGCCGCCCAATAGTTGATGCCGAACCACTGCAGGCCGAGCAGCGCGGCAAAGGCGCCGAGGGTATAGAAGGCCCCGTGCGCGAAATTCACCACGCCCATCAGCCCGAAGATCACCGCCAGGCCGAGACTCAGCAGCGCGTAGAACGAGCCGTTGACAAGGCCGAGCGTCAGCTGGCCGAGTATTACGGCGACCGGGATGCCGAAGATCTCGCTCACGAAGCGCGGGCGGCGCTAAGGCAGCGGGCGGCTACTTCGGGGCGAGCGGGCAAAGTCCGGTGATCGGGCCGAACGCTTCCTCGCCGGGCATCTTCTTGACCAGCTTGTAGTAGTCCCACGGGTACTTCGATTCCTGGGGGGACTTCACCTGCATGACGTACATGTCGTGGATCATCGCGCCGTCGGCGCGGATGTAGCCGCCCTGGGCGAACATGTCGTTGATCTTCGTTTTCTTCAGTTCCGCCATCACCTTGTCCGAATCGGTAGTCGCGGCCGCCTTGACGGCCTTCAGATACGTGGTGACGGCCGAGTAGACGCCGGCCTGGTCCATGGTCGGCTCCTTGTTCATCTTGGCGAAGTAGCGCTTGGCGAACGCGCGCGTCTGCGCGTTCAGGTCCCAGTACCAGCCGGTGGTCAGGTACAGCCCCTGCGCGGTCTGCAGGCCGAGGCTGTGGATGTCGGAGATGAAGGCCAGCAAGGCGGCCGGCTTCATCGTCTTGGTGATGCCAAATTCATTGGCCGCCTTCAGGGAGTTGCTGAAGTCCGTGCCGGCATTGGCCAGACCCAGCACCTGCGCCCCGGAACCCTGTGCCTGCAGCAGGAACGAGGAGAAGTCGGCGGCGCCGAGCGGCACGCGTACCGCGCCGAGGTTCTTTCCGCCGTGGGTCTCGACCACCTTGGAGGCGGCGTTCTGCAGCTGCGTGCCGAAGGCGTAGTCGGCGGTCAGGTAGAACCAGCTCTTGCCGCCGGCGTTGACGATGGCGGTCGCGGTGCCGTTGGCCAGCGCGGTCGTATCGTAGACATAGTGAACCGAGTAGGCGGTGCAGTCCTCGTTGGTCAGCGAGGCGCCGCCCGGGCCGATGGCGAAGTACGGCACTTTCTTGGCCGCAGCGACCTTGGCCATGGCGATGTTGACGCCGGTGTTGGAGCCGCCGAGCAGCATGTTGAGGCCATTCTGGTCCGCCCACTCGCGAAACTTCGAGGCACCGATATCGGGCTTGTTCTGATGGTCCGCGCTGAGCGTGACGATTTTGCGGCCGATGACCGTGCCGCCGAAGTCGGCGATCGCCATGTTGATCGACTCGATGCCGCCGGCACCGAGCACGTCGGCATACACCCCGGACATGTCATCGATGTCGCCGATCACCACCTGCTCGTTGGCCGCCCGGGCGGCGGGCGGACCGGCCACGCTCATCACGAGCGCGGCAGCCATGATTGCCAGGACCCTGAAGCTCATTAGTGTTCTCCTTGTAAGGCTTACCCCGGCTCAAACGCCAAGGTAGGTATGCAGCGTGGTCATTTTCGCCTGAAGCTCGGCGGCAGCAAAACCCTCCACGATCCGGCCATGCTCCATGATGTAGAAGCGATCCGCCAGTGGCGCCGCGAAGCGGAAATTCTGCTCCACCATGACGAGGGTGTAACCCTGTTCGCGCAGTCGGTGGATGGTGCGCGCCAGCGCCTGAACGATCACCGGAGCCAAGCCCTCGGAGATCTCATCGAGCAGCAGCAATCTTGCGCCGGTGCGCAGGATGCGGGCCAGCGCGAGCATCTGCTGCTCACCGCCCGAGAGGTGGGTCCCCTGGCTGCGCCGCCGCTCCCCGAGCTGGGGAAACATCTCGTAAATTTGCTCAAGGGACATGCCGCCCGCTGCCACCGCCGGCGGCAACAGCAGGTTCTCCTCGGCCGAGAGACTTGCGTAGATGCCGCGCTCTTCGGGACAGTAGCCGACCCCGAGGCGCGCGACCTGGTGCGGGGGCAGGCCGATGGCCTGCTGGCCGTTGATCAGCACGGAACCGGAGCGCCGGCCGACCAGGCCGAGCAGCGCCCTGAGCGTGGTGGTCCGCCCGGCGCCGTTGCGGCCGAGCAGCGTCACCACTTCGCCCTGGTTGACGTGGCAATTCACTCCCTGCAGGACGTGGGACTCGCCGTAAAAGGCCTGCAGATCGGTGACCTTGAGCACCGGCGCGCCCATCAGGGGGTGCCCATGTAGGCTTCGATCACGAGCGGATTGCGCGACACTTCGGCATAGTTGCCGCTGGCGATGGTCTGGCCCCGCTGCAGCACGGTAATGGTGTCGGCGATCTTGGCCACCACGTGCATGTTGTGCTCGACCATGAGGATGGTTCGATTGGCGGCGGCCTGCTTGATGAGCGCGGTGACCCGGTCGACATCCTCGTGGCCCATCCCCTGGGTCGGCTCATCGAGCAACATCAGCTCGGGCGCCATCGCAAGCGTCGTGGCGATCTCGAGGGCGCGCTTGCGCCCGTAGGGCAGCTCCCCGGCGCGTGTCGCGGCCAACGATCCCAAGTCCACCTGCTCGAGCAGCTGCCTGGCACGCTCCTCGAGCACGCCGAGACTGCTTTCGGGCTTCCAGAAGTGAAAGCTCGTCGCGAGCGCGCGCTGCAGGGCGATGCGCACGTTCTCGAGCACGGAGAGGTTGGCAAACACGGCCGACACCTGGAAGGAGCGCACCAGGCCGCGGCGGGCGAGGGCGGCCGGCCTGGCCAGCGTGATGTCCTCGCCGCGGTAGAGGATCTGGCCGCGGTCGGGAATCAGGAACTTGGTCAGCAGGTTGAAAACGGTGGTCTTGCCGGCGCCGTTGGGCCCGATCAGCGCATGAATCTGGCCGCGACGCACCTTAAGGTCGACGTTGCTGACGGCGAGGAACCCCTGGAACTCCTTTGTCAGGCCGCGCGTCTCGATGATGAAATCGTCGGCGATGCTCTGTGGCACGCCGGGGAGTCTATCGGGTGTGACGCGGCCAGGTCGAGCGCCACCCTAACGCCACTGCGGCGTAACATCGCGGTGGGTCTTAAGGCCTGAGAGGTGGCGCGAGGTATGAAGCAGCAGCGCGGGCCGCTGCCGCTGTCGCGGCGGCAATTCGCGGCGGGGTTGCTCAAGACCGCGGGCCTGCTGGCGGTGGCGCCGCATGCCGGTGCTGCGCAGCTTAAATCCGCTGACGTGATCGTTCTGAGCGACGTGATGGTCGCGATGCGCGACGGCGTCAAGCTTGCCACCGACATCTATCTGCCGGCGCGGCGGGGCAAGCCCGCGGCCGGGCGCTGTGCGGTCATTCTCGAGCGCACCCCGTATGACAAGACGGCCGACAGCCGCTCCGAGCGCACCCCGACGCTCGAGAAGCCGAAGTCGCGCGCCGAGGTCGCGGCATTCTTCGTGAGCCGCGGCTACATCGTCATCTACCAGGACTGCCGCGGCCGCTACCGCTCGCAGGGGACTTATGTGAAGTATCTGAGTGACGGGCTGGATGGCTATGACACCTGCGCCTGGATCATTCGCCAGCCCTGGAGCAACGGGGCGATTGGCACCATGGGCCTGTCCTATGCCGCGCACACGCAGGGCGCGCTCGGGAGCGCCGGGGCGCCGGGCGTCAAGGCGATGTTTCTTGATTCGGGCGGTTTCTCGAATGCGTACCAGGGGGGTATCCGCCAGGGTGGCGCGTTTGAGCTCAAGCAGGTGACCTGGGCGTTCAGCGAAGGTCTCAACAGCCCGCAGCTGCGGCAGGATCCGGCCAGGCGCTCGGCGATGCGCGCCATTGATCTGGCGGACTGGTTCCGCAGGATGCCCTGGGCGCGCGGCGCATCGCCGCTGAGTCTGGTGCCCGATTACGAGAGCTACGTCTTCGACCAGTGGGAGCACGGTGACTTCGATGGCTTCTGGAAGCAGCTGGGCATTTATGCAGCCGGCTACTACCGGCAGTTTCCCGCCGCGGCGATGCTGCACATGTCCTCCTGGTACGACCCCTACCCGCGTACCGCGACCGACAATTACCTCGGCCTGTCGGCTCTGAAGCGCGCGCCGGTGCGCCTGATCCTCGGGCCCTGGACGCACGGGGATCGCCAGCTCACCTACGCCGGGGAGGTCGACTTCGGATCCACGGCCACCGTCGATGGCAATCTGGCGAGCGACTTCCTGACGCTGCGATTGCGCTGGTTCGACCGCTGGCTGAAGGGCGAGGGCAACGGCGTGGAGGACGAGCCCGCGGTGCGAATTTTCGTGATGGGCGGGGGCAGCGGCCGGCGCAACTCCGCCGGCCGCATGGATCACGGCGGGCGCTGGCGCGCGGAGCACGACTGGCCGCTTCCCGACACGCGCTGGACGGCCTACTACCTCAGCGCCGATCGGTCGCTGCGCGCAGCGGCCGCACCGTCACCCTCCGCCACGCTCACCTACCAGTACGACCCGCACGACCCGGTGCCGACCATCGGCGGCTGCATCACCTCGGGACGCCCGATCATGGTCGGCGGCGCCTTTAACCAACACGAAGCGCCCGAGTTCTTCGGCTCCAAGGCTCCCTATCGCCCGCTCGCCGAGCGGCCCGACGTGCTGGCGTTCCAGAGCGCGCCGCTCGAGGCGGACCTGGAAGTGACCGGACCGATCAAAGTGCGGCTATGGATTTCGTCTGACTGCCCCGACACGGATTTCACCGCGAAGCTCATCGATGTGTATCCGGCGAGTAGCGACTATCCGCAGGGCTTTGCCATGAATCTGACCGACGGGCTGCTGCGGGTGCGCTACCGCGACTCCTGGGAGCACCCGAGCCTGATGACGCCCGGACAGGTGTACGCGATCGTCATCGACCTGTTCCCGACCAGCAATCTGTTCAAGCGCGGGCATCGCCTGCGGCTGGACATCTCAAGCAGCAACTTCCCGCGTTTCGACACCAACCCGAACACCGGGGAGCCCGAAGGACGGGCGCGCACTCAGCGGGTCGCGCGAAACAGCGTTTACGTCGGGGGCGCGCAGGCCTCGCAGGTCATCCTGCCGGTCATTCCGGCCCGCGCGTAGGCGGTTGAGTGCGTAGCTGCGCTTGGAGGTCGCGGCGATTTGCGTCGCCGGCAGATCCGCGCGCCGCACGGCTTCGAACTTCACGCCCGACAGTGCTGCAACCAGTGAGTCGAACTCGGCTGGTCGGCGCTCGAACCCGGCGGCGGTGACCGTGAGCCGGTACAGGTGCTCATCGACGATGACGTAGCTGACACAGGTATACAGGGTCGGGGATTGCCCCTCACTGGCCTCGACCATGGTCCAGGCGCTGTGACCGCCGACCACGGTCGGTGCACCCGCAGTCTTCGCTTGGAGCTTCGTGCCGAACTTCGCATCAAGCTTGGTGCGGTAATTCGGATCGGCGACGTTGCTTCCGGCCGGGGCCGGATCGTTTTCGCGGTAGATGCTCAGAGCAGCCACCCCGACGCGGGTCGTCACCTCGTAGCCGCCAGACTGTCCGCTGACCTGCGGCTTGTCCGCGCTGCTCGGCAGCGCGGTCAGTCTGACCCCGAGCTCCGGGACGTCCACATCGTCCGCCTGGCTCACCAGCGGAAACCCCAGCACCATTGCCAGCCACAGCGTGCCTGCCTTGCGCATGAGGCGGATTTTACCACCTGTGGTGACAAATACCGGTGCGGAGGCTAAGACTTGCCGGGATGGATACGGCTCAGGAGAATCCCGCCCTGGAGGCCATCTGGCACGTGGTGTGCGCGATACCGCGCGGACAGGTCTCCACTTACGGAGCCGTGGCGCGCGCGGCCGGGTTGCCCGGGCGCGCGCGTCAGGTCGGGCTCGCCCTGCGCATCGCACCTGAACCGCTGCATCTGCCGTGGCATCGCGTCGTGGGCGCCGGCGGTCGCATCGTCTTTCCGAAGTCCTCGCGGGCGCACCGCGAACAGGCCCGGCGGCTGCGCGCGGAAGGCGTGCGGGTGAAGGACGGCCGCATCAGCCCAAGCGCTATCGCCGAGCTCGAGCAGCGTTAGCGGCTTTGGGCGCCTGGCACGCTCGCCTTCAGGGCGAGGAGGCCAGCTCAAGCTCGCGCAGCCGCGCGCCGGCCATCGTGCCGAGGTCCACCGAGGTTTCGTAAAGCACTGCGCAAAACAGGCACACCACCAGCGCGAGCACGATGAATGCGCGCACGTGGCGCGCTTCGAAGGTGCGGATAGAGCGCGCGTAGGCGACGAACGCCAGCAGGCCTGCCACCACCACCGTCGCATCGATGCTGGCCCGCTGCCAGTAGCTGCCGCCCAGGTGCAGCCACATCCCGAACTCATCGAAAGTCAGCGCCATGGCGATGCCGTAGGCGAACGCTGCGCGCCGGGCCGCATTGCCGGTCGGCGCGGCAAACAGCAGATAGGCGCCCACCGCGGCCAGCAGGAAGATGCCGTAGTTGAGGTGGTGCACATGCGTGTCGCTGAGAAACAGATACATGTTGGGAATGCGGCGCGCCATGATCAGGAACACGACGATGCGCGCCAGCATGAACGTCACGAGGAAGGCGAGCAGCGAGCGCCGTGCGAGTTCGTCGGAGCTTGGAGCGGTAGCGGCGCCGTTCATCGCCCGCTATGTTGCCGGGAAAGCACGGGGCTGGATATACAATAAGGTGCATGGACGCATCCCCGTTGGCCGGTTGGGAGAACTTCTACGTCATCACCGGATCCTCCGCCGGGGGACTCACGGGGCTTACGTTCGTCGTCATCGCATTGGTGCGCGATGCGCAGGGCGTGCGACCGGCCGGCGTTCGCATGTTTGTCACCCCGACCATGGTGCATTTCAGCGCGGTGCTGGGGCTGGCCGCGTTTCTGAGCATGCCGTGGCGGGGGGTGCTGGGCCTGAGTGTTGGCTTCGGGGTCGCCGGGGTGGGCGGGCTGGTTTACTGCGCCTTCATTGCACGCAGCATCGGCAGCATGGACAAGAAGGAGTACGCGCCGGTATGGGAGGACTGGGCCTGGCACGCGATCCTGCCAGGGATTGCCTACGCGCTACTGCTCATCGGCGCGGATCTGATCTGGCACGAGCGGATGCAGAGCCTGTACGCGGCCGCGGCGGCATCGCTGATCCTCTTGTTCTCGGGCATTCACAACGCCTGGGACATCGCGGTCTGGATGACCCTTAAAAAAGCCAAGTAGAGCGCTCCCTACCTTCCGGTGTACTCGAGGCTGATCGTGTTTACCACCCGCCGCACGCCGGCCGCTTCTGCCGCCACCGAATCGGCCGTCTGGCGCTGCAGATCGGTCGCCACCTGACCGGTGAGGTAGACGACCCGATCGAGGGTCTGAACATAGATCTGATTGGGTGGTCCGAGCGCTGGATGCCGGGCGAGGAGGGTGCGTACCTCGGAAGAGATCCTCACATCCTGGGGACACCCCTGGTAGCCACATTGGGCGTATTCACGCACCGCCGCACACCCGGGCAACATGCCCGCCAGGATGGCGGCGACGGCCAGAGCGTGCAGGGGTTTGTTCATCGCCACGGGTCTGGACAGCTGAAAAGTGCGCTGGTTCGGAGGCAGGCCTGCGCAGGGGCGCGCAGGGCTTGACCGGCGGCCAGCCGCGCTTCAAGGTGAGGGGACGGAGAGAGCTATGCAACGAAAAGTGCACGAGTATCTGAAGGCGCTCGAGGCCGGAGATGCGGAGAAGGCCGGGGCATTGTTCATTGCCGATGGCTGGGTGGAATCGCCGTTCCTCGGCCGCCTGCCCGTGCGGCAGTACGTCAAGAAGGTGGCCGATGCCTCCAAGGAAACCAAGCTCACCGTGCACGATGTGCTGGTGAGTGCCGAGGGGCACCTGCGCGCGGTGGCCTACTATCTGTATGACTGGCGCCTGAAGGACGGTTCACGGGTGTCGTTCGACTGCGCGGACGTGTTCAATTTTGATCCCAGCAGCGGGCATATTCAGTCCATCGTGCTCGTCTACGATAGCCACCCGGTGCGCGGGGTGGTCGAAAGCAAATACCCGTAAGCGAGCCGGCAGCGGTCGCTGCGGCGCCGCATTCCTGTGCGCGGCCGGTGTCCAAGGAAAACGCGAACCCGGCGCCCGAACCGGAGGTTTAACCCCGTGCGGGCCGCTGCCTCGCTTCAGTCTTTGAGACCCCTCAACGATTGGAGCCCGCATGAGAAGCGCAACCTACCTGGCGACACTGGCAGGCCTTGCAGCCAGCTGCGACGCACTGGCGAGCGGAAATCTGGCGAGCGTGGCCATCGTCGACCGCGACAGCGGCGCGGTGCTCACGACACACTACTACCGGGGCGAGTACTGGGTCGCCGGGACCCCGGGCGCGCGCTACGCGATCGAGATCCGAAATCGCGAGGGCGGGCGGGTGCTGGCGGTGACCTCGGTGGACGGCGTTAACGTCATCTCCGGGGCGACGGCCGGCTGGAACCAGGCCGGCTACGTACTCGAGCCGGGCGAGGCCTATGAGATCACCGGCTGGCGCAAGAGCAACGCGGAGGTGGCAGCTTTCACCTTCACGGATTCCCCCAACTCCTACGCCGAACGTACCGGGCGGCCCGCCAATGTCGGTGTCATCGGCGTGGCGCTGTTTCGCGAGCGAGCGCCGGCGGTCGCCGTGCCGCCGATGATCAGACCGGGGGCCTTAGGCCTTCCGGTAAGCCCGCCGCCGACGGCATCCGCACGCTCCTCGCTGAGCGCAGGTCACGCCGAGGCGAGCGCCGCGGCGGCCCCGGCTGCGCAGGCTGCGGCCTCCGTGGCCGCGCCCAATCCCGAGCCGAAACTTGGCACGGGCCACGGCGAGCGCGAGGCCTCCTACGTCGTGGACACCGACTTTCGCCGCATGCAGAGTGAGCCCAACGAGGTCATACACATTCGCTACGACAGTCTCGACAACCTCATGGCCATGGGGATCGTCAGCCGGCCAGGCCCGGGTACGACCCCCAATCCGTTCCCAGGCTCACACGAGCAGCGATTCGTGCCGGATCCCCCCGGGTGATGCGCGGCATCGCTGTCAGAACGAGGGTATGACAGACGCGCTCGAGAGCGATGAGGTCCTGATCGGCCGCTACGTGATGGGCGACGCAGCGGCTTTCGCCGCCCTTTACCGGCGCCACGAGATGCGCATCTGGCGCTACCTCGAACGCAACGTCGGCAATCGCGCGAGTGCGGATGAGCTGATGCAGGAGGTCTGGTTCGCCGTCGCCCGGGACGCTGAGCGCTTCGACCCCGCCTCGCGATTCATGAGCTGGCTGTTTGCGATCGCACGCAATCGAATGATCGACTCGATTCGCACTACTCGCCGGCAGGTGAGCCTGGACACGATCGGCTACGAGGCTGAGGCGGTGGTGGGCCACTTGACCACCGAACCGCGGGCCGGGCCCCTGGCGGCGGTGCTGGTGCGGGATCAGGCGACGGCGCTCACGCGCGCCATGGGGCAACTTCCGCAGGAGCAGCGCGATGCCTTTCTTCTGCAGGTCGAGGGGGACTTGAGCGTTGAGGAGGTCGCCGCCATCACCGGCAGCAGCTTCGAGACCACCAAGAGTCGTCTGCGCTACGCGCGCGTGAAGCTGCGCGAGCTGCTCACGGAGCAGGCAACGCATGAATAGGCTGCCGCCGAACCACGACCCCGCCGACGATGCTGACGATCGGTATCGGCGTGCGTCGGCCTCGGATCCGAGCCGCCCGAGTGAAGCGGTGCGTCGCGCGGTGCTCGCACACGCCACCAAGCTTGCCGGGCAGCGCGCCGCGCTCGCCGCGCCGCTGGCGGCCGCCTCGCCGCGGCCCGCGCCGAATCGGGTACCGAGACGGGCAGTCATTTTCGGGGCCCTCGCTGCCGCCGCTGTCGCTGGGCTGATGATCGTGCCGCGCTTGCGCTCGCCGGCGCCGGCGCCGGTGCCGGTGCAGACCTCAGTACGCGCGCTCCTTGAGCCTGAGCCGCCGGAGGTCTCCGCGCCGGCCCCTGCCGCTGCCCCAGCCCCTGCCGCGCCAGTCCCGGCGCCGTTCCCGCGCAGTGCTGCCGCTGAGTCGCCTAGCACCCGCGCTCCCTCGGCGTCGGCTGGTAAGCCGGCGCCGGAGGCGTCGCTCGCGAAGCAGCCCGCTCCGCGCGCTGCGATCGGGCTGACTAGCACGTCAATTGCGGCAGCGAGCAGGTCCAACGCCGTGGCGGCGCGGCCGCAGGCCGCGGCGCAGGCCCGCAGCGAAAGCAGCCCCGAGGATCCAGCGGTGGCCTTCCGGCGGGCGGCGGAAAATGGCGACCTCGCCGCGCTGCAGGCGCTGCTTGGTAAGCAGTCGGATATCAACGCGCGCGATTCACTCGGGCGCACGGCGTTGATGCTGGCGACACTCAGCGGCCAGACCAACGCGGCCACCGCGCTATTGGCGTATGGCGCGGACCCCACTGCGGCGGATGCGCGCGGAACGACACCGCTTCAGGCCGCGCTGGCGGCCAATCAGGCCGCCATCGCGGCGGCGCTGCAACGTTATGGTGCCCGATAGTCACGGCAAGTGACCCATGACTTACCCTTTCGCGGAATCGCAGTTCCTGTCACGCCGCCTGATCGCGGCGGCCGGCATCGTGATGCTGCACGGGCTGGTCGGGTACTTCCTGGTCACCGGTCTGATGCACACGATCACGGTCAATCCGAGCACGCCGTTGACGGGCGTCGTTCTGCAGCTTCCCCGCAAGCCCCCGGCGCTGCCGCCACCGGCGTTCAAACCCGATCGTCTGCGGACTCAGATTGTGGTGAGCCCGCCGCCGGCGGTGCCCGAAGATCCGCCTCAGCCTGATTCGGTGCGCAGCGTGCCGGTCAGCCCGTTGACGCCGTCATCTGCGCTCGCTCCACCGGCCGATCCTATCCGCGTCATCGGCCGACACCAGTTGCCCGATAGCGAGGACTATTACCCCGATGAGCTGCGCCGTCTGCGTGTGCAGGGCGCCACTAACATGCAGGTGTGTGTCGATGAGCGCGGCGTGCGTCGGGGTGAGCCGCAGATCGAGCAAACATCCGGCAGCGAGCGGCTTGATATGGCGGCCCTGAACGTGGCTCGCCACGGACGCTACGCCAGATCCGTTCAGGGCGAGACACCGGTGGCGAACTGCTATCACTTCCGCATCATTTTCAAGTTGAACTAAAGCGGCCGCACGCGCGCGCGTAGTGCGAGGCGGCGGCAGGCTGCCAGTAGGTGATGCCGAGGATGTTGAGCTGCCAGCCAATCAGATCCTCGCTGGCGTCGCGCTCCCCGGCCGGCCACAGGCGACCGAGCCAGACGGTGAAAAGCAGTGCAGCCGCCAACACCAGGACCAGGATGATGATGTTTTGGCTCAGGCTAAGCATGCGCGTCGTTCCCCCGGTGCGGCAGCGGCTAGTGCGTCATCCTCGCACGGGCGGAAAATTGCCAATCAAGGCCCGCAAGCGCCAGAATAACCCATGATCCGCCCAACCCGACCTGCCTTGCTGCTCATCGCCACGGCCATCGCGATGTCTGCGGCCGCTGTCGCGGCGGCCGACTCCTTCGACTCACGCGCGGAGAGTTTCCGTTCCGCGCTGGTCTCGCACGGCGTCAATGCCACGGATCCCGACCATGCCGGCATCTGGAAGGCGGCTACGCCACCGCTCGGCTCGATGCGTGGTGAATTCGAGAGCAACGATCCGATCGGGCTATCGGCGGGAGTCAGGATCAAGGCGGATTGCTCGATAAACTGGGTCGACCCGGACTCAGGCAAGCTCTACTGCTTCTCGAGTGCCACATCCTTAGTGGTTTTTCTGGATACACCGCACAGCTACCTCGCGCGGGCCATGAAGAACTGGGACGCAACCCAAGCTGCAGTGAGGTCCGGCGCAGTCGATCCACGATAATAATTAGCGGGGACGCATGAATAAGAAATTTCTGATTGCCTGGCTGGTACTCTTTGTCGCGTGGTTCTTAGGCTCCTTTGTTGTCCACGGCGTGTTGCTGCATTCGGATTATATGCAGATGAGCCAGTTGTTCCGCCCGGAGAGCGATCAGACGCGATACTTTCCACTGATGGTGCTGGCACACCTGATCCTGTCCGGCGCATTCGTTTGGATCTATGTACGCGGCGTTGAGTCCAAGCCGTGGCTGGCACAGGGCGTGCGCTTCGGGGTGGCCATCGCGCTGTTGACGATCGTGCCGACCTACCTGATTTATTTCGTGATCCAGCCGATGCCGGAGGGCGTGGTCATCAAGCAGATCCTCTTCGATGGCGTGCTGCTGGTGCTGCTCGGAGCAATCGTCGCGTGGCTGTATCGGGACGCAGCGGCCCGCTCCTGAGCGGCGCGGTTGCAGCGCACCGCCCGCAGCACGGACTGCAGGCCTTTGGCTATTTGCCCGGCGGTACTCCCAAAAACGCCTCGGCCGCGCGCGTGTAGTGCCACAGCTCATCCGGGTTCTTCGCGAACGCCTTGGCGAACAGTTCCTCGCCCTTCTCGCGCTGGCCGATTCTGATGTACCAGGCACCGACTTCGGATTGGCCGGTGTCATCCTTGGGGTCGGCGGCGAGCGCCTTGAGAAAGGCCGCTTCGGCCTTGTCATTTTCGTTGGCATCCGCATAGATCTGCCCGGCGCGATGCCAGTCACTGCCTTCCGCCTTGCCGCCGAGCACGTGGTCGATCAGCGCCTGACCCTTGGCCTTATCTCCCGAGAGGTAGTAAATGCGCGCCACGCCCAGGAGCTCCCATGAGCCGTTGCCGGCGAGCTTCTCCGCCTCCTGCAGCGCGGCGAGTCCGGCCTCTTTGGCCGGCTTGCCGCGAATGAGCTCCATGCCCGGACCACCTTTGTCCTTCGCGGCGAAACCGACACCGACGCCGAACAGGAGACAACCCGCCGCGAGTGCGACGGCGAGACCGGTTTTCATGTTGAACCTCGCGAGTGTGACCACCAGAGCCTGGCGCTGCGCGCCGAAGATAACGTAACACAAACCCGGCTCGCCTCAGCAGTGATCCGCCCATTGCGTCGCACCAAGCGAAGCTGCCGTCGGCAGATGGGCTGCCGGTTAGCTGACGCGCGGCAGAAAATTCCACAGCGCGGCCACCACTGCCCCGGGACAATCGGCTGGAGTGAAGTGACCGCCGGGAAGCAGCTGCACCGGTGCATCCAGAAGCTCGGCGAGCGGGCGTGCCACGCTATCAACGGGCAGGTAGCGGTCCTGTTCGCCCCACAATACGAGAGCCGGCACGCGATTGGTACGCAGCTTCTCGCCGATGTGCTCGGTCTGCGTCGGATCAAGATCATTCGCCGCGCGGATCAGTCGCAGACCGCCCTGCTCACCGACATAGGGAGCCAGCACCGCGCGCATCGCTTCTGTCTTGCACAGACGCCGCAGCAGCAGCGGCTGCAGGCGATGTGCATCCGATGGACTCCAGGTGCGGATGCTGGCAATGGCCTCCATCGCCCATTGCGCGCCATAGACCCCATCCAGAATGACCAGTGCCGCCACGCGCCCCGGTGCGCTGACGAGCATGAGCTGCGCGGCCGCGGAGCCTACGTCATGCGCCACCAGGACCACCCGCTCGATGCCGAGCACATCGAGGAGCTCTAACATCCAGCGGGCCTGGCTGGCCATATCGACGCGCACGCCCTGCGGAGCATCCAGTGCGCCGTACCCGACCAGATCGGGAACCAGCACGCGAAACCCAAGATCGACCAGAGCAGGGGAGACCGCTGCCCACAGCTGGCGGCTGGCCGGAAAGCCGTGCAGCAGCAGAACCGGCGGCCCCGCGCCGGTATCCTCCAGGACGATCGTGGCGTTGCTGACTGAGATGCTGAACAGCATCGAGGCCCCCGGAAAGAACGTGCCGATCCGTGATGCGCGGATCACAGATATCCTCTCACCTTTTCAACACAAGTGTTGCCCTGCGTGCCTGACCGATTCGGCGGTGAAATTGCTCGCCATCGGCCTCACGATCATCCCGCGTGCGCGGGGCTATCCGTGCGAGGCGAGCGTTTTCAAGGCAGCTCTCGTTGAAGCGATGATCCAGCAGAAGCATCGCTTCGCGGATCGATCGGCGCCAGGGCACGGTGCTGTGCGTGGCCGGGGTTTGCAAAGCGCTGATCGTGGCGCTTCCGAGGCGCCGGCGCGCAATTGGGCGCCGGCCTAGGGGCGGCCCGCGATGGACGCCATTTGCGCCGATTTTGAATGCGCACCATCGCTACAGGTGATCCGATCGACGGCGACCTTCACCACCTCAGTGGTGTGTGCGCCCTCGGCGGTGTCGAAGTACTGACGGTCGACGGTGATCGTGCGGGTGTAGTGCGGCAACACACTGTACGCCACGCGCCTGGATTCGAAGGCCACGGTGCCGTCTTCGGTCTTCCAGGTGACCTTGTAGTGGATGACGCCGCTGCAACCGTTCGACTCACATCCTTGGGCATTGACACCGAAGGCGATACGGAACTCGTCCTTGCTGAGGCGCATAACCAGAGGCTGCTGAGTCAACGACACGGCGCGCCCGCCCGTCGAGCCGGCGCTGGCCGCGGCCGGCCACGCCACAACGCTGGCGGCCGCAATTAACACGGCGGTGAGGGACTTGGTCATCGCGTAGAGCTCCGTTTCGTGCCCGGTGCACGCGGCAACGATAGCCAGCGAGGGCCTAAGCGACAAACGATCAAAAATCATCGAAGTCGAAATCCCCCTCACGCGTAGTGTCGGCGCTTGCAGACATCGTCTATGACAGTTCGATTGCAGGCGGCCGCTACGGCCACGACTCGGCGCATAATCGAGCCGAGAAAGGTAGCCGCTCGGAAACCGTATTCATCTTGAGATGTGACGCTTCGCTCACTAGTCTTGGTGCTGCGGGGCGCTTCGCAATAAGAGGGGGATGGCGCATGGTCAGGGTTGCACTGTTGGCGCTGGGGACGTGGACTTCGGTGTCGTTTCTGTTCCTGTCGTTGCTCGCGATCGGCGCATGGCGCACGCGTGGGCAGCCTGGCGATCTCGCCGCTCACTCTGGAACTCCGCCGGCCTGACTCATGAGTTTGAGCAGTCGATAGGTGAACTCGACTCCCTCATAGAAGTTTGCAACGCCGATGCGCTCGTCGACCGCGCGTGCCGATCGTCATCAAGATCGTAGAAGATTGAACAAAGCCCGAAAGTCGGGATCCGCGGCCCGGGTATACACCGAGTCCGAAGCGCCGATATTCAGCGCGGGCACTACCAGCACGTCGGGGCCATACCGAATGCAGCGCGCCTTCGATCCGCGACAGCAGGATGACGCTAAGAAGCGGTGCCGGGTTAGCTTCGCCGCGCTCCGTCAGGGTGACGCGAACGGCCGGATCAGCCAGCACGCGCATGAGTGTGGACTCCACGAACCTCGGGACTGTCGCCGGTAGTGAGCGCTGCAAGGCCGGCGGCGCAGGAGGGAAGCCTGCCGCTTCGGTATATACTCAGCGTATAGCCAACGGCACGGAAGCCGCCAAGGATTAAGGGGGCGCCCAGATGAGCTGGTGGGGCTGGATAATCGCCGGCGCGATTCTTCTCGGGGCGGAGCTTGCGTTCGTCAATGCGCAGTTCTACCTCGTCTTCATCGGCAGCGCCGCCATCCTAGTCGGCCTGATCTCGGCGCTGACCTCCGCGGTCGAACCGTGGGCGCAGTGGGCCCTCTTTGGAATTCTTGCGATCGTCTCCATGGTGACATTCCGACGCCGCGTGTATCGCTGGGTGCACGCGGATGCGCCACCGGTTCAAACCGGCCCGGCCGGAGGCGTGGTCACCGTACCCGTTTCCCTTGCACCCGGGGAGAGCTGCCAGGCCGAGCACGGCGGC